>VOFI01002828.1_pt1 | contig 42562 bp, 53 predicted proteins | sample 5384131 | NCBI WGS metagenome assembly VOFI01 (sample SAMN12384728, study PRJNA508395) | human gut metagenome | isolation source: healthy gut H | host: Homo sapiens | reverse complement strand
TTCGTTTTTGGTAAGTTCTATGCTCTGTCCATGATAGTCCAGACTGCTGGATTCCAGACGCAGCACCGCATCTCCATAGACGATCTGTTCCCGTTGCTGTGTGGGATAGGCTTTTTCAGCAGAGAAGCGATTTTCGCAAGCAGGATCGCTGTGTTATAAGGCTTTGTGATAAACGCATCTCCACCCAGCATAATGCTGTTCAGTTCGTCCATATCTGTATTACAGCTCGTTACAAAATGATCGGCCTTGCCTCGGAGAAGGTACGGATTTTAGAGCATAAAAAGCAAAACCATTCTCTCCGGGTAACTTAATGTCCAACAAAATCAGATGTGGCTTTTCATCCTGAATCTGTTCTATCACAGCAGAAAAATCCTTTATGCCAATCGTTGCATATCCATTTCCATTCAATAAAGTTTGTAATTCTCCCTGTATCACAGGATCATCTTCAATTATCATAATTTTAGATAGTTTCATGCTTTCTGCACCTTCCTTGTTTTGTCCGGCCATCAACTGGCTTCTCCGCAGTTTTGGGAATCAGCCAAACACCGGCCATCTTCACAGCGCCGGAGATACGCCCACCGGCACAATTGCTTGTTTGATAGACCGATAGATTGCAATACTCCAAATTCTTGTTGTCTGGATACAAGGTTCGTCATCAAGGTATTGCAAAGGTTGATAATACCGAAAATTGCAATAAAAACAATTAACCCGTAGATCGGAATCTGATACCCTGTCATGTGCATTTTTATGGAAGATAGTGCGTCATCAAAGCTATTAAATTGAATATCAGGATTGTCTCCGATTGCATTTAAGACAACATTTTCTGCCGCAGGAAGCTGGTTTACATCTGCATTTATAACAAATTCAGTATTAAAATTCTTCTTCTCTGGATATATCTCGGATAGTACATTTTCCGGGACAAAGAAATATGTTCCGTTGTAGTCCGTATCGCCCATGTCAATAGTTCCGACGACAGATAATTCGATTTTCTTTCCAGAAGCAGATACTATTGTTACCACATCTCCTAAAGCAACACTATAATCTTCCCATGACTTTAGCATACCGGCTGTGTCATCAATTAAGATACCATTTTTCCCCGACAAGTTCTTGGTAGCTTATTTCCTCTGATAATAGGTTATTCGATAAGCCGGAAAATTCATCGTCCGACAATCCTATAATTTCACGGAACGAGGACGGTTCTTTTTATCTGGAAGCAAAATGTCTGCGGAACATCCCTTTATAGATTTAACATCTGTGATATTGGACAAGAAGATTGAAACCGCATACATCACGACAATAGCAAAAACCGCAAGGAAAACGAGAAGTATCGGAGAAGATTCAACGACTGAAATAATTGAGTTCCCGATAGCTGGCATTTTAGAGAGAAGAAGTAAAGTCACCAAGAAACCGGCCACTGGAATATACATAAATACCCGTCCTTTGATTGAGCCGTACTTGTAATATCCCGGAATCTGGAACACGGTATAGAGTGCAAATAAGAATACTCCTGCAATAGCGGCAGTTACAATATCAAATACGCCAACTGTTTCACCCAGCACTTTCAAGACAAGCGGCTGTGCAATCAAAGAAATAATCAAGGAAAGAAGCCCCATTGCAAGGACAAAAACATAGCGTCCGATCACAAGCTCGCTTTTACGAACAGGTAAAATACCAAACAGACGATCCATGCTGTTTTTTTCTGTGATGGAAAAGGTATATCCCGTCGTCATGGCAATAAAGCACATAGCAAATGATACCCCTGTCAGCAAAGAACGATTGATTGCGGCAAACACAATCGGCAGGAGCAGGGTAAAGCAAATCGTCTTAAAACATGGTTTTACCAATGCAATATCTAATTTTGTGGATTTCAAAATATTACTCATAATCGTCACCTTTCTTGCTTGTAAACACTACAATTTCATCAATGGTGGCAGGATCAACGGTCAGGTTAGGGAAACCGCTAATATCTTCGGTTTTCATCAGAGCCTCAAATCCCGTAGGGAATGTACGAATACCAGCCGCCTTATTTTTCAGATCATCGGACAGTTCCTCAATTCCACCTTTTACAATGCGGAACATATCTACAAAATCATCTTTGCTGCCAGTAAAGTACAGCTCGCCATAACTGATGTAGGTAATATAATCGGCTGCACGCTCCAAATCGCCTGTGATATGGGTGGAGAACAAAACACTATGCTCGCCATCTTCAATATACTCTGAAAGAATTTTCAAAAGTTCATCTCTGGAAACCGGATCAAGTCCACTGGTCGGCTCGTCGAGGATCAGCAGCTTGGCGTCGTATGAAAACGCACAGGCAAGCATTAACTTCATCTGCATACCTTTGGAAAGTTCTTTTACCTTTTTGGTTGGTGCAATGTGAAATTTCCGTAACATATCCGCAAATTTCTGGCTGTCCCAATTTGGATAAAATACCGAAATGGATTTTTCAACCTGCGACACTTTCCAATCATCACTGAAATAATTTGTATCGAAAACAACGCCCAGCTCTGATTTTACTTTTTGTTCTTCTGCGATATTATCCAGCCCCATCACTTTGACTGTGCCACCGGTGCGCTTGAGCATATTCAAAATCAGTTTGATTGTCGTTGTTTTGCCAGAACCATTCGGGCCGATCAAGCCCATAATATATCCCTTTGGCAAAGTAAAGCTGATATTGTGAAGCTGAAAAGAATCAAAAGATTTTGAAAGATTCGTTACCTCTAAATAATTAGTCATCTGTTTTTACCTCCGTTAAAATGTCCAAAAGGCGATGTAATTCCTCTGTGGATAGATTTGCCATTCTTGCAGCTTTTATTGCTTCGGTGAGATTGTTTTCTACTTTGCAAATAAGCTGCTCCTTAAGCGGAGACAAACCTTTTCATTTTCTGTGCTGGATTGCAGCTTCAATATCAACCAGCAATCCAACTTTGGAAACCGTTTTTTTGAAGAGATTTCAGCATGGCGGGGGATTTTACTGCCCGTGTACCGGCAATTCGTTCTTTGATGGCCTGTTCTGTATAATCGCCTTTGAGCGTATCGCATCGGGTATAATTTTCCTGTCCCGGAACTCGGAACCGAAGATGTTTTCTTTCACGGTTGACTTCCAGCCCAGCAGCTTCCAGCTTCTGTAGAAGTTCCTCAAAATCTTTTGGCTTTTCCTCTAATGTAGCATCAATAGCAATGCGTATCTGCTCCTGAAAGGAAGGCTGCTTTTTATTTCCCAGCCATGTGCCATAATGCTCCCGGCTGGGTTTCGGATTTTCTACAATCGAAAGTCCATGCTCCAAACACAGCTTGTCATTCATTCGCCGGATTGCCCAGGTAGAGCCCCAGAAGTTGCGAAATTTTTTCTGACAGTCCAGTGTAGTAGAGTTGATAATGATGTGATTATGGACATGGTGCTTATCTACATGGGTGCAGACAACAAAGGCATGGTTTCCTTTTGTGAGTTTCAGCGCCAGCTCCCTGCCGATCTGATTAGCTTCTTCTGGTGTAACTTCACCGGGCTTAAATGCCTGACGGAGATGGTAGGCGATCACATCATCTGCACCCTGATTTCTGCCGGTCAGATTTGCATACTGTCGTTTGGACAGAAGAAACTCTGCATCAGCAAGCCGGGTATCACACTCATAGCCATAAATGAATTTTCCAAAATCGGTTTTCTGCGGATTTTCTACATAATCAATAATATCTGCAATCGCAGTAGAGATGTCCCGACCTTTTCCTACATGCAGAGGCATCAGTCTTGTGGTCGCTATTTTCGTCACCTCCTTAACTTAATTTCAATCAGAGAAGTTATAATTGCAGAAAAAGAGCGGGGCTGCCTATGCGCCCCGCCAAATCTGCTTAACCAAATATAAAATCCTTTAAGGCACTGTTTGCCCCGCCAATGATCCCTACCAGCCATGCAGCCGCCAGAGGCAGACCGTATGGACTAATAAGAAAGGCGATCATAAGCCATGCAAGACCCGGCAAAAATCCTGCGACAAAGAACAGCACCAATGCCGCCAGAAAGATGATCCCGGAAAGAATCCCAAGTACCGCACCGGAAAGAACCACTAAAAATTTACATACCAGATAAAGAATCCCCGTAACCAGCATAAAGGGAAGTGCCAGTAATTTACCTATCAAACGCATACGCTTTGCCTCCTTTCAGAAGGGCATCTGCCCTTATAAAAATTTTACCGTGACGGCAAAAAGAAAGCAACGGCTTTCCGGCTGTTTATGAAATGTTTGCAAATCCCCGGATCAGTTTGTCCATGCCATCCCAAAGGCTGTCCAGACGGGTGCGGATGTCATCTATATCTGCGGCATAAATATTGCCGGTCTCATTGGCCCGTCTGGTATATTGGTTTAAGTTATTGGAACAAATGCGGAGAAGCCGGATCATTTCCTGAATATCTCCCATATCAAGGTGAATGATGTAACCGTCTACGGCCATCTTTCGCAGATATGCCGACAGGTTGGTAATGCCAAGTTCCGCCATGCGTTCTTTTACCAGTTCGGCCTCCGGTTCGGACATGACAAATTCGACGCGGACGGATTTTTTGTTATGCCCGCCATTCATCGTTCCAACCCTCTTTTTATGAGATGAGACCTCCTGCGTCGAAACCGCCGTCTTTGCTCTTTTGAGTTTTTCCCGCAGGGTGGTCTTTTCCAGCTTATCAAGATATTCCTCCAGATTTCCGGCTGTCGCATGATAGCTGCGTTTGAGGCGTTCCCGTTTTAGAATTATCATCAGCTCCGGCTCATTTTCTGGCAGATAAGTCATTGTTTTAGGGGCTCCATGCTCTGGCATAAGCCGGTTCATAAATTGTCTCCGTTCCTGATAGTGAATCGTGATAACATTTCCATCCTCAAAAGCAACGGCTACATTTCCGATTGGACAGGTCAATTTTTTCATCCGTTCCACATGTTCTCTATAATTTAGCGGATAGAGATCGCCAAATATTTTTCCGTCCCTGACTTCTTTCAAAGAGATGGCATAAGCCAAAACGGGATCATTTGTCTGTTCCTGGTAAAACCGCCACACTTTGTTTTCATGGCTGCCCTCCAGATAAACTTCCCGTTCACGCAGGGTATAGGTTCCGCAGGGGCGTGACATCCAAAGAAGCTGTTTATCCTCTGAACGCTCTGACACAGCCAGTTTTGAGATCAGTTCCTTATCCAGGTCAAAGTCCTCTTTATAATGTTGGGTATGAAGATCTACGATACGGGAAAGAGCACCCAAAAGATCTACATCCTCAAATCTTACCCCGGCCATCAGCGTTCCCTTTCCGGCACCGGAGGGATCATCTGCCTTGCTTCATGCTCCGGTTTGTCTGCTTTCAAACGGTCCATCAAAGACGGCTTTGCTTCCGGCACCAGCTCCCGGATTTCTTCATCCGTCTGTCCGTCTGTCAGATCCGGGCGCACAGGAGGTTCGTTGTTCAGCCTGCCATCCAGCATATTGTAGTTGCCGTCTGACCTTCCTCATAAAGTTCCGCATTGCGAAGATAACTTTCCGGCACCTGAAATGGCTGTCCGGCAAACAGGATTTCTCTTTGGGTAGTAAACTGTGCAAGGACGCCATTTTGCAGTCTCGCAAATTCTTCATACTGGCGCAAGGTAAGCCCTCGTTCCAACATTTCCGTCTGGGTATGCGCCCAGCCTTCTCCATAAAGAAAATAATACATATCGGGCTGATCACAGACAAAACACAGGGAGCCGTCCTGATTGTCATAGTAAGATGGCTGCATATCCTGGTAATGGCAACGTTCCTCGCGCCCCAAATACACACGGTTGTCCGCACCCAGCATAGCGACCATACCCGCGTAATTACTATGAACCGCAGAGCGGATTTCTACCAGTGGATCTGTTTGAGAAGGAATCTGTCTGCCCGGAATCTCGTTTTGTTTTTCCGCTGCATCATTTCTTGGTGTCACTTCTTCATGGCTGCGCGCATCCAGTTCCGGTTGAGATGTTCCTTTCCGAACAGCGCCGGGTTCCGGTTCTTTTTCTTTCACATAGTATCGGACATTTGCTGTCGTATGCTCGTTGGCTTCCTTTGCATAGTTTTCAGCATCGGCTTTGCTATCAAACTCCAATGGTTTTCCATTTTCCTTGCACCAGCTTTGTGCCGGTCCGAAAATAGAAGTGCTGCTTCGTACTGCCCATACACCATAGGTCCGTTTCTTTTCCATTCCGCATCCCTCCTTATCGTTCCTGCTGTTTGGAAGTTTGTTGCTTTTTTACCGGGTCTGCCGGTTTTGTTGCCTTTAGCTGCTGACGGAGAGAATTCTTATGCTCCGGTTCGGAATCTGTGATGTTGACATATTCGCCAATGATACAAAGCGCTTCTCCATAACTGCCGGAAGCAAATACCCTGTCAGACATTTCTTTTGCCTGTTCTTTTTCAGACCATGCTCCCGCAAAGTACGGGAAGCAATACCCAGCAGATTAAAAATGTTCCCATCTGCTCCGATCAGTGGACAATCCGGTTTATCTGTCAATGGTTCCGGTGTTTCTATAAATCCGCCTAAATAATTCGGCACAAAGTCCGACAGCCATGTGCCGCCATAGACTTCATGGGTCTGTAAACGCCACAGGGCAAGTTTTCCTATATCCAGTTTCACATCATCAAACGGGTAAAGCAGACAGGTCAGTTCGCCGTGCTGAAAAGCAGCCACATTCTCAAACTGACTGCCATCTTTCAATATGCCTGCTTTTTGTCAGCATTTCATTGATCCCGTCCACCCACTCTGTCAGATCCCCGCCACAGCCCTGTAAAATCAGTCCTTCCTTATCCGGCATGCGGCGAAGGTCCTCTGCGGTAATCGTGTTGATATTCAAAAAATCGCCTCCTATCGTTTTTGTTAAAATATAAGTTTTGTCCGCAACTTAACCTCATTTCAAAGCACCGGAGTATTCTTATACAGCTCCCTTGAAAACAGGTGCAAAAAGCCCTTGAAAATCAAGGACTTTTGGGGCTAAGTTGCGGACATATCATGGTTGGTTTTGCCGCTGCCGGCGTTTGCGTTCCCGCTCGGATTTCCGTCTTGCATAGATCCGGCAGGCATCGGAACAATATGCCTGGCTGGTCGTAGGAAGATATGCCTTTCCGCACACAGGGCATATTTTCTGTCTCATGGAGGTGTCCTCGCCGGTAATGGCTGATTCCAGTGCTGCATCCACCGGCAGCACCGCTTTTTCAAAGTACCTGCAATAAGCACCGGTCCACCATTTATTCAGCATGTAACAAGAGCTGTCCAAAGGAAGGCAGATCTTATCCTGGGAGTCATAGTTGGCGCACAGCTCTGTAACCAGCTTTCGGATCGCAGCCCGTTCCGAGCGGTTCAATTCTCTCTCTGCCATAACGCCTACCTTTCCGGGGCTCTGCTTTGTCGGCCGCTGGAAATTCCGGTTGTATCAGTAACATTCCTGGACTGTGAAAGGGCATCGGCGATAGAGTTCCGCTTTTTCTGTTTCGGTTCATGGTAAATAAAAAGTTCGTTTTTTCCAGGCACATACAATAAGCCATTTTCTTCGCAGCGGAAAATATCACATTCTTTGTCGGTTGAAACGGTATAAAAGTCTTTGTAATCATAAGGTGCTTTTTTGCCGCTCCTGATAGGTACACATCCCTAAGTTGGGGTCACTTGCCAGCCGTTTCGATATGGCGAAAAAGTCGCCTTCTTTTTTGTGAAATTTTCGTATGGGCGTGAAGTGATAACCGCCATATTCAAAGGTTTTTCGATCGCTCATTTACGCCTGCCTTTCTTTACTGGAAATTCCAGCTTGAAATTCACATATTTACCGCCGGTATCATCCAGAATCACTTCCGCATCATAGGTCCTTCCTGTTTTTTCACTGTAAAGCCCGGACATAGAAATGCGGCCCTCTTTCAAAAGAGCCGCTGCCACAGACTTTGTGATAGATTTTTTCTTGCTGGAAAAGAAACGGTTATCTTTCCAAAGAGCAAAAGAACATTCCCTGTTGCCGCAGAAAAAACCTTTCTTTCCTTCAAATACCGGGGCACCGCAGCGGGGACATACCCCCACGGCTTCATGTGCAGTTCCTCTGGAAGAAGGAAACAGATCCGCAAAACGTTCTTCCGGGGTAGTATGTTCTTTTACCAGCGTCCGGCTCATATCTGCAATCTGATCCATAAAAGATGTTGCCGACAGTTCGCCATGTTCCACTTGTTTCAGCATAGATTCCCATTCTGCAGTTAAGATGGGAGATTTGATATTGTCCGGCAGGACTGCGATCAGGTTCCTTCCTTTTTCCGTAGGAATGAGCTGCTTTTTCTTTCGCTGTACAAATCCGGCAGAAACCAGCTTTTCCAGTGTTGCCGCACGGGTAGCCGGAGTACCCAATCCTTTACGCTCGGCATCTTCCGGCATATCTTCCGCACCGGCAGTCTCCATAGCGGACAGCAGTGTGTCCTCCGTATAGTGTTTCGGCGGTGAAGTTTTCCCTTCACGGAGACTTGCTGATACAGCTTCAAAAGTCTGTCCTTCCTGCAGCACAGGGAGAGCGACAGCTTCATTTTCTTTGTGTTCCGTTTCACTCTGCCTGATACTCATACGGTGAATCCGTTCCACCTCTTTCCAGCCGGACTGTAAAATAGTCTTTCCTTTTGCCGTAAAAGTATATCCCTGGCAGTCCAATATAGCGGTGACCGCTTCAAATCGGTGTACCTGCGTTGTGGCACAAAGCAGTCTGACGGCAAGCAGGGTAAGCACATCCCGCTCCCCGGAAGGAAGCTCCGACAGGTCTGTCCGTGCAATCTCCACAGTTGGGATGATGGCATGGTGGTCGGTCACTTTGCTGTCGTCTGTTACCCGGTCAATGTCCGGCTCTCCGGCGCAGCCTTTTCCAAAGGGCATATTGTCACGCAGCCATAGGATCAGGGGAAGCGGCGGTTGCCTGCATGTCCTTCGTCAAATACTGGCTGTCCGTTCTCGGATAGGTTGCCAGCTTCTTTTCATAGAGAGATTGCACATAATCAAGGGTCTGTTGAGCCGTATAGCCATAAATACGGTTACATTCCCTTTGCAGAGTTGTAAGGTCATAAAGGCGGGGAGGCTGTATGGTTTTTACCTGCTTTTCCGCAGAACGCACAAAAGCGGAGTTGTGGTCACAATCCATACGGATTTTTTCAGCCTCGGATCGTTCCGTCATTTTTTCGCCGGAAGCAGTAAAACCTCCGCAGGTGATTTCCGGCACATAAAAAGGCTTACTGATGAAGGATTCAATATCCGACTCACGCTGTACCAAAAGTGCCAGCGTCGGTGACATAACACGGCCGACATTTAGTGTGACACCATACAGGACAGAAAAAAAAGCCGGGTGGCATTGATCCCGATCAGCCAGTCGGCTCCTGCCCGGCAGACCGCCGCATCATAGAGCTTATCGTAATCACTGCCGGGGTGGAGATGGTCAAAGCCCTCACGGATCGCCGCATCCTCCATACTGGAAATCCAAAGGCGCTCCATAGGCTTTTTACATCCGGCATATTCATAGACCAGACGGAAGATCAGTTCTCCTTCTCGTCCGGCATCCGTAGCGCATACCACGGAATCCACCCGTTTGTCCTTCATCAATCGGCACAAAAGGGCAAGCTGCGTTTTCTTATCCTTTGGCACTTCATATTTCCAGTTTTCCGGTAGGATCGGAAGATCCTCATACCGCCATTTGGCGTACTGTTCTTTGTAAGCCTCCGGCTGTGCCAGTTCCAAAAGATGTCCCACGCACCAGCTCACCAGATAGCCGGAACCTTCGAGATAACCATCTTTTCTTTCCGTTGCGCCTAATACTGCTGCCAGTGACATAGCAACAGAGGGCTTTTCTGCAATCACAAGTTTCAATTTTTATTCCTCCTTCATAGTTTCAAATTCTTTATCCGCAAGTTTTCCGGTTTGCATAAGACACATCAGCATAACGCCGGAAGCCATTCCTCCGGCAAAAGGTAAGGAAATGTGAAATCAGGTTCCACATAAGCATTCCTCCTAAAAATGGGTAAAGAAAAACGCCCACTTCAAAGTGAGCGCATCAACAGGTATCTATTTTGTTTTTGGTTTCAAGTGATCCGGCAGATCTCTCCAACCGGGATTTCCCGCAGTTCCTTTTTCATCCGATGGGTGAAGCGGATCGTCTTTGCCGTACCGCCGGTTTCCCGTCCGTCATATACAGCGATCACTCGGTCGGAGTGTTCCACCATATAACGATTTCTGTGGGGAGTAGACGCTTGGGAGATATTTTTCCTGTATCACAACAACATCCGCACAAGCCCTCCAGCAGTTCACGGGTTCTTGTTTTCTTATTTAGGCTGTCCAGACGCTTGCGGTAAGGGATCACTGCGATCAGCTCCAGTGCCGGGGTGGTCTGCTTTCTTTCCAGCACCAGCTCCACAAAATACTGGTCTACGCCATCTGCAAAACCGCTCATAAAACAGGTGAACCCATCTGTAACAGCAGCATCGATCTCATGTGCCAAGGTTGTTTTTATTTTGTTGATCTCATTCTGCGGTAAATCCCTGTGTCCGGTAACACAGCAAGTTTTTCCTTTCATCGGTCATCCCTCCATCTGATAGGTAAAATTCTTCACTTTTCATATAGTAATAGATTTAATTTAGTAAGTCAACGATAATACCCTTTTTCCTTTTTGCGGATAATAAAGGGGCGTGAGGTACAATCTATTACAGAATGGGAGGTGAAGGCGATGTATGAAGATTTTGTCCCGGAACGATTAGCGAAGCTGCGGACACAAAAAGGAGTTTCTGCACGCGATATGTCTTTATCGTTAGGTCAGGCAAACAACTACATCAATAATATTGAGAATAAAAAGTCACTTCCCGCTATGCAGTCTTTTTTTTCTACATCTGCGAATATCTGGGTGTGACACCGCAGGAATTCTTTGATGAAGGAAATACCTACCCGGAAACCTTGAATGAATTCATTGCAGAGGCAAGACAGCTTGATCCTCAATCCATGCAATATATCCTCGGTATTATGAAAGAACTCAATAGCAGAAAGTAAGCGGTCACGGTAATGGCCGCTTTTTTCGTGACTTTCTTTATTATATTTTATAATGTTCTCGAAATGTCCGCTCCCTATACCGATAAGTATTCAAAAACTGTTCCCCAAACAGCCTTTTTTCTATTCGCCGGTACTGCCAAAGCTGCCGGTTCCTCGTTCTGTTCCCAGATCGGTTACAAAAATCCGCAATGACGATCGGCGTGATCACAAGCTGCCCGATACGGGCTCCCTTAAAAAGAGACTGCGCCTGATTGCTTACATTGCTGATGATCGCATGGATCTCTCCACGATAGCCGGAATCCACAGGCGGCAGTTCACAGACCAGACCTTTTACCGCCATGCTGGTACGGGGAAAGATATATCCCGCATACCCATCCGGTATTTCCAGTCCAAAACCAAGAGGAATTTTGGCGATTTCTCCGGGCTGTAAGGTGCAGTCATAGGGCAGATAAACATCTGCTCCGGCATCATTGCCATGAGGACGGTAAGGACGCTGGTGCTCCGGCACGCCAAAATCGATTAGTTTTATTTTCATCGGCAGCCTCCTTCCCAAAGAGATAGTCTTTTTTCTAAAATATCCTCCGGCGTCATATCTGCCTCGCAGTTTTCGTCCGCAGGGTCATTTTTACCTTCCAGACATCGATCCATCTGACAAAAAGGCCCGGTCAGTGATGGGGCAAACAAAGCAGGGCTTAGTTCATAAAGTTCTTTCCAGACCTTTAGCAGCACGATCCTTGTTTCATCTGTATTTCTCCGGCATACCCGCTGGCTGATGATATATGTTTCCACTGATAAGGGGTGGCGCTGATGAGCAGTACATTCCGTAATCCCTGGGGCGTGGCATAGCCGGCCGCATCGTGCCCGCTTCCGGCAGTGCACAGGGGCTTCATAACATTTCATGCTTTCATGACAGCTTTTTAAGTACAATTCCCGTACCACTGCCGGAGCCGTCATAATAGAATACGGGACAGCGAAATCCGCCTGTCCCGTATAGTTGCTGTACTGCAGCGATGCACTCATAAATTTTACTTCGTTCTGGTGGCGGGTGATCTGCGCCAGAAAACGCCTGCTGGCGCAGACAATGGCTACCGTGATCACCGCAAATTTCTGGATGGTAGGATGGGGAAGCGCCCCCCATAGCTGCTACTGTCTGAACGCTGAATGATTTTTTCGTAGAGCTCCATCAGGTCGTCCATTGAGGCAATCTTATGTCCCTGCTGGGTAAGCCTTGCCGCAAAGACCATGTTTTTTCTGCTTCCGCTACCGCCTGGCAGTTCAAAATTTTTTACTTCAATCTGTTTAATTGGTATGTCCCTCCTTTACAATCGCTTTCAGTAAGAACAGATAGTTAAGACTGTCTGTGATCTTTTCGTCCCATGTGTCCATCGGATAAACCACTTTCCTCGGCAAAGCACATATCGTATAGAGAAACAATATGCTTTGCCAGCATACCGGCAAAAGGGCACGCTGGGGCGTTGTATGCTGTAAAAAGCTGCCGCTGCCTTAAATGCACCCAGCCGGTCCGGGTCATCCCCGGTGTATTCTTTGGTTTTCCGTTTCAAGGTATCAGCACAGAGCCGTACCTGTTCGTCAAAAACGGCATTGACTTCATTTTGCGTAATATAGCATCCCTCCTTTGAAAACAAGAAACCGGCTATTCTAAAGCATCTTAGAATAGCCGGCAAATAAACGGATATGTAATTGTTTATAGTGTATTGATCTCTTTTTTCCAGTTCCCGGACCGCTGCTATGACTGTCTCAAATGTCGGAACATCCCCATACAACATATCCTGCATAGAGTTATAGTCCGCTTCCAATGCTGCAAACCGATATTCCGGCGGGGAGTAATTTTAATGTGCCCGGCACAGCCTCCGGGTACTTCGCCCATGATCTGGGATAGAATTTCATTTTGAAATCTACAACTTTCTTCAGGAGGTCAAGCCTGGAAAAAGCAGCTTCTTTAACCGGTGTTGCAGCCATGCGGTAGAGATCATAATAATGTCTGGAATACCGCTGCGGCATTTCCAAATGTTCCGGTCTGTTCGCTTCATGGTGCAGGATTGTGGCTTTTTCCCAGAAGGTCCGTTCCGGGGCAACGGTAAGGATTGCGGTTTCTTTTGCTCAAAAATCTTCGGATAATATTTTGCCGCGTATGGTTCGATCTGCGCTGTTTTTGCAGGAGTCCACGCACGCAAATCTCTAAACGGATCACCTGTAAGTGTTTATCCTTTTCATCTATGTAGACATTTGCTTCACAACCGATTTTCTGGGATAAGCCGGATCTGACTGCCGGACAGAATGTTTCAGCCAGAAATACCTCCGCACGCGCATTGGCTTCTTTGTTAAAAGCATCCTGTTTTGTATTGGAACGTTTCTCCCAGGGTTCATCTTTGCCATATCCCAATACACGCCAGTCCAGAATCAAATCAATATCTTCTGAAAACCGGCTGATCAGGTGAAAGGCTTTGGAAAGGCTGGTACCACCCTTAAAGGTAATGGACTCTTTCCATGGTGAGCGGTGAAATAAATAATCCAGCGTAAAACATACCCAAAAGTCTTTTTCTACGATGGCATCATTCAGCCCCATTTTATCAGCTGTATTTCTGAACAGCTCCCTGCGGTCGTTATCTGAAAGTCTTGCTATATTTCTCATTGTACCTTTTCACCTCCACAAATCTGCCGTATCGTATCGTAAACCCAATCCGTAGACTCTGTTGCTTCCTTCAAACAAGCCTGTTTATCCTTGTCTGTCAGTTTTTCGGAAAGCATCTGTATGACTGCTGGTGTAACATTCGATCTGCCAAGCGTTTTTAATGCCTGTATAACCAAACTTGTCATATAGGACAATCCGGTAATCTCTTTATTGGTCCGGTGCTTAAATTCCAGCTTTGTAGAGTTCCACTCGTAGGTCTTATATGGACCATCGCTGATATAGGACCATACTGCTGTTACCTGTGTTGAAAGTCCTAACAGGTTCAATGCTGTATTCCCACATGGGGCAATCGTCCAGTGATAACTTCGTGCCAATGCGTTCGCCACCGCTTCCGGGTCTGCCGCCACATATTCATCCAGAAGTTTGCTATATTTTGGTTTTTCATAAACTCCTTTCAAAATACGGCGCAATGTTCCTGATTGCACTAAACGGCTTAAACTTTGACGAATAGTGGATGTATCTGCAATATCCGCAAAATCAGACATCACAAAAACAGTTCCATCTTCAAGAGAAAGAACACGCTCTCGTATTCGTTTTGTATATCCGTTGTCCACAATACCGCCTCCCTTCATGTCACGAATATTATATATTATTCGTGACATGATTGCAATAGGTCCTATTCCTCTTATTTTGAGTGTTCCCATTAAAAATCTGATTTATACATCAAAAATCAAAAATTTTGAAAGGCAGTACAGTTTTCATATATGTCACATATTTTATATATTATTCGTGACATCAGGCAGTTGGCAGGTAGATCCAGTCGTGCATCAGGCACACGCTGGGTTCGTCCTCCCTGGGAACCAGACGGTAGGTACATTCCCCATAGACCGTGCGTTTGTCCTCGATCTCCATGCCATAGGCTTTATAAAAGCGGTATTCCAGATTGGAGACTTCAAAAACAGCAGCGATTTGTAAAGCTGTACCTCTGTGCGGTAAGGGCGGCAGTCTTTCGTTTCCAGCCATCCGCAAAAAGCGACCGGTCCGCTCTGGATCACACTGCGGTCCGGGTGATAATACTCATAGCAGTCCAGGTTTGCCGAATTCAGAAGATAGAGCATTTCCCGGACTTCATTTTCCGGCATGTCGTAAAACCGCAAAAAGCGAGCGGTAAAGATGGACATAGCCGGGAATGGAAATCATGGTATTTACCATAAAATAAAATCCTCCTTGTAAACAGCAGGTGCGGGAGCTTTTGCCCCCGCACCGTCTAAAATCTATATTTCGTTATCTACTTTCACGAGTTTTCCCATGACAAGAAAGCGTCCTGTGCCGCCCGGCGTACAGGTAGAAAGGGTCAGTACCTTATCGCTGCAGGTCACAGTCACATCACTTTCCACCGCAGAACGTTCCTTCATAGCTGTAAGCCAGGTAGTATAAGCACCGTCATCCTTCCAGGAAAGCTGCCAGGGAGAAGTTTCACTGCCGGATTCTTCCGGTTTTGCTGCAAACAGCCGTAAAGATCTCCATGACATAACCACCCTTCGGAGTAACGAGATACATCTGCCTGTGAGTATCAAAGTAACTTTGTTCATCGTACCGGTTCAGCAAGGCAAACATGGAACCATCCCGCATATTATGGCCGTAGACGATCGTATTGCGGTCTGAAAAATCTGCCCGGTTTTCATAATCGGCAAACAGGCAGCCAACCTTGTTATAGGTTCCGTCATAAAGATGGTTCAGATAATACTCGTTGTTGTCAGTCTGCGTCACCGGATAATTGAGCACCGTATCAGGAAGGGAAAGCCATCCGATGATGTCCGGTCCATTTTCGCGGAGCGCTTCAAAGTCTACCGAAGGCAGGACAATATCGGCATCGTCCTGTTTTGTTTCTGTCGGATCGGTTGCCTGCTCCGGGGAAGCTGTCTGCTCCGGTACTTCCACATATCCGGCAAGATCTCGATAGGCATCTTTACTCTCAGCATACTGGTTCAAGTCACGGAACACCAAAAACCGCTGCCAAGAGCCACCAAAGCGCAGAGTGAAAGGACAGAAGCCCCGACAGCCGTTCTTTTTGGGGAAGTCCTGCTGTCTTTTCCCTTTTTGAAATAATACACAGCAAATACGCTGCCGCCGATCAGTGCGGCTGCCAACAGTCCGCCATATAGGAAAATATACGGATCATCCCCGGTCTGCGGTACCGGCTTTTGAGGGGTGGAAGGATTGGAGGGAACAGAAGGCTTTTCCGGGTTCTTTGGGTTATCCGGCTTTTCCGGTTTTTCATTAAAAAACTGGACCGTAGATGTCTGGTCAGCTTTGATCTCCACCGTAGCGGCATCAGGAATGATGTAATCCTTGCTTGCCCGGTTTGCAACTTCTGTTACGGTATAAATACCGACACGAAGGCCCTTGACTTCAATTACACCGGATTTTGGAGTGGTGAATGTCTCGCAGTAGGAGCCGTCCGCGCTCTTGACCTCGATGGCAAAACCATCTTTGCGCCCGTCGCTGGAATCCTTTGTGATCTTTAAGTTGCCACGGTAAGCCTCATTGGTAAATCCGTGCCCGGCTTCTCCATTTTCCACAACTGCGACCTGTCCATCTTCTGTGATGGAAAAATAGTAAGCGTTTGAGTCAGGCTGATAGCCCTCCGGCGCTTTGCTTTCTTTGATAAAGTAGCCTCCAGCCAGAAGGTTTTCCGCTGTATGATAGCCTGCATCGGTTTCTTTCAGCGTACCGATCTTTTGATCGTCAGGATCATATTCCTGGTTGGCGTTGGAATCCGCATACAGGTCGAACACTGCACCGGGCAGGAAGCGCAGGAAAGAATTCTTGTCTTTCTTATCCTCCTTTTCCACAGGGGACGGTTCCTCCACAGCTTCGGTTTTAGTTACCTGCACACTGCCGCGGATCAGGGTGTTTTCCACACGGATCTCGATATGCTGTCCGTCTGCACCGATATATACATGGTGCTGCTGCGGGCTTACTGTATATAGGTCAGGGGCAGAGATCTCCTTGACAATCCAGTGTCCGTAAGGAATGTTCTCAAAGGAAAAACTGCCGTCTTTTCCGGTAACAGCAGTAAGCAGCGCATTTTCTTCGGTAAATTCTTCTGTATCAGGTCTAAACAGTCCCATGAGCGCACCGGCCAGCGTGACATCTTCGCCGCCTTCCGGGTTTTCCCCGACTTTTACACCGTCTACACGCCCGCGGAGTAGTTCATTGGAAACAGCCTCGCCTTCATTGACAAGGATCTGTACCAGGGCGGTTTCCTGACCAGCATACTCAAAGACAACCGGATATTCCTGATTCGAAAGGATATAGGCGCCGTTGGTTGTGCGTTCCTTGACATAATAGCTGCCAAAAGGCAGGTCGGAAGCGAAGGAAGCGCTGTAACCGCCGGATTCCTCAGACGAAACAGAGACCACTTCCAGAAGTCCACCTGCCGGGATTACGCTGCCATCTGCCGCCGTCAGGTCTGCGGAAGCATAAAGTCCAAAGGAAATATCCTTATATTCCTCGTTCATGCCAAGACCGAACAGGTCATCGGTCTCCATTGCCTTGAAAAGTGTGACATCCACTTTCTGTCGTTCGTCATAAAGGCCGGCCGCTGTCTGTGTAACCTCTACGGTCTCACCCGCATAGGTCAGTTCCACATATTCCGGTTGAGGATTCAACACATAGCCGGAAGGCGCCTGACGTTCCTCCAGACGATAACGGCCAAGATAGAGAGACCCGCTTTTCGCTGTGCCGTCCTCGCCGGTCGTAAGTGTTTCCACAACCGTATCTTTTTCCGCGCAAAGTTCCGTCACCGGTATAAATATCTTCATCTGCAATCACATCATAGACCGCTCCGGGAAGCCCGGCAGCCTCATACACCGGCTGGTACAGTCCATCGTTTTCCTGGACAGAAGCAAATACTTCTCCGGTCTTTGTGATGATAAGCTGGCCTTTCTGCGGCATATTGTACTGAGTGACCGTCACAACCGCCTCGCTGCCGTCAATGGTAAACGGTACCGGCTGATCGGAAAGCACATAGCCGTAAGGAGCAGCTACCTCATAAAGTTCATAATCCCCGGCGGCCAAAGGCTCCGGCAGCATCAGCCAGCCCTCGTCAGAAACATAGAAGGTATTCAGTGTTTCCGGGTTCGGATAGTAGACGGTTTGGGTGATAAATTCTCCGGTGGAAAGATCCTTGATCTGAAAACCGGTTCCGGTCACAGGGATAATCTTTCCGGTCTCTGCGTCACATTTTTCAACTTTCAGACGGGCTGTGATGGTGCGGTTGTTCAGGATATAGCTGTAAGTCTTTCCGTCAGAGGAAATGAATACCGTAAAGTCCGGGACAAAGGCTTTGCCTTCCTCGCCTGCGATCTGATGGACCGTATAATGCCCATAAGGAAGCGGTTTGCTGGAAGCAAAACCATCCGCATCCGTGGTAAGAAGGTCACGTTCACTTTCCTTTGCCGCGTCATAGCTTCCGGCTGCCTTTAAGTAAACTTCAAAGACTGCGCCTGCTTCCGGGCGTTCGATGATACCGGCATTGGGATCGTCGGTATTTTCGCCCTCAGGCACATCCGGGTCCAGGTCATCGGTGTGCTTGACAAGCTGGATATTTCCGTAAATAACCGTTTCCGTCACCTGATTTTCTGTGGTATTGAGTTCCACTTCATACAGGGAAGGGGATGCACCCACTTCATAAATGGTTTCATTCAGAAGATACCCGGTGCTCGGTTCGATTTCCCGGATCGTCCAGCCATCCCCGCATACATAATAGCGGGTCATAAAGCTGCCATCTGGTCCGGTAGTATAAGTGTCGATCAGTTCGCCATCACGGAAGATCCCATAGGTCGCCCCTGCAAGCGTGGCATCCCCCTGAGCATTTCCGGTATCAGCGTCGCTCTTTACCACATGGACGCGGAATTTCTTCAGGATATTGCTGAAATGTACCGAAGAAGTTTGCCCGCTTTCAATGGTCACGTACTGTGCGGAAGGGGTCACATAGCGGTCCACCGGCAGCTCTTTTACCAGATAGGTTCCCGGTAGGAGCTTCTTTTCAATCTGGCCGTTTTCTCCGGTCGTGACTTCCTCATTGACTTCATTTCCCAAAATGTCCGTACCGGAGATATGGAAGGTGATACCGGAAACAATGCCGTCCTCACTGGTCTTGACAAGTTTTGCGGTACCGTAAGTTTCCGTTTTGATCTTTACAAAGAAGGAAACCGGATCGCTGGCGCCGGTCATCATGGTCTGGTAGCCTGGTCTGCCCCAGATCAGCATGTCGTTTGCCACCGGGATATTCTTTCGGAATTCAAACAGCACCGGGTCCATCATCATCTGCCTGCTGGTAAAGGTGTATTCATTTCCGTTTCTTGTCACAGAAACGCCGCTGCCTTTCAAAGCCTCCAGATCGATCTTCAAGTTGTTGGTATCTGTGACCGTCAGGGTATAGACCTTTTTTTCTACATCCCATTTCAGTTCCAGTTCCGGTGCTTCGCTTTTCTTAGAAGAAGTAAAGGAAGGTACTGTGGAATGGGAAGCGACCTGTGCAAGAATCCAGTCATAGGCTTTTTCTGCCGGTCGTCCGGCGATCACGCTGAAATACTGGTCGGCGTCTGCGTGGCCGTTTCCGTGGCGGTGTACGGATCGCTTCTAAGCTGCTGCTGGTATTCCCAGAGGATGATCTGGGTCGCCATCTTATAGTCGTCCTCGTTGATCCCGGAAACAGGGAGCGCCGCACCGGGTTTCCAGCCATAGATCGCAGTCAGGGTGATCCCCCTCCTTGCCTCGGCAGGAAGCAGGTTCAGGTATTGGCTGTTGGTCCCGCTTTCTGAAACATAGGTGTTTTCCGAAGTATGGTAAGGAATCCCGCTCTCCACACAGTAAACCTGATGGCTGATCCCGTCAGAATCCGTCAGCATATAGTGCCGGTAAGCATTGCCCCCGGAACTGGTGTGTACGTCGATGGTTCCGTCTGTATGGTAGGCAAGATAGGTGTAAGGCGCCGGGGCACGGTAGTGGTTCCCATCAGAGCCCACATACTGGTCGCCCAGCCAGGAGCTTGCCGTCTGTCCGACAGACATGGCAAAAGCCTGAGCCGGAAGAAGCCCCAAAATGCTTGCCATACAAAGCAAAAACGCCAACAGCTTGCGAAAGCCGCGGCGTCTGGTTATGATATGTTCCATGAAAAAATCCTCACTTTCATAAAATCTAAAAGGACAGCCTTATTTGCTGTCCTTGTCGTCAAAATCATCCTCGGAAAGATATTCCGGTTCCCCGTATGCCTCATCCGGGTCAAAGCCTTCGCCATAACCGTCATCCTCAAATTCCGCATCGTCCTCGGCCTGCTGTTTCGGACGCACGATTTTTACATAGTAACCGATCCCGCCGACCGCAAGTAAGGCAGCAAGGATAAACAGGATCGTGCCGACGCTGCCGGTTTCTTTCTTCGGCTTTTCCGGTTCAGCCGGTTTTTCAGTTTCCGCCGACTTTTCTTTTCCTTTGCAGCCATTTAAGTCATTTTTGCAGACCGGACAGCCGGTATTAACCTTTCCTGCCTCACATTTTTCTGTGCAGTTGCAGCTTTCTTCCTGGGGGATCATGCTCATGCTGCCATTGTTCTTTTCTGCAAGCGCCATCAGGTCGGACTCTGTGACGCCGTTTAAGAAGTAGACATTGTTATCTTCCCGTTTCCCGTCGATCACCAGATAAAAGACATTGCCCGCGTCCGTAGTGATGGTGTAAAACTGTTTTTCCCCATCCGTACCGCTGATGTTGTCCTGTACCGTTCCGGTGCCTTCCGGGGTAAATGCACCTTCCGGGATCGCAGAAGTATTTTCCTGCTGTCCGGTACTGTTATCTGAACCGGAAGAATTTCCGCCGCCGGAAGGGGTTGCAGCGTTTGATCCGGAAGGTTTTTCTTCCTTAGGCGGTTTTGTCTGTGTACTGGACGGACTCTGGGGTGCTGCCGTAGCAGGTTTCTTTTCAGGCGCCGGTTCTTTGTAATACGGATTATCCAGCTTTACCACATCAGAACGGTTGCCGGCATAATCTTTTGCGTATATGCTTACCTGTTTTTCTGTTCCTGCATAATCTTTTAGTGCAACCGACGCTTTCCCGTCGGTAAGGGAGTTGATACGGTTTTCATCAACAAAGACCGCCTCCACGCCGGATAGATCGTCACTGCTTTCTATTTTCAGGGTATCGCCCTCCATGGAAGCAGTCAGCGTTGGCGGTGTGGTGTCTTTGGAACCGCCGGCATGAGCCGTTACAGGTAATGCGCTGACACTTACAAGAAGCGTAAGCGCCAGCAGCAGGGAAAGTTTTTTAAGCCTCATGCACATCCTCCTTCTCCTGCGGTAAAACAGTTTCCGAAGGGGCCGCCTGCTGTGATTTCAAAAAATCCGCAAGCTGCTGGGGCGTCAGTTTGAAACTGCGCGCCACCGCCACATAATCGGTATTTTCCAGCTCCGTTTTCTGTTCCTCCAGCTTATGGAGCTTTGCCTGCATTTCCGCAATCTTTGTTTTGGTCTTTTCAATTTCCTTTTCCAGTTTTTCAATTTTAGGATTCAATTTATTACCTCCAATCTGTTAAGGCAGACGCCCAAATGTATAAAAATGCTGCTGCCAGTAGCTTGTATTGATGTTTGCATAAGAAATCGGGTCTCCACAGTGGATCATCATTCCATTTCCCACATAGATCCCTACATGGCTTGCGCCGCTGGTATTGTAGGTTCCCTGGAAGAAGATCAGGTCGCCCGGTTTTGCATCTGCGCTTGATACCGGCGTACATACACCTAAAAGACCGTCCGCAGTCAGCCTTCCAACATTCCAGCCGACGCCGCAGTTGTTGATCACCCAGGACACATAGCCGGAACAGTCAAAGGAAGTGGAAGGGCTTGCGCCTCCCCATACATACGGATAGCCAAGATATTTTTCCGCCTCGGCCATCATTGCGGCAAACTGTTCATCCGCAAGGGCTTCCGGTGGAATGTCATAATCGAAGTAGTTTCCTGTGCCGCCTGAACCAACTTCCGGCAGGTGCCGTTCGCTGGTATCGCCGGTATCAGCAAAATACAGGGGATTCAAATACTGGCCGTCAACCAGAACTTCTAAGTGCAGGTGGGCCCCGGTGGAATTTCCGGTATTCCCGACCTTTGCGATCACATCCCCGGCTTTGACCTCCTGCCCGGCAGAAACAAGGATCTGGGAACAGTGCCCGTATTTGGTCGTCAGGGTATGTCCTTCGTATGCCTCGCCTTCAATGGCAACACATAAGCCATAACCGCCGGCATTTCCCGCAAGGGTAACTGTTCCGTCATGCCCTGCAAGGATCTCTGTGCCCTCCGGCATCCCGATGTCCACACCGGTGTGATAGTTCTTTTCCCCGCTGATGGGATGAACTCGGTAACAATAATAACTGGTCACATAAGGGAGCCAGTTGGTGCCAAAGACATTTTTGACATACTGGCGGTTTCCTTTTGTCTGCAGCAGGATCTCGCAGATCTCTTTCTGGTCTGCGTTCATCCGGGAAACGACCAGGTTTTCTAGAGGTGTGACCGTGAGCTTGACATTTAAGATGCGCCATTCATAAGGCACTTCCTCCTGGGTTTCTTCCCCGGTTTCCGGATCAACGGAAGTTTCTGTGCGATAACGAATCTCGGTTTCTTCTGAAAAGGACAGGGTATATTGTTCATGGAAAAGCTGCCGCAGCACGCTTTCCACTTCATCGTAAGTAAATCCCTGATAAGCAGAAGTCAGATACCCCATCAGCACATACGGGTCATGCTCGATTGCGCCCAGGTTATACCGGTATTCGTCATAGCCGGGGCGGTCTGATTCCACCCGGTCTATTTCCATTTGCAGATCCGTTTCCCATTCGGTATAGGTAAGCTCCGCCTGATTGATGTCCTGATCGTCTGCGAGATAGGTAGAAGCAGCCAGACTTCCCAAACCACCGGTTCCGATATTGGAGAACGTAGAAAACAGGGATGTGATCAGGAAAATTACCAAAAGGAGGAGCAGGAGGACAAGGCAGATTACAGGGTGCCGTTTGACCGCATGGACAATACCGACGCTGACCCTCTCTGTTGCGACTGCGGCATTTTTTGCCTGTTTCCCGGCTTCACGGGCAGCCTTGGCATACTGCCTTTTCAGTTTTTGTTTCTGCCATATCCGGGCAATCGCATGTTTCTTCAGCTCCGGGTGGTCGCTAAGAGCCTGCCGGTAAGCAAGTCTTGCGTTTGCTTTTGCTGATTTTTGCTGTAATTTCGCTGCCTTTCGGTAGGGGGCAGTTTTATGCCGGTGATATGCCGTGCGAAGCCCTGCCTCGCCCACAAGTTCAGAGCGGTGGGCTGCCTTGATGCCCACATTTTCATCCTCTGCCTCATAAATCTTTTTATGGGCGTAACCAATGGCAGTATTGGCGCCCGCCTTGACCGGACGCAGGGGTACAGGTCCTTTACATGGACCTTTTGGGATTTGACCTCCTTTTCAAATTTTAAGTGTTTTTTGGCTTTTCCGGTCTCCGGGTCGGAAACCGTCTCCATGCGCAGTTTCTTCCGGGCAGGTAGACGATTTTGCGCCTGCTCTGCTTTTTGTGCAGTCCGTTCCGCCTTCCGTCTTGCATGGGTGAGCTTTTTATCCTTTGTCTCCGGCGGTAGTTCATCCGCAGTAAATTCCAGCTTGGATGTTTTCGGCGGTTCGCTATCCATACCCTTTTCCTTCTGCGCTGCCTGTTCCTCCGCCTGTGCCGCTTCCTGAAAACGCTGCTGATATTTGTTCCCATGCTGGTGTGTTCGGTAACGGTGTTCCTGACCGGATCTGTCTGTGCCGTTCGGTGGGGCTGAGCCTTCGGAAGAAGGAGCATATTTTCCGGTATCATGGTCTGTCACATCCTCTGTTACAAAAGAACGCCTGGAAGCCTCCTGCCGGAAATTGCTTCGCACGTTGTCCTGTATCGGGGGCGCTGTCCTGGTAGCATCCGGTGTCTCAAAGTGTTCCGAAAAACCATCCAAAGCGGTTGCATACGCTTCGCCCTGTTCCAGCAAGGACGCCGGTGTTTCCGGTGACAGATGGGAAAATTCCGTCTGTACAGGGATGTCCTGCCTGTGTGTCTTGCCGTTGACAGAAGAAGGGGTGTCCCGTGCCCTGCGCAGGTCAAAATCCTGTTCGGTCTGCCTGGCTGCCGGTTGATCCTCCCCGTGGGAATCACGCACCGGCATCCGGGTATCTTTGCGCCTTCTTTGAAATTCCCTGTCGTGTGCCATTGTTCTCACCTCCGATCCATTTTAATTTTTGTCTCACGCTTTGGTCCCCGCTACTTCATCCGGTCTTGTGGTAAGCACGCTGTACAAGAGTGTGTCCTTCGGGAAGTGGTCCACAAAGGGGATGATCACATTTCCAAAGAACAAAAGCCCCTCGCCGGGACCGGAATGGGTCACATAGGAAAGCTGGTGCGGGGAGATCCCCAACTGCTTTGCCAAAATCTGACGGTCTCCCTGGGCCTGGTTGAGCATATAGATAAAGTCTGAGTTCTCAAAAATGTTCTCGATCTCACGGGAAGCCAGAAGGTCCTTGACATTCTGCGTTAAACCTGATGGGATTCCGCCCCATTTACGGAAGCGTTTCCAGATCTCCACGCTGAAACTTCCTGTCTGCCCTTTCAAAAGAAGATGGAATTCGTCGATATAGAACCAGGTTGTTTTATGTTTGGAGCGATTGGCCGTGACACGGTTCCACACCGCATCCTGCATGATCAAAAGCCCGATTTCCTTTAAGGCTTTTCCCAGTGACTTAAGCTGGAAACACAGTACCCGGTGTTTATCCATCTGGATATTGGAACGGTGGTTGAACACGTTAAGGGAACCATTGACATAGATTTCCAGCGCCGTTGCGATATTCTGTGCCTCCGGTTCAGACTGTTTCAAAAGCAGCTCGTAAAGATCACCTAAGATCGGCATATTTTCCGGGCACGGGTTCTGCAGGTATTCCCGGTACACCAGTCTGGTACAACGGTCGATGATCGTCCTTTCAATGGGGGAAAGCCCTTCTTTGCCGCCGATGATAAGGTCACACAGCGACAGAATAAAATCACTTTTCAAAGTGATCGGGTTTTCATCATCGGAATAGTCCAGATTGATGTCCATCGGGTTGATGTAGTTCGTGGAAGTAGGAGAAATATCAATGACCTGCCCCTGGGAACCGAACTGCTGTACCAGCGGCCCATACTCATTTTCCGGGTCAGCGATAATGATGTCGTCCTCCGTCAGAAGGAACACATTGACGATCTCACGCTTGGCAGAGAAAGATTTGCCGCTTCCTGGGGTACCGAGAAACAGCCCATTGGGGTTTTTCAGCGTTTTTCTGTTCGCCATGATCAGGTTATTGGAAAGGGCGTTCAGGCCGTAATACAATGCCTCGCCCTCCTGGAACAATTCACAGGTGGTAAACGGTACAAAGATCGCTGTGCTGCTGGTCGTAAGCCCGCGCTCAATCTCAATCTGGTTCGTACCAAGAGCAAGCGAGGATATAAGCCCCTGTTCCTGCTGGTAATCCAGCCGTTTTAAGGCACAGTTGTATTTCTGTGCCACACCCGAAGCGGCAAAAATATCATTGAACAGCTTCTGACGTTTGGCAGCGATATTTTCCACCAGTACCGTCACAAGGAACATGCGCTCATTGCGGCTCTGTAAATCCTGCAAAAGATTTTTGGCTTCTTCTCCATAGGTGGCAAGGTCGGTGGGAATGATGTCCATGTCATACCCGGATCGGACCGCTTTCTTTTGTTCCTCAATGGTCATTTTCTGCAGGTCCGACATTTTACGCTTGATGTTTCGGATCGCCTGCGCCTGGTCGATAGACTGGATATGCAGGTTGACGGTCACGGCGTCGTTTAAGTCAAGAAGATCCGCTAAAAGCCGGTCGGTAAGCTCCGGCGCCAAAATCTAAAAGGAGACAGCACCGGAATGATCGCCTACCCGGAATGTCTTTCCATCCTTTGAAAAAGACAGCCCGGATGGGGAAATGAAGTCTTTGGTAGAAAGACCAGTCTTAGGCAGATCCGACCACTGGAAATGAAACTTTTCCTGACCGTCCGGGTGAAGCTGGCTGTGAAGAAGCTCCAGACGTTCCAGTCCGTTTAAGGATCTTGCCTGGACTCCAAGGGTCTTGAAATTTGCCAGCACATCCGTTTCAATGCGTTCCAGACGCATTTTCGCAGTACGCAGGTCATCTGCCTCGATCCCAAAGGTAATGTATTTACGTTTGGTGAGACCGTTATTTCCTTTCTGCAACTGGTTCTTTAACATATCCCCGTATTCCCTGCGGATTCCGTCATACTCGTCGCCGCGGGGAGGGATGTCAATGCTTCTGGTAAAATCCTGCATATTGGCCCGCTGGTTGATAAAGGTAAGCTGCACATGGATCGAGGCGTCGAAGTAATTTAAGAAATCGCAGTAACCCTCGAAGATCTGTGCTTTATCATCTGCCTGTGCAAGCTGATAGTTAATATCAAAAAATTGTACCGTTTTGGTGTAAAGGGTATCGGTCAGCCGGCAGATCCCATCCCGGTACATCTCACGGTAGGGAATGCTCTGCTGGACCGTCTGCGGGGCATCTGCTTTCAGCCCGGCAAAAAAGCCGCCTTTTTTAGACGGCTTGGAACGGGCAGACTTAGTCTTGCCCCTGCTTTGCATCGGCTCCGGTCTTTTTGGCCTGCCTGATATTTTTTTTGCAGACGCTTTTCCTGAGCTTCCTGCTGCTTGTTTTTTGGCAATCTTTGTAACCTCCTTCTTTGACATAGATTTATACAGGTTATCCGTCCTGTATGGACGGTCCTTCGGCCAGAGCTTATAACGGAGCCGGTTCTTCAAAATCTTTTCTGCCGGCTGCCCGTCACGCTCATACATGGCGAAGAAGAAAAAGGGCATCATCAGCCCGATCATCAAAGTACAGCCGCCGAGTTCCCGATCGCCCCGCGGGTAAAGAAATACACCGGAAGACCGACAAGCCCGGCAAGGCTGAAACAAATAAGCTGGCGCTTCGTCAGATTGAAGGCCAGCTTAGTCTTAACTTTGGTTAAATCCTTTGGTACAGGTACATAAGGCATCTATACACCTCCCATCGTAATATAGTTTCCGGCCCATTACCGTGCACCGAAATCGCGTACCGGTTTCTCCACAGCCGGACATTCCCGCACTTCCTGAGCCGCATTTTGCAGCCGTGCCAGGACAGAAACAGCCGGCTCTCTCTGACACAGGTATTCCTGGCTGTCTCGGATTCCGGCAATATTTTCACGAATATCCATATCCACGTCGAACACATCCGAAACTGGCAAAAGCCAACGGTCTGCAAAGTATTTCAAAGGATTCTCAAGCGCCAGCACATCATCCAGCATTTCATCCCTGAACTCAAACTTTGTTGTCAGATAGGAATACGCCTACTGCATGGCTGTAATTTCAGCAGCTTTTTCAATTAAGGATTCCTTATCCTTTGACATAAGGCTTTCCCGGTAGGCAAAGTAATTCTGTCCCAGCCGTTTCATCAGGAGCGTATATTTGTCCTGTGCGGAAGGTTCGCTTGTGAAATGTTCAAATTTTTGCTCTGCATCAATTTCTTTGAGAAGATCGCAGATCGGGAAACTGTGTTCATGGTTATTTTCTTCCCAGCACCATCGGGCTACATCCAACGGGTCCTGAAAAGAAAGAAGTGCCTCTACTTCCGCCGGAGTAAATACATGCTCAACCTTCAGATAATAGTGGAGTTCCGAAAGTCCCTGCAACTCGTAAATACTGCCGATGTTCTGTGCATCCAGCATATCCGCATGAACCTTCAAACACTCGTCCAGCCGTTCCATAAGCAGCCGCTTTGCATCTTGTTCTATCAAAATCACCCCTTTCGCTCCGGCATAGTCAGCGTACAGTTCACTTCATTGCCCCATACATCCCAGCCGGGAGTCTTTTGTCTTGCAAACAGTTCCACTCTGGGCTGATCGCCCATGAGTTTTACGATCTTATCCCGCACCTCGTCCGGTTTCTTGCTGTGCTGCTCAATACGGGAGATCACAAACTGATGGATTCCCGCACACTGGCGTTTCGGTCGGCCTCTGGTTGCCAGCAGGCAGACCTCCGCGTTTGAGCGGGTCCAAAAGCCCATGCCATAAAACCAGCTATCCGCTTTCCGGTTCTGTTTGAGCCATAGAAAAGCTAGCGTTTTATATTTGAACCCCCAGGCGTCGATCACCCGGAAGGCTTCATTGAGCTGTGGGAAGGTCGCCCACAGAAAGAGGGTGCTGTCTTTTGCGGCAAGCTCCGATACCGGCAGGGCACAGATTTCTTCAATGCTCATTGTGGGGTAATGGTTTTCCGCAACGCCGCTTCCATGTTTCCTGTCATAGCGCCAGGGCGGATCGGCATAGATAATGCCGTACTGTTTCGTTTCCGGCATTAGCGAGCCTGCTCATTCTTAGATGGGGCAGGTTTGGCCGGCTGTTCTTTGACCTTACCGGCATTTTCCTTCAATGCACCGGTCAGGGAAGGCTTTTCCGCAGCTCCCTTTGTCGCTTCAAGAGTTGCTTGCAAATTTTCAATAGCCTGCCCATATCCATCGATCAGGGCGTCGTTAAGCTGCTTGCGGAACTCTGCCGTAACCGGCCAGCAGACATCTTTCCAGTTGCCTCCCTTATCCTGGGTTGCGGGCATATTGACATACAGCCCCTTTTCACTGGAACAGATACGGAAGCCGTCGATCTTAAAGCATCCGCCAATCGTAACATTGGCAAACGCCAGCAGGTTTCCCATTGGAGCAATCGGACGCACGCGGACATCCAGCTTCATGCCGTTTGCCATTTCCGGCGTCTGTGTCTCCGGCGCCATTTTTTCTGTATTGGTTTTTACTCATATATGAAATCCTCCTTTTTAGAATTGGTTTTGTTCATGCTATCTTGCATTAAATATGGATTTGGATAACGAACCTGTCTTAAACAGGGCAAAGGCCAGCAGTACCGTATAACCCGCCGTTCCCCAGATCGCGCCGTGCACGTCGCCGGACGATGGGATAGACTGGACCAGCACTGCATAAATGGCAACACAGATCAGAATCAAAAACCCTGAAAACCTAGGGCAAAAAGGGAACGCAGATACCCGGTTCCCATTTGTCCCCATTCCCGATTTGCCATTGTGGAAAACGGGATCGGTGCAAGGCTCACGGTTAAATAAATCTCGATCATACGGCCATATACAATGACAAAGATCACGATGGACAGTACCCACATACACAGATTGATGATGTTGGTTTCCAGCCACAATCCAATCAGTTCCCACATTCCCATTGCTTCAAGCTGGGTTTCCAGATCAGACAACGCCGCCTGCACATCCAGGTTCCCGTTTATGACACCGGCACTTTGCGACACCACATTTTGGGCCACATCAAAGACCGCCATCACAATCGTAAAACAGTTGGTGAGCAGGTAAGTGGCAACAAAAGTCTTGAAAATCCACTTGAAGATGTTGAATGTATCGAATTCGTGCATGTTGTTCTTTTCGAGAATCATCTGGATCAGTTCATACACCAGAACAAAGGTCAGGATCATGCCCGCAATGGGAATGACGACGGTTTCCGAAAGATTCTGGATCATGGAAAACACGCCGCCATTCCAGCCCTGCGGGGTCTGTCCTACCTGATTTGCCACATCCGCAACCTGATTGTTGACGGAGTTGAAAATGCTGGTGTACTGTCCGGTGATCGCATCGATCAAGCCCTCTTTAATCCAGTCTGTTATCCGTTCAAACAGACTGCCCATAAGTCAGCCCTTAACCGAACAGGCCGGAAAGCAGCGGGATCAGCGTTGCACCAACCAGAGCGATACCTCCGCCTGCCATAAGCTGCTTGATCCCCTGGGATTTTGCAAACACCCCATGCGCCCAGACCTGCGCCCAGGGCGATCACAAGGATCTTCAAAGTATCAATCGCGCTTGCAAAAAATGCCATATAGTTCCTCCTTTAATTTCAGAAATTTTAATTTGTGATATGGCCGTATCAGGCCGGAAACAAAAAAAGCCGCCGCACTGTTTTTAGAAAAAATCTGTTTCAAACAGCACGGCGGCATGGGGCAGAAAAATCCTGCGGTTATTGACTTTTCAGGGAGAATCACGAATCCTCAAAAAATCCTCCTTTCATCGTGACAAAAACAAAGCCTGCTGGGGCATCATGCTTTGACAGGCAGGAACAACTCTACAAAGTCTGGGAAGCCAGATCTTCGGCTGTGACTTCATAATTACGGTATCGTTCACCGGGACGCATCGGCATCCGGGTAGAAAGAAATTTTTCGATATTAAAAGCATTCTTCTCATTAAAATCGGAAAGCAGTTTGTAATTTGGGTGTTTGGTTATATCATATTTCCGGGAGGAACGGCCGCACACCCCTGATCTGCAGCAGACATTTACCCCCGTCCATGACCGCCAGTTCATCCACCGACATCAGATCCTTTCCCAACTTTTGAAAATTTTGTCCGTGGGATTCCTGATTGCCCTTTGTGACACTGGTGTTATATAAGTCGATGGTCTCTTTCCCCAATAGGGAGTTCCAGCTTTTTAAGGTAGTTTCTTCTTTGCCTCCTAAGAAAAGAGAGGCGTCACAGTTACCGATGATGGTGTCCATGTTGTCTTTATACAGAGCTTTGAGCTGGCTTTGCGCCTGCAGCACCAGGCAGGCAGAGATCTCACGGCTTCGGATGGTCGCCATAAGACGCTCCAGATTCGGGATCTGCCCGATATTTGCCGCCTCGTCGATCAGGCAGCGCACATGGATGGGAAGCCTGCCCCCATATACATCATCCGCCCGCTCGCATAAGCGGTTAAACAAAATGGAATAGATCAGACTGATCAAAAATGCAAAGGTTCCGTCCGTATCACTCATAATAAGGAAAAGAGCGGTCCGTTCATCCCCCAGCATATCCAGATCCAGTTCGTCATACATGGTAATTTCCCTGACTTCTTTAATGTCAAAAGGAGCCAGTCTGGAAGCACAGGAAATAAGGATCGACTTCGCTGTTTTTCCGGCAGCGAGCTTATATTTCTTATATTGACGCAGGGCAAAATGATCCGGGTCCTTTTGTTCCAGGGCGTCAAAGAGAAGATCAACCGCATTTTTGAAGCTCTCGTCGTCCTCGCGTACTTCCATAGCGTTCAGCATTTCTACCAGCGTGGCAAAGTTCTGTTCGTTTGTCGGGGCCTCGTAGTAGATGTAGCCGATCAGCGCCGTGTAGAGCAGCGTTTCCGCCTTGACCCAGAAATCGTCACCGGCCTTGCCTTCGCCTTTGGTATTGGCGATCAGGGTAGTGACGATCTTCAGAATATCTTTCTCGGAATGAATGTAGGCGAATGGGTTAAAGTGCATACTTTTCTGAAAATTGATCGTATTGAACACCCGAATCTTATACGGCTCATAGATGATCTTTCCTTTTTCATTACGCATAGGCTTTCCGTCCTTGTCCAGCTTTGGTGTGCCTCGCTGCAACATCTTTCCGCATTCCACAAGGACTGTACCTTTCGGATCGGTGACGACGTAGGAACTGTGCATTTGCATCAGATTGGGCTTGATGAAAAAGCGCGTTTTTCCCGAACCTGATCCTCCGACTACCAGTACATTTTTATTTCTTGCATTGGCCGGATTTTTGGGCCGTCCGTTTAACATCAGTCCTTCACTTTGGGTAAGAATGATATTGTTTTCCGGCTTTGGGTCCATAAACGGGGCAATATCGGCTTTATTTCCCCAACGGGCTGAACCGTATTCCACATTTTTGCGGTATTTCTTAGCGTCTTTCCCTCTAAGATAGACTGCCAGCCGCATAATGGCTGCACCGCAGAAACCGATCAGCCAGTCCATTGCCGCCCCCGGCCACATACTCTGAAACGCAAGGGCAAAGCCTTCGGACAGTCCTAACAGCTTTTGGGAAGCGTCTGCTCCGGGAGCCAGACGCACCGCTTCGCCCAGCTTGGCAAATACCAGAAGGAACAGAACATAAGGCAGATGGAGAATGACCTGTTTTTTCAATGTTTCTGCATCAATCTTCATCGTTCCGGTCCTCCGTGTTCTTTGTTCTTTACACGGTCACGGCCAAGCGACTGTGCCAGTTCTTTGAACTTATGAAGCTGTGTAAGCAGCGACGGTCTGGTGCTGCGTGTAAGGTCTTTCTTCGTATATTCCTTAAAAGCTGCCGTCAGTGCATCCGCCTGGTTTGCCTTGAAATATACCGTCCATTTTGGGGGATCGGTCCCAAGTTCCTTTTCTATATGGTAGCGTACCTGATGTTTTCTGGCATACCGTTCAAAAGAGCGGATTCGCCCTGAAACTTCAATGGTATTGGCTCCGGGGTCTTTATAAGTCAGCCGCTTCATGCTGTTGCGCCCGACTTTTGGCATTGTGCGTTCCTGTTCCATCTTTTGGAGTACCGCAGCAATAGCCGCACGCAGTACCCGCCCTGACAGTTTTGCTGCCTGTATAGAAACAGAAACCGTTCGTTGTTCGAGTTCTTCCTGCAAGAGCATCCTCCTTTCTGATAAAATCGGTATTTATAATATGGAAATAACTTTTTACCGGCTTTCCCCAAGAACCTGCTGTCGGGAAGCGTGTTCAAAGGCTTTTGCTGCCTGATCGACCTGAATTTTAGCATGTTTCAAAAGCGTCTTGATGATCGTAGCCGGGCGTTCCTGTTCCTCCAGATGATCGACCATCCCTTTGCACTCATCCGGGAGGTATGCCGCCATATCTTTCAACACATCGGAAAAGTTACCCATAAAGCCCCAGCAGCTATCCGACAGCTCCCCGTTTTTATAAAGCTCAAACCCATAACATTCGCCACGCAGATAGGAATCATAAGCGGCGACTTCGCTGCGCATCAGTGCGTCCGCTTTCTGCCGGATGGCGCCGGTCATCTTGTCAGCGTCAAATTCCTTTAGGGCATCTTCTTTGGAAACATAGATCCAGCCGACCTGTCCGCTGTCCCATTCTGCATGAGGAGCCCTGCCTGAGAAACTTTCTGTACTCATGGCAAGACCGGAGTGGTCGTAGAGATAGAGGGGGAGCATCAGATACTTTTCCGAAATTACTTTCTGCATTGCTTCATCGATCGCCCGTTCCTCTGTCTTTGGTCCATGCCGGAAACGGCTGCTTACAATGTTTACCATCCGTTCATAGCGTTTCATGCCGGCTTCATCATGTCCTACGGTATCTAAATACATTTCCCGCAGGAAGTCGTCTTTGTCCATATAGTTGTGATGGTCGCCCAGCGCATAGCGGGGATGGAAGCATACCATCGTCCCAAAATGTTCATCTACCTCACGGGGAGAGATCAGAATATCGTCCGGCTGCACCATAAGGGCATAAGGTTCATTTACTGCCATTAACATAATTGGCTCCTTTCTTTCTACAAATCCGGGCCGGAATGGTGCATCATCGGTTTTTCCCGGTGTTCATTGGTTGCAGGCTGTTTGACTGCAATAATCTCGCCGGCAAGCCTTGCAAATTTTTCAGGGTACTTAAACTGCTCCCCGTATTTCTCCATCAGATCCGGGGAAAGGTCTGTAAAATCTTCCTCGCCAAGACCAACGATCAGAAAATTCCCGGACACAATATCATAAATGTGGCCGTCATCATCAAAGAGAGCCCGGTTCAAAGGCAGCCCCATCAGCTTGCCTTCTTCATTGCAGATCAGAGCCACCGGGTCCTCATACGGATAGACCGCCTGAATATCTCCGCCCACTGCCGCCTGCAAGGATTTCAGACCACTTTCGATCTCCGAAGCATAAGGGGACTTGCCCGGCTCTACCATTAACACTTTCATAACTGTATATCCTCCTTCTTTTTTCATTGCCATACCGGGAGCGGCTGGCGTTTTTCCTGAGTTTTTGCCACAGAGAGCTTCCCCAGGACGGAAGGCTTCTCCCGGTTTTGGGGCGTAAAAATACCGCCCTCCGAAACCTCGGCGGCGGCATGTTCCGTTTTGGTCTGTTCCAGTCCCTCAACCGTATAACCAGGTAAGAGAGTGCCGTGAACCATAAAATGATGCTCATATTCTTTCGGAATTGGCGGGGAAATTTCCGTGAATAAATGGGAATAGGCTTTCTTCCGCCCGTCCAAGTATTTTATGGCTGCATTCTTATCTGTATATCGTTTCTGGTTTTGTCCGGCAATCTTTGCTCCATATCCCTGCTTCGGGGAATGAATACGGACTTCCCATGTCACATACCAGGCAATCGGAACACTCTGTTTGGTTTCTCTGTCATATTTCGTATCTTCCCAAATACTGCAGGTCATCTGATAGACCCGGTTGCTGATTTTCTGATCCGCCCTCCAGTTATCGGTATCTTTCCACTGGTTGCCGGTATGTTCAATCTCCGGTGTACGAAGATATTCCAAAGCCCGGTTGATCGTCTGTGTTGCCGCTGCCTGCTGTTCCCACTGTTTTGCGGCAGCCACCACGATTTCATAGGCTTTCTGCTCCCCGTCGATACTTCCCTGGCGCATGGCTTCCAGGCTATCTATTCCCATTGTGATCAGAGTAGAAATATCCACATTTTCACAAACTACGCTGTGTTCAATTTTAAGCTCTGATCCCGGCGTCAAGTGGTCGCCATACCGGTAGGCATGGTAATCCCTGTTTTCTTCCAAAATGCTGTTCACCTCCTGCTATATTTCCGGCTCATAGTTTTTCTGGAAACCGTCTGTGCCGGTGATTTTTATCTGCCGGTCTGTTTGCCGCAAGCTGATCCATCACGGAAGGACGGCCGACGCCGAACATGGATAGCTGACCGTCCGCTGCCTCACGAAGTTCAGAAACAGAGAGGGAAGCGTTACATCGGCATGGGTCAATAGCTGTTCCCGTTTCAAATCCTGAATGATCTCGTCAAAAACAGCGTTGATTGCACGGCGTTCTTCCCCCACAGGGAAGGCTTTCAATACCTCCATTTCTCCGTCTTTACCGGAAACCAGGGTAAGGGCACAGTCGGCATGGCCTGCCAGATAATCCGATGTGTAGGGCAGTTTGTCCTTGATATAACAGGCAAAGGCTCTGGCTGTCATTTCCACATTGCTGTCCCAATAACCGCCGTCTTTTTCACATTCTTTCCCCATGCGTACCGAATTACGGTAAAAATCAGTTTCCGTCCGTCCAATCTGCGGAGCTTCCTGCGCCTGCATCCCGGAAAGCATACGCTCAAAAATTTCCAGCCGTTCCCGTTCACTTTTGGGAATTACCCGGCCGGTAACATTCTTCTTAAATGCGCTGATCTGTTCCACAGAGCCGGGTTCGCCGGACAAAAATGCTTCCCGCAAGACTGCGTAGGTTTCCATCTGTTCCTCATTACCATACTGTTTCAGGGAGGCAAGAACCGAGGAATCCAGCCAGCTTGCCGCATTTTTCCGGGTGCGTTCTGTTTGTGCTTCCGTGCGCTTTGCTGCCTGTTCCGGTGTTTCAGGTTTATACTTCATGGTGTCAATGAGTTTTTGGAACGGCGCATAGAGGCGGGGCTGTTCTGACAGCATCCCTTTTGCGCCCATCTTTGTACCAAGATAATCGTCAAGTCCATGCCACCATTCATGTGCCAGCGAACCGGCCCCGTGCATTTTCGTAAGATTGATGACTGTACGCAAAGGTTCATAATGAGCTGCAGCATTGCCGCTGCCTCTTGCACCAAAAGCGATAGCAAGCGTTCCCCTGATAAGCAATATCTTTATCGCTGATCTTAAGGGCTGACGCCAGATCCTTTAGTGCTTCAAATCCCATGTTAAGGGAGGTCTGACGGTCGTTCTGGTTCATCCAGTTTCCAAACTCGCCGCCGCGGAACCCAAATGTATCAAGATAATGCTGTCCGGTGATCTCCACACCATTCCGATAATCCGGTCCGGTACGTTTGACATGGGCAAGCTGTGGAGGGACAAAACGGATCTTTCCGTTTTTGTTCCTGCCTTTGGCAAGTTCCTGCACCCATTTCAGGGCAGCTTCTTTGGTCTCAAAATTGGTCCGCAGGATCGAATAGCCTTTTGTCACATAGTAGGTACCGGGTTTCCAGTCCCCATTTTTAGAATAGGTATGTTTCCCGTCGTTGAAGTGGATCGCATAACCTTTCGGTATTTTCTGCTCTTTGGAAACACAAAACTGTTCCTTTTTTTTGCTTCCTGAGTAAAGTTGCGCTCAAAATATTCAGCCGAGCGGATCAGCATGGTATTGGACAATTTGTTTGTGATTACGGGATTGTCCTGTCCCTTTTTCGTTGCCCGGTAATGGATTCCGCTTCCCCAGCCCTGTACCTTTTCTAAATATCCATTGTCAACGAAAAAGCGGTCATAGGCTCTCACAGCATCCTCCACAGTACGGACATCCGAAAGCACTGTCTGCAATTCCCGGACTGTTTTTATATATTCCTTTTGTCTCGCGGTCCGTTTTTCCGGGGTGTCATCCGTGCGGTAATACTGAGGGGAAGCGTTTAAGCCGTCCCTTGCTTTTTTAATAAAATAGACCACGCCAAGAGGAATCCCTTCCTCCAGCATGGCTGCATAGTCCGGCTTTTTCCAGACATTATCCTTTTTCACAAATTTTTCGGCTTCGCGCTCATTCATGGCTTCCAGATCATCTGCATACAGCCCGCGGTCTTTCCACAGGTCTTTTTTCGCACCGCCGATCTTTTCGCCGAAATCTTCATGCACTCCTGCCAATCTTCATCACCTCCAGTCAGTGTAAAATTCTTATCGCTCCGGGGCAGGGCGGCGTTCTTCGTTTTTGTGAAGTTGTGGGAGGTTTCCTGTGAGCCGGTCAGTTTCCCGCGGATCAGTTTGTCCAGAGCGCCTAAATCCTCCGGTGCAATGGCAAACTCCCGGTAATTTTCATACCACAGGCCCGTAGAGACTGCCGCGATGGGCGCGATTTTCTCCGAACCGGATGGGAGAAGGCGATACACAGGGGCTTCGTCATAAAGAAGCATCTGTTTTGCCGTTCCCTGTGGTATGCGGTACTTATCCATATCTGGGTTCTGGGCTGCCTCCATATATTGCATATTCAGGCGTTCTTCTAAATCCTGGGGCATATAACGAAATGCCTGATCCATCCACTGTCTGAACATCGTGGAATAGTGGTACTGCCATTCCGTAACTTGATTCGGGGCATAAGAAAATCCCCAACTTTTCAGAGCATCTTTTTCGTAAAGCTCCATTTCAGTCCATTCTTTCAGGCTGACCGTAGCCGCTGAACCATCTTTGCGTTCAATATTGACGCCGCAAGGATAGAGGATATTTCTTTTTATATCCTGCCGCAGCGTGTCTAAATCCATCATCAGGACATCTCCGTACAAGTGACCGCCCTCGCTCCGATCCGTATGAAACAGGAAAGCCCTCGCTGAACTCCGTTGTTAAGATCATTTGATGAAGATCCGCCGTAGAACAATAAGCAAACAAAGCGTCGGAAAAGCCACATGTGATTTTTTTCCCCATGATGGCAATGGAATCAGCCCCGGTATTTGTCGCCAGAGAACGCATATTAAATTCGCATTCCCTAAGAAAATCTCCGGCAAAAATATGGAGTTCATACGCAAAGACGGATAAGTCTGTATCGCGGATCAAATGAATCTGCGGTAGTGGTTCCTGATTCAATCAAATTCCTCCTTTCATGTGAAGCAGCTCTTTGACCTGCTCATTTTCCGCAATCGGCTGGCTATCTGTCTCCGTCATTCATCAATCCCTCCCATCTGCCGGTAGCGGCCCGCCGGCAATCTTGCCGACAATCTCCGGACCGGTTTCATAAATCTGCATGAGGCGTTTTGCTGTGCCGCAGGGCTGTGCAGCTCCGCTGGTCCAAAGACGCACTGTGGATGGGGCAACATTCATCAAAAGCGCAAAGCCCTTTTCGTTCATGTCCAGCTTTTTCATCAGCGATTTAACCATATCGGGGCCGTAGTCTGGACACCGGGAAGCCTCGGCAATCATCTGCAAAGCGGTATTTTCAATTTTTTTCATTTTCAAATCCTCCTGTTATTTGTTTTCCAGCCTTATGCCGGGGCAAAGCTGATCTGGTTGTGTTTCATCCTTTTGGCAAAGTCCGGCAGCGAATAATTTACCCCGTCAATTTCTGCATGGGTGTCATCCAGACGATGACAAACAGCAAAGTGCCTGTCCCCGTTTCCATAGAACAGGCAGAGTAAACCATTGTCGGGAATGGAAAACAGCGCTTTTCCGGCGCTGTCTGTAAAGCAGATCTGTTGAGATCCATTCATGTTGAAATCCTCCCTAAATTGAAACAGCCGCCTCTTTTTGGGCGGCGTTGGTGCTGGCTGGTTTGCAGTTGTTCCCGAACCTGCAGCAATTTCTCATTGTAATCTTTTCCCATCCGGGGAGGGTTGACACTTACCCGGATATGACGAAAACGTTTATCCTCGTGAAGCATGGTCTTGATTTTCCGGGCATTGACAAATCCGGCAAGGTCATGGTCCATATAAAGGGTAATACGCCGTATCTCCGGGTGGCGTTCCAGGAAAGAAGTCAGCGCCACATGGGAAGTACCGCCCAAAGACAAGCGATAACCATTCCATTTCCATCCCTCCAGCTCTTGAAGTGTCGCATGGGAAAGCGCATCAATAGGAGCTTCAAAGACTGCCACATGCCGGCTGCCCGGACTTTGCGGGGGATAACAAAAGTTATATCCTTTGTCGCTGCCATAGACATCCTTTTTGAGATTGCCGCCGATACTGCGCATACAGGCGAACTTCGCTTTCCCGAAATCATCTTTCCCTACAAATACACAAACCGGTTCTCCATGATACCGGGCTTCGTAAAAAATCCCGGTTTGTAAACACTGGCGAATGACTTTTGAGCTGATCCCCCGTTTCTGCAAATAGGAGACCGCAGCGGTCGAGCAACGTCTGGCCCAGGGGAGAGAGAATGCTTTCTTTTCCGGTTCCTTTTTGATACCTGTATTTCTGCCGTATTTCGGTAGGCCGGTTTCTGCCGGATTTCTCCACCTACCAGAGCATGAACCGCATCCACAAGACCATATCCCCGAATCTGGATCAGGTAGTCCAGCGCATTGATACTCCGTCCACGGCTGTTCCAGTACCAGTACCTTTTCCCGGTCACATATACCAGACTGTCATGCTCCTTATGCCGGAAATTAGGTCCATCCCGTTTCAGCACGCCGGGTTCATGGAATTGCAGGTAAGTAAACAAGTCAGCTTCCCGCGCTGCCTGAATCTGTTCTTTGGTTACGCCGGGCATAGTACCGGCACAGTGATTCTTTTCATCGTGCTTTGCCTCCTTCCTGTGATGAAATGAAAAAAGACACCCAAAGGTGCCTAACAGCCGTACAGGTCGTGATTGACCTCGGCACGGTAATAGCTGTCCATTGTAGCCGGGGCATTATACAGCGCCGCCAGCAGATATGCTTTGATGTTTCCGACCTTCGTCGTGTTTTTGTCGATACAGTCAAAGACATACTCTAAGTGGCCGGAATTGATCTTCAGGAACCGGCTCTTGACGATCTCCCTCGGAAAATCATCTCCGGCAATGCGAATGTAAGGGCGTTTCGACAAAATCACTTCAAGCATAAGTTCAAGGGCTTCATCCAAACGTTCCCTGCCATACCGTAAGACCAGTAAGTCATATTCAATATTTTCTTTGATGATTTCACGATAGGCTTCTATCAGCTCTATCCGATCCATCCCATCCGTGCGGCTTGCCGCTTCCGGCTCTGCCGGATAGATTGATGGATAAGTTATTGATTTATCTTTTTTTGATTTTTTTGTTTTTAATGGATTAGTATTTAATTGTGCCGGATTTTCCTGTTCTGGTTCCGCCTGTTTAGGTTTTGCCTGTTCTGGTTTTACCTGTCTTGGATTTTCCCGTTTAGGTGAAAACCCTGTGTTTTCGGTACTTACAGGCTGCTCATGGATCGTATATTCAATGTCTCCCAACTGCCCGTTATCATAGCGGAGGCGCTGTCTGGTGAGATAACCATGCCGCTCCAGTTCCTTCAGGGCAGTAGTGATAGAATCCACACCGTCCTTGCAGATATGGGCGAGTCCCTTTGTGGTATAATCCCAAGCTTCCGGCAGCGACAACATAAGTGATAAAAGCCCCTTTGCCTTTAAGGACAACCCCGTATTGCGCAGATGGTGATTGCTCATTATCGTAAAGTCCTTTGTTTTCTCTACACGGAATGCTGCCATTGTACCGCCTCCTTTCTTCGACTATTCCGTTACAAGGCATGATCCCTGCGGTCATAATGGAGATGACCGCCAGAGACCTTCGCATGGTTTTTCAGTTTCACTTCGCCCCGTTCCTGGCTCTCTAAAAATTTCTGATAGCCGGCATCTGTAAGGAACAAGCGCATCTTATCGCCTTTGTCGCCAACAGGGGAATCGTAAGACAATACATCAAAGACGATCATGTGCTTTACTTCTGGATCAAAGCGTTCAAGTGCCATGATGTCATGCCCCTTCAATTTTTCTGCCCCTGATTGTTGTCTGGCCTCGGCGATCTTTTCTCCAATCGTCCGGGCTGGATAGGGGCAGACGGTAATTCTTCTGAATATCTTTTACCAAGTCCATGCACTCTGCATTTGACAGAACACGAACCTTTGCCATAAGGCTTTCCGCCGCCTCCCGCAGCTCGGAATTGTTTGAATATCGCACGGTCATGTAAAGCTCATTCAGGATCTTTGTCTGATAATCGCCCTCGACTTGAAAGAGCAGCTTTTTTCCATTTCGTTCAATTCCATGTGGATCTCCTTTCTCTCGAAAATAGGTATGAAAAAAGGGCGTCCACCTAAAAAGTGAAACGCCCACGGCAATCAGCGGCCAGGCAAAATGCCGGACCGCTGGCACTATTCGGTTTTGTCGTTAATGTAACAGCCTCCTTTTTTCTTTATAGTTTTCGTCAATTTTCAACTTGGAAAAAGGAATTGAATAAAAAAGACGACGACAAACGCTCTTATTAACTTAGGCTGTAAAACCCCTTGAAAAAAAGGCTTTTTCTGTTTGTCGTTATTATACCGTAAGAAGTAATGCACCGATGTTATCACCAGCCTGAGCCTCGTCTAATAATTTACGGAACATTTCGATTCCTGTTACAACAGTCTTCTTAACTTCCTCTTTGATACCAACGATTTCAACTTCTTCAGATACATGAAGTGTACCACGCTCTACTCTACCAGTAGCAACTGTACCACGTCCTGTGATTGTGAAGATATCCTCGATTGGCATTAAGAATGGCTGATCTGTAGCACGCTGTGGATCTGGGATGAACTCATCAACTGTGTCCATTAACTCCATGATCTTATCGCCCCACTCGCTGTTTGGATCTTCAAGAGCTTTTAATGCAGAACCTTTGATGATTGGGCAATCATGGAAATCATACTCCTCTAACTGCTCTGTTACTTCCATCTCTACTAACTCGATTAACTCTTCGTCATCAACCATGTCGCATTTGTTTAAGAAAACAACGATGTAAGGTACACCTACCTGACGGGATAATAAGATGTGCTCTTTACTAAGATAGCTCCGTCCATCTGTGCAGCACCAGTGATCATGTTCTTTACATAGTCAGCATGGCCTGGGCAGTCAACGTGTGCATAGTGACGTCTTTTCTGTCTCGTACTCAACGTGAGCTGTAGAGATTGTGATACCTCTTTTCTCTTTTTCTTCCGGAGCTTTATCGATGTTCTCGAAATCTGTAGCTTCGTTTCCGGCAACTCTTGCAGCAGAAAAGTACTTTTGTGATAGCTAGATGTGGAATGCCATCTCACTGAATCGACTTCATGGTAAGATCCGTCGTATACGTTAGCATGAACACCAACTACCGGGAATCCTCCAAGGATACCAGATTTCATAGCTTCTTCGATACCTTCACCTACTGCCGGGATGTATTCCTTCGAATAGCACCTCCAACTACAGTAGACTCGAACTTGTATGTCTCCTCACCGTTAAATGCTGTCAACCTGAGGTGCAACTGGCTTTGCCCTGGACTCTTTCACGAAGGAGACGGTCAACGATGATCTAGATGAAGCTCGCCCATACCAGCGATGATTGTCTGACCTGTTTCCTGATCTGTATGTGCACGGAATGTAGGATCTTCTTCTGCAAGTTTTGCAAGAGATTCTCCAAGTTTTCCCCTGAGAAGCCTTTGTCTTAGGCTCGATAGCAAGCTCGATAACCGGCTCAGGGAATTCCATGGACTCAAGAAGTACAGGATGCTGCTCATCACAGATTGTATCTCCTGTTGTAGAGAACTTGAATCCGATTGCTGCCTTTTGATATCTCCCTGAATATACTTTATCCAGCTCTTCACGCTTGTTGGCATGCATCTGAAGGATACGTCCAACACGCTCTTTTTACCTTTTGTAGCGTTGAGCATAAGTTTGGTAACAACTTTATTGTTGTATAGTACGGGACGTCTATCTTTGTCCGTGTTCCTCCCGGGTGTTCGAGCGGAATCTCAAATCCGCAACCCTTTCACTGAACGATCAATGAGGCACGATAATCATAGTTCTGTTTGTGATAAATTTTAACAAACTGCTCTTGTTAATTTTAGTTCTGTTTGAAAATCCGATACGGCTTTACGCTGTTTAGTTACATAATCTCATGAAAAATCTAGACAAACCTTTTAAACCTGCCGCTTTTTTTTTTATTTTGCGTCTTTTGGTCTTTTTTGCGCCGTATTTAGAACGAGCCTGTCTTCTTTAGCAACACCTGCTGTATCAAGTGTACCCTCTGACGATGGTATCTTGTACCTGGTAAGTCTTTTTACTTCCACCACGGATCAGAACAACACTATGCTCCTGTGTTATGACCTTCACCTGAATATAGTTGTTACTTTGATTCCGTTAGAAAGACGAACTCTGGCGATTTTTCT
>VOFI01003433.1_pt1 | contig 42589 bp, 75 predicted proteins | sample 5384131 | NCBI WGS metagenome assembly VOFI01 (sample SAMN12384728, study PRJNA508395) | human gut metagenome | isolation source: healthy gut H | host: Homo sapiens | reverse complement strand
TATAGTACCAGATAAAGCAACGCCGCGTGTGGCGATGCTGTGACGAAAGCCGATCCCGACGAGCCCTTCGGCCCTCGCGCTACCCCTTCACCTTCCGCAAGCCGAATGCGTACAAGCCCGTCATGACCACGGCGGCGCCCGTCATCACGGCGACGGCCATCACGAACGTTGGCCATTGCAACGTGGCCAGCACCGTCGCCACCGACGTTATCATGCTGTAAGCGAAGTTGCTGAACGCCGACGCCGACCCCACGCGATCGGCGGGCTGATCGAGCAGCACCACGAACGCCATAGGACGCACCACGCCCTCGGCTAGCGCGTAAGGCGCGAAAGCGGCCAAAAACAGCAAAGGCGCGACCTCGCCGAAAAAGAAGAGCCCGAGAAACGATGCCACGGTAAGCCCGATGCACAGCACGAGGATGCTCCGCACGCTGAAACGCTTGGAGAGCAGCACGTACACGAACGGCGCGATGATGGTCACGACGCAGGCGATGGCGTATATCACGCTGTAATCGAAGTACGACAGCGCGAAGAAAAAATCGAGCAGCACGTAGGACACCACCGCGATGAACGCGAAGTACGGCATGCCCGCCACGCCCATGAACATGGCCAGCGACACGAACCGACGATCGCGCAGCAGCGCCTTCACGCCCGCTCCCATGCCGCGCAGCGCCGCGCCCACGCCCTCGGCGTCTTTTCGGCACACGGTGCGTCTCGGAAATGAGCCCGCACAAAAACCAACGACACCGCACCGCACGCGGCAAGGAACCAAAACACCAGCCTCCAGCTGCCGCGCGATAAAAGAAACGTGCCCAAAAACGGAGCGGCGGCAGGCCCGATGATGATGAGCGACTGCAAGCACGTCATGGCGATCTTCAGATCGTCTCCCTCGTAAGCATCCTTGATAAGCGCCGTCTCCACAGTTGCCACAAAGCCATAGCCGAGGGGCCTCGCCCGCTCGAAACACCACCAGCACCTCCACGCTCAGCGACGACCGCGCACGCCGCCGACGACACCGTGAACAGTGCCACGCCCGCTAAAAAGCACCGGACGACGTCCGTATCGGTCGCTCACGGGTCCCGCCAAAAGGACGCTTATCGCCGAGAACGCGAAGAACACGAAAAACCGTGAGGTTGAGATAAGCCGCCGACACGTCAAACGAAGGCGCTGCATGCTGGGCAACGCGGGAACGTACATGTCGATAGCGAGGATGAGCAGCAGCTGAATGGTCATGGCGCACACGAAAAAGAGCGCGGCCCCAAACGCTTCTCGGAACCGCCAACTGCACGGTGAACCCTCCTATTTCCCTCAAGCGTTCGCGCGGACCGATGCGCGGGCAAACGAACGGTCGGTTAAGACGACATGGGAAAGGCGCGCCGAAGCGCGCCCACGCCGGATGCGAACCGCTGTCTTGCTAGCGGTTGTCCGCCAGATACGACGCCGCCTCCTCGGCGCACATCGCTCCGTCGGAAACCGCCGTGACCACCTGGCGCAACGCCTTGGTGCGCACGTCGCCCGCCGCGAACACGCCGCGACCGCCGTCGTCCCAAGCTCATCGGCGGCGATGTAACCCCCGTCGTTGAGGCTCGAGCGCACCTGCGAAAACTCCGTGTTCGGCCTGGTGCCAATGGCCACGAACACCGCCGAGCACGAAAGGTCGCGCAAATCGCCCGACGCCTTGTCGCGTACGCGCAAGCCGCACACCGAGTCCCCCTTCGGCCATAAGCTCGACGGCCTCGGAATTCCACACGAACTCGACGTTGCCGAGGTCGGCCAGCCGTTGATGGTAGATGGCGGTGGCGCGCAGCTTGTCGCGACGGTGGACGAGATAGACCTTGTTGCATATGCGGGACAGGTAGATGGCGTCCGCCGCCGCCGTGTTGCCGCCGCCGACCACGACCACGTCGCGTCCGCGGAAAGAAATTGCCGTCGCAGGTGGCGCAATACGACACGCCGTGCCCCTGCAGCTCATCCTCCCCACGCAAGGCCGAGCTTAGCCGGACGCGCACCCTGTAGCCACGATGACCGCGCGAGCCTCATAGGATCCGAATGCGGTCGTGATCTTTTTCGGGGACGCCGCGAAATCGACGGAGACGACCTCCTCGCTCACCGTCTTCGCCCCAAAGGCCGCCGCCTGCTCGTTCATCATCATGGCAAGTTCGAACCCGCTTTGCGATTGCGTGAAACCGGGTAGTTCTCCGAGATGCTCCGTCTGAGCAAGCTGCCCGCCGAAGGACAGGCGCTCGAACATCGCGCAATCCAATCCCGCACGCGCAGCGTAGAGCGCCGCGGTCATGCCGGCAGGCCCCGCCCCGATAATCGCCAAATCCAAAACGCCGCCTGCCCCCGCGTTGCGAACATCAGACATCTTCATTTCTCTCCACGGGCGCGCAACCCGCTTCTCCCCGCCCGGATCAACTCCGGGCGTCGCACGACAAGACTTAACGCCCCCAGATTCGTCGGCGGGCGCCGACGGTCTGCTTCTTCCTTGCCGCCTTCGGAGCGATGAGCGTGGGAACCGAGCTGACGCCGAGTCGAGGGGCGGCAACGGCGCCAAACAAGGCTGCGACGGCACGTCCGGTCTGGAAATGCAACCCTCGTGTGATTCCCTTTTCGGATAAGCCACATGCGTAGATTTAAGCCACATATAATGAACCGACGAGGAATCGTATGATGCTCGCGCATGCGAATCGATCCGTCTCAAAGCACGCGAAAGGATACGCCATGGACCACAGCGTGAAGGAACCCGACTACGCGCCCTCGGGCGTCAGCTTCCCGTCTCCTACGAGGGCAAGGCGACGACGCGCGCCAACCTCGTGCTCGAAGGGGGTGCCATGCGCGGCATGTTCACCGCGGGCGTGCTCGACGTCTTCCTGGATCGCGGGCTGCTCTGCGACTCGGTCATCGGCGTGTCGGCGGGAGCCCTGATGGGTTACAACTACGTGGCGGGCCAAGCGGGACGCGGCGCGTACGTGAACCTGAAGTACTGCACCGACTGGCGCTATCTGTCGCTCAAGAGCTTCGTGCGCACGGGAAACGCGTTCGGCCGCGAGATGAGCTTCGACCTCATCCCCAACGTTTACGACCCCTTCCCCTTCGACGCCTTCGACGAGTCGCCCATGAAACTCACGACCGTCGCGAGCGATCTCGAGCTCGGGGAAGCCGACTACCACACGTTCACCGACGCGCGCGCCGACCTGCCCTACCTCATCGCGTCCTCCTCCATGCCGATGGTCTCCGAGATCGTCGAGGTGGACGGCAAGAAACTCCTCGACGGCGGCACCTGCGACAGCGTGCCGATCACCTACTCGAAGCTGACCCGGGTCCGACAAGCACATCGTCGTGTGCACGCAGGACGCGACCTACCGCAAAAGCGCCAATAAGCTGATGCCCGTCCTCAGGCAGCGCTTCGACGACTACCCGTACTACATCGACCGACTCGCCTATCGGCACTACGAGTACAACCGTACCTACCGCGCGCTCGAACGCATGCACGAAAACGGCGAGATATTCCTCATCCGCCCTGGTGCGCGGTGGAGATATCAACCTCGAGCAGAACCAGGCGAAGCTGCTCGCCCTGTACGAGCACGGGCCGAGCAGGCCGTGCGCAGCTGGGACGCGCTCGAGCGTTACCTCGCGGATAGACGCTTCATGGAAGGCGCTTCATGACCCAAGATCTCGTCTCACTCGCCGTCATCGCGCTGGTGGCGCTCATCTGCCCCATCGTCGCCAAGCTCATGCCCGGCAAGCTGATCCCGAAACCGTGTTCCTTCTGGTAGCCGGCGCCCTCCTCGGTCCGTACATGGCGGGGTTCATCCAAATCACCGACTCCGTCGGGCTCCTCTCCGATCTCGGTCTGGCGTTTTTGTTTCTTCTGGCGGGTTACGAGATAAACCCGAAGAAGGAGCTCACGGGGCATCAAGGCAAGCGCGGCCTGATCGTGTGGATCATCACCTTCGCCCTCGCCCTCGCCGTGGTGGCGCTTTCGCCGACGTCTCCGGCAACGACATAGGCAGCATCGCCATCGCCATCGCGCTGACCACCACGGCGCTCGGCACGCTCGTCCCCATCATGAAGGAGCGGGAGCTGATGGGAACGCGCGTGGGGAATTCGATCCTCGCCTACGGCACCTGGGGCGAGCTCGGCCCCATTCTTGCCATGGCGGTGCTGCTCTCGACGCGCTCGGAGCTGAAAACCCTGCTGGTTCTCGCAGGGTTCGCGCTTTATGCGTGGTGATGGCGGTCATCCCCGCCAAATCGAAGAAGGCGGGGCATCGGATGTTCCGCTTCCTCACCGAGAACGCCAACACCACATCCCAGACAATGGTGCGCGCCGTCATAGTGCTGCTGGTGAGCCTCGTCGCGTTCTCCGCCGTGTTCGACCTCGACATCGTCTTGGGCGCCTTCGCGGCGGGGTTCGTCCTGCGTTATATCATCCCCGAAGGCGATCACGAGCTCGAACGCAAGCTCGAGGGCATCGCCTATGGCTTCCTCATCCGGTGTTCTTCGTCACCTCGGGCGCGAAGATCAACCTCGCCTCCGTCCTCGATCAGCCTATCGCGCTGGTGGTATTCATCATCACGCTGCTGCTCGTTCGCGCCGTCCCAATCTATTTCTCCCTATCGACCGACCGACGAACACGCGACATCTCCTCGCACAACAGGCTCACCATCGCGCTGTACTGCACCACCGCGCTGCCCATCATCGTGGCCGTCACGTCCGTCGCGGTGAAGTCCGACGCGCTGACGCAGGAGTTCGCTAGCGTTCTCGTGGCCGCAGGCGCCATCACGGTGTTCCTCATGCCGCTTCTAGCCTCGATCACCTACCGCGTGGCCGACGTGAAGCCCATCGAGGCGGCAAAGGAGATCAGCCAGAACCCACGCGACATCGGCGCCATCATCCGCGAGCATATCGAACTCGAGCGCATGATAGCCCGCCGCGAGGCGGCAATGCGCCTTTGCGGCGAACCGCGACAGACGATCGCAGGGCGCAAGCGCGGAAATCCCCTGGCAGGATCTTGCGGCGGGACTCCAGCGAACCAGCGCGCGCAAGCGTGCGCTTGACGAAAGCCCTCGACGCCGCAGCTCAGCATCTTGCGGCGAATGCGGATGCCATCGAGCAAGAGATCAAACGTGGAGCCGATCGCAGAAGCCGGGAGGAACGCCGACGTCGCATGGCGGAACGCGCCATCATGGAACACCGCGGCAGGATGAGCGAGTTGAACGATATGCTCAAGCTCGATCTCGACGACAACCTGGTTAAAGCCGCAGGGTTCGGCGAGACCGCAAGCGCGTCGGAACCGGAAGGCGAAGATCCACGCGGCAGCGCAAGACATTAGCGCCCGCGTTCAACGCAGTGCGCAAAGGCAAGTGGTCAAGATCAAGCGTTGCGAGCCTTTTACCCCCTTGAACAGGTCGATCTTGGTCGAAATGCGGCGGTATGAACGGTTTTCAAGAGGCTCCGATCCGATTTTCGGTCAAAACCGCGCATATCGCCCCTCTAAAGACCACGCCAAGACTCACATCGCCATATTTCGACCAGCTTATCCGAACATCGAACGACCAGCCCGTGCGAACGCTCGAGGAGCGATCGCAGCCCGGCAGGGCGCACACTGAACGATCGACCCGTTCGCGCACAATGCTTAACGGGAACGGCCGCGACCGCGCTCGCCCGCACCCCCGCACTCGTCTGCGTCGTCCTGCGGGGAGGCCCGCGATCGATCAGGCGCGATCCTCCCGGACGATGCGGGAAGACGACGCGAAAGCAAAGGACTTCGCGACGCCCCCGATCAAACCGCCCACGACGGCGGGAAGAAGCCACCCGAATCCGTAATCGAAAAACGGAAGGCTCTCGACGAAGAGGAATAGACCCGTGTAGTCATGCACGGCGACGACCAAGCTCACCAGCGCAGCGACGAAGGCGGCGCCGCAGTACACCCAGTTGTTGGGCAAATGGCGCCTGAACAGCAACAGCACCACCGTCACCATAAACGACGGACAGATCACCGACAGGATCGGACCCGCCAAACCGACGATGTTCGTCAGGCCAAGATTGCAGATGAGCAGGCTCGCCAACGTCGTGACGATCACGCCGGCGCGATAGCTGATGCGACCCGATGTCACGCGCTCGAAGTAGGCAGCCGTCGCTCCCACCAGGCCAACGGCGGTGGTGAAGCATGCAAAGCCCACGACGACGGCGAGAACGACCACGCCGACGTTGCCCATGAGCTCGTAAGTGATGGCGACGATCAGGGAGGCCTGGTTAAGACCCTCCCCCAACGACGACCCCGCAGTAGCCCCCAGGTACGTGAGGCCTCCGTACAAAAGCGCGAGCATGAGGCCGGCGACGCAGCTCGAGTAAGCCATCATGCGATGCTGGTCCCTCTTCTCGGGTACCCATGATTGCGAATGGCGTCCTGCACCACAATGGAGAACCCGACGATCGAGATGATATCCATCGCCTGATAACCCGAGAGGATACCGTCTTGAGCCACGTGCTCCGACGTCGGTGCACCGATCGGGCCGATCGGGTTCACGATCCCCGCGATCACGACGATGACGATTCCCACAATCAGCACGGGGTGAGGATCTTGCCGATCACGCTAACGATACGCGACTCTTTATACGAAAGCAGGAACACCGCGCCGAAGAACACCACCGAGAACACCGCCAGGCCAACGGCTCCCCAGTCGCCGATAAGCGGCACGACCGACATCTCGTACGTCGTCGCGGCAGTGCGCGGCGTGCCGATGAAAAGCCCGTGCAGATGATGGCCAGCGAATTGAGCGCGATGCCCGCGAACGTTCCGAGCGCGCCCTGGACGGCCTTGATGCTTCCGCCCGCCGCGTTAATGGCGAAGATGCCCAAACAGGACAAAACGACGTCGATGAAGACGAAGCAGGCGAAACCAACGAGCCATTCGCTGCCGCTCGTCATGCCGAGATACGGCGGGAAAATGAGGTTGCCCGCCCCGAAGAACATGGCGAAAAGCGCCAAGCCGATAATCAACGAATCTTTTTTCATTTCACGTCCCTCATGTTCAATGCGCATGAATCGGTATTATCCGATATTAATGCGACAACGAACGTGGCAATTTAAGGTTGGTCACCGTATCGCGACAATCAAGATCAGCCCGGGGGAACGTCACACCCACGACGAAACGTCCCCCGACCGAGCTCAATTATCGTCAATAAATAGAAAAAGACCCGCTTGAGCAGGTCTTTGGTAATTAATGGCTCCTCGGGTAGGATTCAACCTACAACCCTCCGGTTAACAGCGGATGCTCTGCCGTTGAGCTACCGAGGAATGTTGCTTTTGGGAACTCCCCAACGCGCAAGATAGTATTATACGGAAACCTCAACGCTTGACAATACCCAATTTCAATTTTTTTCGAAGACGCGAGAAGGCGGTATTCGCATGGGGAAACAACAAGTCCTCACTACGTCGAATTTCACGGACAGCTGAGCGGCTCTCACGCAAAATCCGCCTTCGCCAAATCAATCGCAGACGCAAGACAAGCTGCCAACCGCCGATGAAACATCCACAGTATCAGAATTGGGGCGCATGCCAGCAATCGAGCCGCGCGGCCATCCGAACAACACGGATGACAAGCGCGTCATCGACTCCCGATCAATCGCGCGGGACCGCAGCAGCAGAACAGACCCTTCCCTCAAATCAAAGCACGGAAGTTCACACACGATCACACGCTGAGACATGTCAGCGCACAAATCCCTCTGCGAAAAGATCAGCGGAGGGCATCTGCTTCGCAAAGATCAGCCGAAAGCCCCTGCAGAGTCCCCTCGAGCAAACAGCCGATGCCCTGATAATATAGCGTGGCGGCATTCTCCGAGAGCCCCCTCGCCCATTCCACACCCCATCTGAAAAGGTGCTCCGCGTAAAATCCGCAACGCTTCCATCGCGGTTTGGAACACGGCCTCCTCTCGAGATTCAAGCGCCTCCGCAGCTCGATCTAAAAGAACCGCGCAAAAGGCCAGCTCGAGGGCAATATGATCGTCAGGTTCGTTAAAAAGGCGAGTTCATCATCAACCCGTAACGGCCATAGAAAGAACGGACTTCGATCGTTTCCTTCTGCATGAGAAGACCGTCAGCGCTGAGAAAGGCCGACTCCACGGGGGCAAAGCGGCATCTCGGGCCCCCTCGAAAAGAACTCGATAATCGAGTCCTATCGCCTCGGCTCCAATATCCCCATCAGCCCATTTGCTCAGTTTTCGCAGACCCTCTCGCACAGCCCCATCTCCACCTGCGCAAGGAGCAGAGCAAAACAGGTCGGAGAAATGCTGGGCCAGGAGGGCGTTTATTTCGGGCTCCCTCCGCAAGGTGAGCTGCAAAAAGCCGAGCATCGTCGAGTAACCCCTGATCGCCTCGATATTCATGACATTCCCTTTTCGTGAAAGAACAAGGGCGAAGCGCTAAATTGCGCTTCGCCGATAAGATCAGTATTGCAAGTTAATCGCACATGAATAGAAAAGCATGCGGCTCATGAACAGGCAAAGGAGCACGAGGACACAGCCGAGAGAGGTTAGAGCCGCGCGGACAGAGTCATTGATCCTCCCTGCGGGCACGACGCTCCCAATAAGCTGCAAAGAAACGCCGACGAATCCGCTGACAAATCCGATGACCATGATCGGAGCCTGCGCTCCCGCCGCAAACGCAACCGAGCCGACCCCGACGGGACCGTTCAAGCACGCCTGCCCAAAACCCTAAGGAAAGGAGGAAATAGAAGCCCCCAGAAGAGCGGAGGCCGCCCCCGCGAACGCAACCCGGCAAACCGACGACGAAGCAGGCGCAGATCCACCGTTGAGATAAGGGGCAAAAAAGCCCTTGCCCCTTTCAGCGAACAAGAACGAACGCGCTCACGACGGCGCACCCCGCCATAACCGCTCCGCGATCATCGAAAGAGGCGTTGCCATCGTGTTCCACAACGGAACGGTGGGAAGCAGGTACGCGTTGCCCGCGCTCGCGAGAAAAACAAGGCTGATTGCCGTAGATGCCCCCAGGCGATAACGCCGACGGTTCCAAATGACTTCCTTGAGACCACGACCGTGACGACGAATCCGACGAGGCAGGGAACCGAAGAGAATCTCGCGAAAGCCATGACGAGCCGATGTTCAATAACGCGGAGGGAGCGCCGACAACTTGGCCGAGATGCATAAGCGATGCAACTAAGCCGATGCAAAGGACGACGGGGCTTGCCGCGAGGAGAGGAAGAAAAAGCGCTCGATTCGCCTCTTCGCTCCCGTCTCGAGAAAACAAGCTGCGCGCAACCTGCGCAAATAAACGTTCCAACCGCCGCCTCTGCGGGAATGTGAAAACAAGAAGAGGCCATTCATAGCTCATCGCATTTCCTCCTTGGGTTTGATGATGAAATTAGGATGGGTCATATCCGAAGAGGGCAAAACGGCAAGATCGCTCGTCGATTCGCTTCCATAGAGCTTACGGAGCTCGTCGATGTCGCCGAATTTAAGCGCGCGGGTCGAGCAGGCGCCCACGCAGGCAGGCTGCATTCCCTTGTCGAGAAACTTCTCTTTGCATCCATCGCATTTCCCACACGACCCTCTTCCTCGTTATAGGAGGGGGCGCCGTACAGACACGACCACACGCACATTTGGCAGCCAATGCACGCTTCGTGATCTGAATGACAAGCCCTGTTTCTGATCTTTGCTCAGAGCCCTCGTCGGGCAATTTCGAACGCAAGGAGCGTCGTCGCAATGATTGCAGCCATGGAAAGCGTTGCCGCCCACATATGGGGAAATACTCCCCCCTCGAAATCGAGCCCTTCGAAAGAAGCGACCAACGGGAAGATCGTTGACGTCACTTGCAAGCAACTTGACAGCTTGCAGCCGTACATGACGTCATATCAGAAGTAAAAACCTTTTTTGTGACATGCTATGCCTCCACTACACGCTGCGGCCATGCGCAATCAGGATCCAAGCTTGCCGCCCCATTTCTCCACACGAACATTGCAGCTGTTCCATGCTTGAATACCAGCCGGACTTAATCGGACCAACGAGATAGTTGGCGCAACCTGCCAGGTCAATACGGAAGATTCGTCCACGTCGACCCAGGTTGCCTCGTCGAGTTTGACGACGCCCGGCATGATACGCGAGCTGACGTCAGCGTTTCTCAAGCACTGCCCCCATTGGCTCGTGATGAGCACGAGTGTCGCCCTTTTCGATGCCAAGAACTCCGCCGCATCGGCGACGTTCATCTGGAAATCGTTTGGATGAGCCTCGCGGGTCAAGGGACGTTGTCGAAGGAGGAATGCACAGTACACCCAGGCAGTGCAATGTGACGGAGCTGGAAGGGATACTCACCTTGACCTTGTTCTCAAAATCCTCGAAAGTGGTCTCGTAGCCCTCGTCAGATACCTCGTATTTGGCGATAGGCGGCTTTGGGTAAAGCCGACAGCGTTGACGAAGTCAACGATGCCTTAACAGTAAATCTCAAGCTTTCCGGAAGGGGTCGGGCGGGGGTTGGCAATGGGATCGTCGACGTAGTCGCTTGAAGCCGTATAACCGTAGTTATCGCCCTCATGACGCTCGACGCGGCAAAAACCGTCTTTGACAAATTGTTTGTATGAAACCTGTCCCTCCTGCGGCTTCCCCTCAACGCCCTCGGGAATGTCGTCCGGCTCGATAGTGAACAGCGGCGCCTTGGTCTTGCCGTCCGGCAGAACCATGGTTGCCCGGAAATTCGGTTTCCAGCCTATCTGCTCAAGAGAGAGGGGTTGATGACCTTGCGATCTACGCCCATGCGCGCCGCAAGCTCCTCATCGATCAAGCATCCGTCTTGGCTTCGAACAAAGGCTCGCAGACCTGCTGGGGCGAAAGCATGGTCTCGCGGTTCGTCTTGGTGTAAAAGCAGCGTGTCGCCCGGCTCCTCCATCGAGTGCAAGCAGGCAAGACGATGTCGGCATAGCGGCAATTCGTGTTCATGTGATAACCGCTCGCGACGACGAACTCGACCTTTCGATGCGCTTCGATGCCCTTCGTCGCCCGGCGATTGGTTCAAAGTAGAGCCACGCCCGATGTGGTTGATCATCTGAATATTAACGGGAAGCACGCCACGAGCGCCTGCATGATACGTCCGTCAATTACAGCATCCCAGATCTCGGAATGATTGATGCAGGTCCAATCGGACGTGTCAGTGGGATCAATCGTGTAATACTCGTAAGGGCTCACTGGATTTTTAATAGCGGGGGACCTTCGTCGCGCCACCGTTGATGAGCCATGTTCCGCCCGTCCCCGATCCAACATTGGAAGTGACGACGTGACCGACCATAGCTCCTCGCTTGCCGACGTTGCCCGTCATCCAACCGACCGTGAGAAACGCCTGCGCAAACTGATCGCCGCCCGCCGTTCGAGCAGGAGCGCGGCTGCAGGTGAGGGCCATGGGCTTGGTTGTCGCCATTTCGTAAGCCAAAGATTTGATCTGGCTAACCCGGGGTGCCGCAAATCTCGCTCGCCCACTCGGCCGTCTTCGGAACCCCATCATACGTGCCGAGCACATAGTCCCTTAAAATTATCTTCGGGAGCCGCTCCGTCAGGCATATGCTCAGAGTCGAAGCCAATCGTGTAAAGTGTCGAGGAACTCCTGATCCTGAAGATCGTTAACAATCATCTCATGAGCGATTCCGAGGAAAGGCGCCGCATCCGTGCAAAGGACGCACGGGCACAAACTCGTCGGCGAGTACCTTCGCCGTATCGTGGTAGATCGGATCGACTACGATAATACGAGCCCGCGGCGCTTCGCCTCGAGGAAAGTGAGGATCGGATTGCCCTAGCTCGACCAAACCGGATTATGACCCCACAAAATGATCAACTTCGAGGTCATAGTATTCAAAACGATCGGACAATGTTAGCGAATGGCGGGGCCAGCCGCCGCCCACCATTTTTGCGATGTCCAATAAAAACCTCCCGAAGACCAACAGGACCACATGGTGGTCGACCCCCGATAGCGTTGAAAAAGCGACCGGACCGCTTCGCTCGGACGAAAGGATGGCGCTGTTTCCATAAGCGTCAATGATTCGCTTCGTTTCCGAAGCGATGAGATCGAAGCGCCTCGTCCCAGCTAATGCGCTCCCATTCATCGCATCCTCGCAGCTCCCTGTTCCCGCCGCCGGGCTCCCAATGCTTGCGCTTTACGGGATATTTCAAACGATCGGCTCCAAAGACAAGGGTGCGCATCGAGCGACCTCGGTGGCAACCCTCTGCTGAGGCATTTCAGATGTATCTTCTCGGTCACATCCGTCCTCTGATACAAGAACAGCACCGTCTTTTTTACATATGCCTGGTTGACGCAATTACCTCCGCAGTCAAACCAGCACGAAGCGTTGCGCCATTCCCTTCGACTTCTTCGGCAAACGCCTCTACGGGCTTGAACGCGCCGAAGCCCTCTCCGGCCGCGACGCCCGATGCAGCCACCGCAGTCGCGCTCAACGCAGCGCTCCACCGCAAAAAAGCTCCGACGGGTCATCACGAGGCATCGCGCGATGCTTCAACCTTCTCTCCCCCATTGGGCCCTCCTTCATTTAATTTGCCAAACACTGTTCCGGCTCCTCCTCGAGCCGACCCCAATGTATGGCCGAAAGGGCGTGCAAGACCATCATCGCGGCACCCGATACGCGTGAAATCCTGTCCCTAAAACATATGATTTTGCTTATGACGAGGACTTTCCCGACATGTGACACAGCGGAGAGAAAAAGAAGGGCTATAAAATATACGCTGACCAGGAGGGGGGGATTCGTGGCCAAAACGGCAATCAACCACAACGGGCATATTGATTGGAAAACGCTTGCTGCGCTCATGATGGGGTTCGCATGCTACCGTTTGTACATCTCGATCTTTTTTGTTGCCAACAACGTAATGCCCCAGCCCTCGTCAACGGGACTAGGAGCCTACGACCTCTACGGCATATTGCTCGCCGTGCTAGTACTCGCGAGCGCCCTCATCAAGCAAGAGCGCTTTCACGTCTAACACGGTCGCCGTATTCGGTTTCCGCTTGCATGATGTTGGGCACAATCCTTTACCATGTCGAAACGCCGCTGACAATCTGGCTTTTGCCCCTTTGTCGGGCATCAGGGTCGCTCTGCTCACGGTTCGGTGGGGCTTAGCGCTAGGTCAGAAACGATCATCACGTAACTGCTCTTGCGGTGATCGGCGGATTCATATGCTCGGCCGCCCTTAATTCTGGAATTGGATCCTTCGATGTTGTCTACATAATAATGAGCGCCCTATCGGGCCCGGCGTCGTGCGCTTTCCTGCTTCGAGCGCGCCAAATGGCTCATCAAGGAAAAGAGATCGAAAAAAACGAAGGTACGGATGGAAAGTTCGTCGGCAAAGCCGCTGCGGCCTTCTCCCTCTTTGCTGCAGCATCGGTTTTTTCTGCTCGTGCCTATGGGTTCTCCGTCATAGAGCTAACCGGTAATGCCCAGAGCGCTCTGCCGTTGCTGCGAACGTGTGCCACAGCTCTGGTTGCGTTCTATATGCGCTCGCCTGCACGTTATTGCCGGATTTTCCATCAAGGCGATCTACCGACTCATCCCGATAATAGGAGGACTTTCCCTCTTTCTCCAAGCCATGCACCGCTTATCGCATATCTATGCGCACTAATTGGGGGCGCCTTGGCTTCCAGCTCATGTTTTTGGATATTTGCACCCCGCATTGCGCAATGTTCGAAAAAACCACAGCCTCCGTCTTCGCGATAGAGTTCTCAATGTATTGGCTAGGCTACACCGCGTCCCTTCTGCTCGTAAGATTGCAATGGCGGACAAATTAATGGCCTCGATCGATACAATGGGCAGCATCGTCGTAATAGCAATCGTTATATTGATGATCGCCTACCTATTTATTTTTTCCGAAAACGATTTACGACTCGCAACGGAAGCGGCACGCGCCGATCAAGTTCCCCATCGAAGAGCATTCCGCATCAAATGCCGATTTCCTATCGAACATTGCGAAAAGAGCACGATCTGTCGCCACGTGAAACCGAGTGTTTATGCTGCTGGCCCGAGGGAGGGGACTCTCGATACATTCAAGAGACGCTCTACATTTCAGCAGGGAACCGTATCCACCCATCGTCAGCGCATATACAAAAAGCTAGGCATTCATACAAAACAAGAACTTTTCGACCTCATCGAATCGAGAAAGAAAGCCCTAGCTTCCCACCTTCCAAAAACCTGTTAGGTATTTAATGAGGGGGCGAAACAAGCGCAACTCACACAGGTTCTCGCGATATTGACCAACTGCAGGCTTAAACAAACCGCCGCATTGCCCTAAGGCATCAAACACGAACGCAAAAACGTCTCTGGCACACTATGCCAGAAGCCTTGAGGGCTTAAGCAAGAAGTGCGCGATCACTTATCTCCGCAATGATTTTTCACCGAAAAATGAACAGCGCGTTTCCCCGACATGATAGATGAGCCTGCTTGCCCGGTCGACGCGCCACGACCATATTCCGGATTAGCTTCTGCGCAAAGTCTCCGACTTTCCGATGCCCGAAAAGGATCCCTTGATTTTCAGGTTTATCGAAACACTTAATCAACTTCCCCGGACCCAGCGAGACGTGTAGCGCTGAGTCCGGGGGGCCTCCATTGCAAAGGGGGCGGGAAAGCCGGCCTCCGAGGAAGGGGGGAACCATGGCGAAGAAGAAGGCGAAGAAGGGCGCGAAGCCCGCCCCCCCGCGTCGTATTCCAGGCTCATGAAGCACGAGCGCGTCGCGATCGAGAACATGCTCGACCACGGGAAGGGGCCCGCGAGATCGCCGGGCGCTCGGCCGAGCGCCCTCGACGGTGGCCGACGAGACCCTGCGGCACAGGTTCGTCGTCGCGCCCAGGAGCCTGGCCGGCGAGCCCGCGCCCGAGGGCATCAGGGGACGTCTGCGAGAGGCTCGGGCCCTTTCCCCGCTGCCGCGACGGATGCAAGCGCCAGAGCGGCTACGGGTGCGCGAGGAGGCCCGGGGTGAAGCACCCGGCGTCCGCCGCCCAGCGCGCGGCGGACGCCGACCTGAGCAGGCGGGGCGGCATCGACGAGACCGAGGAGGCGCGACCGCCAAGCTCGCCGCGATACGCGACGGGCTCTCGCGCGGCCTGTCGCCCGAGCGCAGATGGCAGCCTCGCGCCCCGAGCCGGGGATGTCCGCCTCGACCGTCTACAGGTGGGTCGACGCGGGTACGACAGGCTGACCAACCTCGATCCGGGGAGGAAGGTCCGCTGCAGGAGGAGGAAGGGCGCAGAAGGGGGGGGCGGGCATTCCGCTCGCAGGGGCCGCCGCGTTCGAGGGGCGCTGTCCGCCGACATGCGCGATGCGGCCTGGGGATGGACGCCGTCGAGGGCCCCTCGGGGGGATTCGGCTTGCCTGCCGACCCTCCTGCACAGGCCCACGAGCTTCCAGCTCGCCCCGCTGACGCCCTCGCAGGATTCGGCCTCGACCGTGCGGGCACCGCGATCGGTCGCGTCGGCGCCGGGCAGGGACGGCATGCGCGGATGTTCAGGGACGGCCGTCGCGGACGACAGCTCGGGTTCGCCGACAGGGACGGCGTCGCCGCGGCCCTCGGCAGCGCCCCGGAGGAGACGAGGCTGCTCTACCGCGATCCGGGGCGGGCCGGCCAGAAGGGGGCCTGCGAGAAGAACCGCGTGGAGATCCGCAAGATGCCGCCCAAGGGGCGCGGCGTCTCCTTCGACAGGCTCAAGGGGCCGACTGCGCGCCGCTCATGTCGCACGTCAACTCGGAGCCGAGGGGCAGGCTCGGGTTCATGACGCCGCGCCCGGATGCTCGCCGCGGTCTTCGGGGACGACGCGGCCGCCCTCATGGACGCCTTCGGCGTCGAGACGCGCCCGCGGGCCTTCTCGACCTGACGCCGGATGCATCGGACGCGCCCGGGCGGAAAAAGGGGCGACAGCCCTCCGGCTGACTAGGGCCCGCAGGACATATCCGGCTCAAACCCGGTCCGTCGCGCTGAGTCTGGAAGCACCTGCGGCGGACGGGTGGCCTGCGCCCTCGGACCCATCGCGACACCCCTCGGGCACATCCTGCACTTGGGGAAACGCATGGGAAGGGTGCCGGAGGCGGAGTTTTTCCGTCTCGCTGACTGCGGAAACGCGCCATCGGGACAGGGTGTTTCGATGGGTTTGAAAATCAACCCCGAAAAGGGATCTTGCTCGACTTTTTACTCTGAGCCAGTTTGTCATCGCGCCTCACCCGCAGTCGCCCATTTTGTCACCGTCCAGATCGTTGGCAGGTTCAAACCCCAACCCGTCGCAAAACGCCGAATACGGCACCGTCTTTTCCAACCCCTAATCAGAATAATTTGGGATTCAAAGCATCGACGAAGTTACCGTGCCATTTTTTTTCGCGGTCTCGGCGAAGTTAGGACACAAAACAAAAAAAAGGTCAGAGACGATAAGCCTCTGACCTGCGGTTAAGCTGGTCGGGTTGACAGGATTTGAACCTGCGACCCTTGACCCCAGTCAAGTGCGCTACCAAACTGCGCCACAACCCGTTCATATTGCCTTCGCAAGATTTTTGTCTCCTGCCAAGCAGCTCGATTATCTTAACCCTAGTTCCCATTTAGCGCAAGCACTATTTCAAACTTTTTCTTTTCACCGGCGAAGGCCGCCGCCAACGCAAGCCTCAGCACCGCGTTCAACAACTCAGTCTGCCCTACCCCAGCGAAGAGGGGTCGACAATGACGCTTACGTCGCGCGACATCCGCACCACCCCGCCGGCCGCCAGCTGTTTAAGCGAGCGCGTCACCACCTCGCGCGCCGTGCCCACGTGACGGGCGATCTCCTCATGCGTGATGCGCAGCTCGCATCGTCCCTTCGCGTTCCATCTCCTCGAGAAGAAACGTCGCGAGGCGCGTGTTCGCGTCGGCGAACAACGCGTGCTGCATGACGCGGAGCACGTCGCTGAGTCGTTCCGTCGACTGACGGTACATGAACGCTTCGAGCTCGACATTGCGAGCCGCGACGTTCGCGAAGCAGGTAGAGTCGACCATAAGCACCTCGGCGGGGCCTTTTTGCGTTGATGGTGATCCCGACCGACACCATGGGCATGATGCACGCGGCGGCGAGCACGCAGCACTCTCCCGCACCAAGACGGAACAGCGTGATCTCGCGTCCCGACTCGCTTAAGAGGAACGCGCGCAAACCACCGCTCAGCACGAACAAAACGCCCGCGCAGCCGCGCTTGGCACCCTGGACGAACGCCCCGTCCTCGAAAGCCATCACGCGACTGTGCGCGGCGATTTCACGCTGATCAGCCTTGCCGAGCGTGCCCCAAAAGGGAAACGAACGCGCCAGCGCATCTTCCATCGAATCGACCACCGCAAACACCATCTCTCGCTAGACGAGACCGAGGAAAGCCATGCGGCGAAGAGCAACCGAGCTCGCCGAGCAAAGCGCAGGCTACGCCCTAAGGCCGCACGGCCCGACGTCGCAGCCCATCTTCTCCCGCGCCGCGCGCATGCGAGAGAAACCGAAGCCACCCGCAATGTTGACGCAGTCGAATCCGCGCTGAGCAAGAAGGCGACACGCCACGTAACTTCTCAATCCCGATTGACAGTACACGAACAGCATACCATCCTGCGGCAACTCGCCGATGCGCTCGCGCAGCTCGTCAAGCGGGATGTTGACGGCACCGGGAACATGCCCGCGCGAGAACTCGCCCTCCGTGCGCGTGTCGAGCAGCACCGTCCCGGGAACCTCCCCGAAAACGGCGAGGGCCTCGCTCCATTGAACTTGGCTGACAAGCCCGTCGATGATGTTCTCGATCATGAATCCCGCCATATTCACCGGATCCTTCGCCGAGGAAAACGGCGGGGCGTACGCCAGGTCGAGCTCCGCCAAATCCGATGCGGTCATCCCCGCGCGTATGGCGGTCGCCAAGACGTCGATCCTCTTCTCCACTCCATCACGACCGATGGCCTGCGCACCGATCACACGCCCCGTCCCTTTCGAACAGGACCTTGAGCGTCATGCTGTGGGCCCCGGGGTAATACGTCGCATGGTTCGGAGGGGGTGAGCACGACGGCGTCGAAGTCCGCACCTGCCCGACGAGCCGAAGCCGACGTCGCGCCCGTTGCGGCGATGGTCAGATCGAACAACGAGAGCACCGACGTCCCGAGCGTTTTTGCCGTAGGTTCGCGGACGCCCTGCGATATTGTTCGCCGCCAATCGGCCTTGCTTGTTCGCAGGGCCCGCGAGCGAAATCAAGGAAGCCTCGCCGGTGACGACATCGCTCACCTCGATCGCATCCCCCACCGCGTAAATGCTCGGATCGCTCGGGCGCAAATGCTCGTCGACCTTAATGGATCCGCGGACACTGAGCTCAAGCCCGCGTCCTTCGCAAGCGAGGAATCGGGCACGACGCCTACGGCAAGCACCACCATATCGCAGGAGATCGGATCATGCTCGGCGGTGAGAACGCGCACGGCACTGCCTACGGCGCCGCCATCCTCCTCGACGCCTTCGATATGAGTGCTCAGGAGAAGCCTGACGCCCGCATCGCGCAAACGGTTATGGATGATAGCCGCCATATCGGGATCGACGGACTTCATAACCTGGGTGCCGCGCTGGACGACGGTCACCTCCATGCCGAGGTCGCGCAGGTTTTCGGCCGTTTCCAAGCCGATGAAGCCGGCTCCGACGACCACAGCGCTTCGCACACCTTCGGCATCGACGAAATCGCTTGATCGCGTAGGCGTCCTCCACCGTGCGCAGGGCGAACACCCGCGAACCGTCGACCCCGGAATGTCGGGGATCGCCGGACGCGCACCCGGGGAAAGCACGAGGACGTCGTAGGCCTCTTCGTAGATAGAGCCGTCGGCGAGGCGGCGCACGCGAACCCGCTTGTTATCCCGATCGATGGAGACGACCTCCTGGCCAACGCGCACATCGACGGCAAAACGCGCTTTAAAGCTCTCGGGCGTCTGCAGCGTCAACTTCCGCTTGTCGGTGATGACGCCGCCGACGTCAATAGGGCAGCCCGCAATTGGCATACGACACATACCCCGTTCGCTCGATCATGACGATCTCCGGCCGCCTCGTCGAGCCTGCGCAAACGCGCGCCGCCGCGGACGCCCCTCCCGCGACTCCTCCTACGATCACGACCTTCATCGGGGATCACCTCCGCGAACCAACTCCCCGACCAACGGCCGATGCCGCCCATGTTCGTGACGGCATCGTAGCCCATGCGCTCGAGCTCGCGACACGCCATGGCGCTGCGCGAACCCGACAAACAGTAAAGGAACAAGGGCGTCTTCTTGTCAGGCACCGCCTTCGCGACGCGATCGATCACGTTCACCGGCACGTTGTACGAGCCGGGGAATATGCCCGTTTCGGTACTCGTCCTGGCTCCGAACATCGATGATGACCGAGCCTTCCGTCTCTCGCGCCTGCGCGACGCCTTCGTTTACACCGTCTCCGAACAGCGAGCCGAACAATCCCATCTCTTTCTCCTACAGCTTGATCCGTCATGAATCCGTTATCGATATGCGCCGGTTGCGGCACGGGCAGTCGAAGAATCCCGTTACGGCGAAAAGAGCCTCCGATTCCGCGGCAAAGGGGGAAACGCGGATCGATCAGGCTCTTTCGTCTGTTCACAGTCTTCGTCTTCGCAGATCACAAAGATTACCGATGCGCGCGCGCGGTCTGTAACCAAGTCACATAACGCGGAAACACGCGAGCGCGAGGGGCGAACGGCTACGCGATGCCGATGAGCGGCAGCAGCTACCGTCGAAATCAGTCGAGGAAGCCCTCGTTCACGGCAAGCCCCAAGCTCCGCGCGATGGCACGCAGATCGTCGTCGGCAACATCGTTGGGAAAATCATCCCGATCCGCCCGCCATCAAGCGCGCGGTCTCGTAAATCTCCGCGGCTTTCACAATGGCGTGCATCCTTCCGAACGTGTCGTCGAAGCTCTCGCCGGCGCACAGAAGCCCGTGATGGGCCCAGATAACCGCCGAGTAGGCCGCCATCTCCCGCGCCGACGCGCGCGCAAATCGAGCGACCCGGAACCTCGAAACCCACCACGCCGACGCCCTCGGGAAACACCATGACGCATTCGGTCATCGCACGCCACAACGTCCGCGTCACCGTGCGCGCATCGAGCGGAAGGATCTTGGTCAGCGCGACGATCGGCGTCGGATGGGCGTGATAGAGCACGCGCGCCGCCCCGTCAGTCGCCCGAGCGCGCGCCGCGTGAATGAGCACATGCCCTGCGAACTCGCTGGTGGGACGCCCTCCCCGCGCATGCCCCAACGCACGCGGTAAGCGCCACCTGAAAGCGTCGATCTCCACGATCCCCACCGCAGCCTCGACATCACAGGCCACGTTGCGCATATAGGAGCCCGTCGCCGTCACCAGGAAGAACGACCCCGCAAGCGAGCTCGCCCGCACGCCCAGGTCGACCCACGCGCGGGCTCTTCGCAAAACGAGAGCAGGCGAAGCGCACCTCGTCCTCGTTCAAACGATAGCTCGCGTTTCCGCCGTTGCGCTCGTGCCAGCCCAAGGTCCAACCGTCGTCGCACATGCGAACGAATCCGCGAACGAACTTCGCGTCTTCCAAGTGCTGCGGCGGACACCCCTTCGCAAGGCACGCTCGCCACGCATCCGAGAGCGCTTTGATCGCCTTCGGCAAATCCCATGAAAGGCTCCTATCTCCAAGTCGTTGCGTTTCCTCCTGAGTCGGGTGACGGAAATCCACCGACCTCGACCCGCAGTCGTTCGAGGGGCGCGCTCGAGCGGCGAGCAGAGCACGGCCATCGACACCGCGCCGTCACGCACGCCCGCGACCGCGCACGCTTCCAGCCCGCCCACCGCGCAACCTACGAAACGCCACCGAACTGCATCTCGTAATAGCGGGCGCACGTGCCCCCAAGAGCCAAAAAGCTCTTCGTGCGTCCCCCTGCTCCACCACGCGCCCGCGCTCGACGACCGCGATCTTCGAAGCGTTGCGAATAGTCGACAGCCGATGCGCGATGATGAGGGTCGTGCGACCGCGCGAAAGCTCTTCGAGAGACAGCTGAATAGCGCGCTCGCTCTCGTTGTCGAGCGCGCTAGTGGCCTCGTCGAGGATCAGAATACGAGGATTGCGCAGGAACACGCGCGCGATCGCCACCCGTTGCTTCTGCCCGCCCGAAAGACGCGCACCGCGCTCTCCGACAATCGTATCGTAGCCGTCGGGCAGGCTGCAGATGAAATCATGAATGCTCGCGCGCTTCGCCGCCGCGACGATCTCCTCATCGCTTGCCCCGGGCTTTCCGTAGGCGATGTTTTCCCGTATCGTACCGCCGAACAGATAGACGTCCTGCTGCACGATGCCGATGGCGCTGCGCAGCGAATCAAAGCGTAACGTCGCGCACGTCGACGCCGTCGATGCTCACCGTACCCGATGCCGGATCGTAGAAGCGCGGGAGAGAGAGAGCACGTCGTGGACTTCCCGCCGCCTGAGGGGCCCCACGAGCGCGAGCGTCTCCCTGCGGGGACGTGCAGGGTCAGCCCGTCGAGCGCATAACCGGCACCGTCGTAGGAGAAACGCACGTCGTCGTAGCGAATCTCGCCAACGGAGGAGTCCTCCCCTCTGAAGACGCGCTGCCGCTCAAGCTCCTCGAACGGCAGCGCACCCGGCGCGTCGACGACCGAAGGCGTCTCCGCGAGCACCTCCATGAAGCGGCGGAAGCCCGCGTAGCCCTTCTGAAGCGTCTCGGTGAAATTGATGAGCTGCTCGACAGGCGAGATGAAAATGCCGATGTAGAGCGCGTAAATGGCAAGATCGGTCACCTCAAGCGTGCCCTGCGCCACGAAGTATCCGCCGCCGACGACGGTCACCGTGTACAGCACGCCCATGAAAAGGAGTTGACCGCATGAAAGGAACCCATGAAGCGGTAGGAACGCTCCTTGGTCTCAAGGAAAGCATCGTTGGCCCGCCTCGAACTTGCGCACCTCGCTGCGCTCACCCGCAAACGACTTCACCACCCTGATGCCGCCGAGCGAATCCTGCACGGCGGCGTTGATCCCCGCCATGCGAGCGCGGTTCTCCTTTGAAGATAACGCGCTTACGATAGTTGCGCCAAAGCGCGTAGGCGGCCATGATCGCCGTCACCGCGAGCATGACGAGCGTCAACGGAACGTTGACCACGAACAGCAAGGCGAACGATCCCGCGATCTTCAAAATGCAAATGAACAGGTTCTCGGGCCCGTGATGGGCGAGCTCCGATATGTCGAAGAGGTCCGTGACGATCTTCGACATCATGGCGCCAGTGTTATGCTTGTCGTAGTAATCGAAGCTCAGACGTTGGTACTGCTCGAACAGGTCGCGCCGCATGTCGGCTTCCATGCGCGAGCCCATGATGTGCCCCCCAGCAGGTGATGAAGTACTGGCAACCCGTGCGCACCGCGTATAAGGCGATGAAGAGCACGAGGATCCACCCGAGGGCGGCGATGATCTGATCCGAGGGCCGCAGGAAAAAATCCTTGGTGAAGAAGTTGAGGAACTGGGGAAGGCGAGGTCGACGCAGGCGAGCACCGTCGCGCACACGAGGTCGAAGACGAACAGCGCCCGATAAGGTCGGTAATAGCTCGCGAACGTGCGCCAAACACGCGTAGCTGATACGTCGGCGACATCTTCCGCAATGACGCGTTCGGCGACGCCGCCTTTCGCCGCATCCGTCCCGCAGACACGTTCGTTCGCCTTATCGCGGTCGACCACCACGCCTCCCCTTCGATACGAAAAACCGTTACCTGTCCGACGCGTCCTTGCCGTCCTCGTCGGAGAACTCGAAGCCCGCCAAAGCGGCGAAGGGGTTTTTCGCCATCTCGAAGTCGGCATCGTCCCCGGGGGCGCAGCCGCACGGACCCTCGTTGAGGTTCGCGCCGCACGTCGAGCACAGCCCCTTGCAATCGTCGTCGCACAAGGGGATCAGCGGGATCTCGAGCAGAAGAGCCGCCACGATGAGCGGGTGCACGTCGATGACGTGATCGTCGGGAAGCATCGAACTCGTCCTCGTCCATGTCCTCAGGCGCCGCGGCGTCTTCGCCGCCAATGAGGAAATACCCCTCGATCTCGCCCGTGAGGGAGAACTCGGCGTCTTCCAAGCAGCGCGCGCACGCCGTCTTCGCCTTCGCCTCCGCCGTGCCCGTGACGAGGAACGCATCCCCTGTGTTGGTGACGTCGATCTGCCACGACACCGGGCCGTCGAACGTGTAGAGATCGGGGCCGGCTTTCAAAACAGGCATATCGAGCTCGTCTTCGAAGTGCGCCATCGCCGCAGGTGAGAACAGTTCGCTCGTCAGCTTGATGCGGGTATTGTCCAAAGAATTCATAAGCACCTCTTATCGTCGGTGTCGACCGCCCATCGAAAACAGCGAACGCCGATGCAAGATGCGATCGGCGTTCGATGAATTGCGATGCAGCGCTTGGTTAATGAACGTTGATGGAATTGGCGTTCAGACGATCGCGGCAGCGGCGCACGTTGTTGAGCAGCGTGTCGAGGCTCTGCTCGACGTGACCGAACACCTCGTCCGCGTAATCCTCGGCGCCGGCACGCGTCTGACGCTCGAGCTCGCGCGCGTCGGCGAGGATGGTATCGGCCTGCTGCTGGGAGATGCGCACGATCTCCTGCTCGCTCGCGATGGTCATGGCCTGGGAGCGTGCATCCTCGATCATGCGGTTGGCCTCGGCCTCGGCATCGTCGAGGAGGCTTTGACGCTCGCGGACGATCTGACGCGCCTGCGAGAACTCGCTCGGGAACGTGTCGCGAATCTCATCCATGATCTCGAAAGCCGCCGCGATATCGACCTGGCGAAGATTTCCCTTGCCGAAAACCGGCTTTGAGTCCTCAAGCAGAATAGAAAGCTCCTCGATAAGTCCCAGAACTCCGGTTTCGTCCATGATATTCCTTCCACCGAAGGCCCCGTCATCGACGTTGCCCTGAAAATCTACCTTTACGCACGTCAGCACCTACGTGCATGAGTCTTTACATATTACCATGACGCATTTAAGCGCGAAAAGCCGTGCACAAAAGGGCGCACATTTGGACACGCCCGCATGACCCGCTATTCCCCGAAAACCCTCTCAAGCTCGATCTTCACGCAATCGGGGGACGGACTCGCCGAGGTTCCCGTGCAGGCTCGCGATCTCGCGGACGATCGACGAGGAGAGGTACATGTACTGAGGCGGGGACATGATGAAAACCGTCTCAAGCTCGCGATCGAGCTCGTAGTTCAAGGCGGTCATCTGGAACTCGTATTCGAAGTCCGTCACCGCACGCAGGCCCTTGATGGCGACGGTGGCGTTCATCTCGCGCGCGAAATCGACGAGGAGCCCCGTGAAAGGTTCGACGCGCACGTTGGGAAGATGCGCCGTGGCCTTACGCGCCATCTCGACGCGCTTATCCAAGGAGAACAAGGGCTGCTTTTTCGGGGAGGCGGCAACCGCGACGATGACCTCGTCGACAAGCTGCGCGCCTCGGGTGATGACGTCAAGATGACCTGAGGTGATCGGATCGAAGGTACCGGGCGTCAATGCGCGCTTCATCTGCTACTCCTCTTCGGGTTTTTTTTCCCAATATGTCGATGACGGTGCCGCCGTACTTCTTGCGCGACAGCGCGTGAAACTGACTCGCGGAAATCTGCTCGTCGACCGCCTCGCAATCGTCGGCGTCGTGCTCGTAGGTGATCAACGCGCCGGGCGCCAGCGCGCAGGCATCATCGAGCCGAGACAGCAACGAGAACACCTCCCGAGCGGAGGTGGCGTAAGGGGGATCGAGCATGATCAGGTCATACGGACGGCGCATGCGCGACGGCGCGCTCTTCAGGACGTCGATGCGCAGAAGACGGGCGACATCCCGGCTGTATCCGAGCGCGTAGATGTTCGCCTCGACGACCTTGGCAGCCGAGGCATCCTTCTCGCAAAAAGCAAGCGCACGCGGCGCCGCGTGAGAGAGCCTCGAGGCCGAGGGCGCCCGAACCCGCGAACGCGTCGAGCACCACGGCGTCGTCGAAACCGCCGCGCGCGCGCTCGCCAGCGCGCTCATCAGCGATTCGCGGACGCGATCGATCGTCGGACGCGTTCCGTCCCCCTTAGGGGCCTCCAACCGTCTTCCCCGATGTTCACCTGCGATTATACGCACATCGTTCCCCTTTCCGTTTTCGACGCCGTGCACGCGGCATCGTCCATCCAGCCGAAATCGCCTGCGGTCAGCCGCCCGCAGGCGCGCCGCCATCGGCGAACATGAGCCTGACTTCGCGCGCGAGCGCCTGATGATCAGGCTCCTCGAGAGTCGGATCGACCTCGAGGATGATCCGCGCATCCTCGTGGGCGGCCTCGACGATCGCCCCGTCGCGCACGACGTTGACCAGCTTGAGCACCGACGCGCCCGACTGGCGGTTTCCCAAGATATCGCCCTCGCGACGCAATGACAAGTCGAACGCGGCGAGCTCGTACCCGTCGTCGGTGGTCTCCATCGCCGAAAGGCGCGCCAGCGCGGTATCCCGCTGCGAGGCCGAGACGAGGAACACCTGCGCGGGAAGCTCTCCACGACCGACGCGCCCGCGCAGCTGATGCAGCTGCGAGAGCCGAAGCGGTCCGCGTCCTCGATGATCATCACCGTCGCCCGCGGAACGTCGACACCGACCTCGATGACGGTCGTCGCCACGAGGACCTGCACCTCGCCCGCGCGAAACGCCGACATGACCTCGTTTTTCTCCGCGGAAGTCATGCCTCCATGCAAAAGCTCCACGCGATGGTCGACGAAAACCTTCGATTGAAGGAACGCAGCCTCCTTGACCGCGGCCGTCACGTCATCTCCCTCGAAGTCACGTCTCGTCCTCGATGGCGACCACAGGATGAAGGCTCTCCTCGTCAGCGCCCTGTTCCTCCCTGCACGCGTTCGCCTTGGCATCGCGCCCGGCCGCGTCCTTCCCGATCAACGGGCACACCACATACACTTGCTCGCCGCGGGAAAGCGCGTCTTTCGCCGCATCGTAGGCGCGCCCCGATCTCCCTTCGCGAGAACGTGCGTGCTCCTCCGGGCGGCGTCATGCGGCCGACGGCGAATGTAGGACAGCGTCAAGTTTCCGAACAACGCCAAGGCGAGCGTGCGGGGGGATCGGCGTCGCCGTCAGATAGAGCGCATCGGGCGCGGAGCCTTTCGCCAGCAGCTTCGCCCGCTGGTCCACGCCGAAGCGCTGCTGCTCGTCGATGACCGCGAGCGTGAGGTTGCGAGGGACGACGTCGTCCTCGAGCAGGGCGTGCGTGCCGATGAGAACGTCGAGATCGCCCGAGGCGAGGCGCTCCAAGGTCGAAACCCGATCCGCACGAGAAGTCGATCCCGTCAAGAGCGCGCATGACACTCCCGCATCTTCGAGAAGCGGACCCAAACTCGCAAGGTGCTGAGCAGCGAGAACCTCCGTCGGAGCCATGAGGAGCGCCTGACCGCCGCTATCGACCGCCGCCGCGAGCGCGTGGGCGGCCACGACGGTCTTGCCCGTGCCCACATCGCCGAGCAGCATGTGATTCGCCACATGCGGCGCCGCCATGACAGCGAGAATGTCGTCACGCGCTCGTTTCTGTTCTTCGGTCAGTTCGAACGGAAGTCCGACGCTGAGCGCGGCAAGATGAGGTCCTTCGACCACATGGCTCACCGCGATTCGTCCCCGCGCACGAACGCGACTCCTCCATCATAAGATGCAGCTCGAGGAGGAGAAGCTCCTCGTACGCAAGTCGGCGACGAGCCTCACGTGCCTCGTCCATCGACTGCGGGAAGTGCACGCAGGAAAGCGCCGCCTGACGACTCATGAGGCGGTACTTGCAGCGAAGGTCGAGGGGAAGCGGATCGTAGGTGCCCCGCACCAGCTCGAGCGCGTTGTCGACGACGCGACGGATAAGGGCGGCCGACATCTTCTCAGTAGCGCCGTGCACGGGGATGATCATCCCCAACGCCCCGCCTTCCCCACCTCCTCGATGAACGGGTTGGTCATCCGCTTGAAGCCGTAGTTGAACTCCACCTTTCCCGCCGCAGCCACCGTCATGCCGGGCTTCACGCTATCCTTCAGCCAAGGCTGGCGAAACGCCGTGATCATCAACAGGCCCGTCTCGTCGACAAGGGAGATCTCTACCAGCGTCAGGCTCGGACGGGGCCGCTTGAGCTTGACCTCGTGAACCACGCCTCGGATGGTGCAGGTCTCTCCGATGGCGGCGTCGCCGACGCGCCTCACGCAGGAAAGGTCGATGTAGCGACGCGGATAGTGGGTCACCAGATCGCGGACCGTGCGAATGCCGAGCTTCTCGAGCGCCTTTGCACGCACGGGGCTCACCAACCGGACGCGACCGACCGATTCGTCGAGCGCCAGCGTCGCGGACAGACGATCCGAAACGCTTCGAACGGAGGAACCCGAGCCCTCCCCTTTCGCCATCATGCTAACCGCACGCCTTTCAACCAAGTCGATCCGGCGAAACCCTGCAGAATGCGCCGGCACGTCCCGTAAACAAAGCACCCCCGCTCACCCGCGCGCGACCCCTCAGGTCGTGCGCAAGGCGAACACGGGCGCAGGTTACCGGTTCCCGTCCCTACTCAACCGACAAGATGATGGGGGTAGAGCGGCTGCCCGCCGCGATGGGAATCGATCTCGATGTCCTCGTAAGCCTGCTCGATCTTCTCTTTCGAGCGCCTCGGGATCCTCGTCGGAGAAATCCTCGCCCGCGAGGATGGTCAGCGTATCGGCGTCCTCGGCCTCCATGACTTCGAGAAGGCGCATCACCGCGCCTTCAACCGTCGAGGCAACTGCCTCGATGGCGCCGTCGGAGATGCCGATGACGTCACCCTCCTTGATGGGGTTGTCGTGGGCGTCCTTCGAGTCCTTGATGGCCGTGGTCACCTCGCCGGTCTTCACGTCGGCGTACGCCTCGGTCATCTCCTCGACGTTGTCCTCAAGGCTCGCCTCCTGATCGACGGCGAACATGGCGGCGAACGCCTGAGGCATGCTCTTGGTGGGAACCACGCCGCAAGGGAAGTCGGCAAGTTCGCACGCGCTCTGCGCAGCCATGATGATGTTGGAGTTGTTCGGCATCACGATGACCGCGTCCGCGTTGACCTCGGTCATGGCGTCGAGAAGGTCCTTCGTGGAGGGATTCATGGTCTGACCGCCCGAAACCACCACGTCGACGCCGAGGCTCTTGAGGATCTCGGCGTTGCCCGACCCCTGCGGCAACCGCCACGAAGCCGATGGGCTTGCGCTCCGCCGCCTGCTCGGCCGCAAGCTTCTCGGTGCGCTCCTCGGACTGAAGCTGCATGTTGTGGATGAACACCTCGGAGATCTGACCGCGCTCGAGGAAGTACGCGAGAACCTGGTCGGGGTGGTTGGAGTGAACGTGCACCTTGAACTTCGGCACGCTGCCCACGCACAGCTCGCAGTCGCCCATGGTCGCGAGGAACTCGAGCGCCTCAGCGGGATCGAGCACGTCGGAATCGACGAGGAACTCGTTGCAGTAACGGAAAGCCGAACCCTCCCAGTCGTTGATCTGCTCGATCTCAACCTTCGGAGCGGCCGTGCGCGCGAACGCGAGCTCGTCGCCGAGCGTGCCCTCCTTGCCGAGGAGCGCCGAGACGAAGGCGTCGAAGAGGATGGCAAGGCCGAACCCGCCGGCGTCGACAACGCCGTTCTCCTTCAGCACGGGAAGCAGCTCCGGCGTGCGCTGAACCGAATCGTACGCAGCGGAGACGATGGTCTCGAGTGCCGCCTCGGTGTCGAGCTTGAGCTTGCTCGCCTCCACAGCAGCCGACGCGGAATCGCGCAGCACGGTGAGGATGGTGCCTTCGACGGGCTTGCGGACCGCCTGGAAGGCGACCTCGACCGACTTCTCGAAAGCGGCCGCGACCGCGTCGGTGGTCAAAAGCCTCCGCATGCGCGGAGCCTTCGCACAAACCACGGAGAATCTGAGACGTGATGACGCCCGAGTTGCCGCGCGCGCCCATGAGGGCTCCCGTGGTGATGGCTTTTCGCGCCTCCGCGCCCGAAGACCCGATGGGGAGACGGGCGATGTTGGTCACGACGCTCTCGATGGTAAGAGACATGTTCGTGCCCGTATCGCCATCGGGCACAGGGGAACACGTTCAGGCGGTTGACCTCTTCTTTGCGTGCGCTGAGCGCCTTGCTCGCCGCAGCGATGGCGTTCAACACGTCGTTAGATGAATAATTTGTCGACATGACGATTCGATTTCTCCTTATGACGCGGCCCGCTTGACGCAAACGCACTTGAAGCCGCTGTTACCTGCACGGGCCGTTAACGGCGCACCTTGACGTCTTGCACATGGACCTCGACGCCCGCAAGCGGAACGCGCGCGTACTCCTTCAGCGCAAAGACTCACCTGATCGACCAGGTTCTGCGAAACGGTGGAGATGTTGGTCCCGTACTCGATGACGACGTAGAGCTCGACGCGAACGCCCTCGTCGGTGGTGTTCACCACGACGCCGCGGCGCAGACGAGACGCGGGCAAGATCTTCGCGATGCCGTCCGCCGCGTTCGGAGCGGTCATGCCGACCACGCCGTAGCACTCCATGGCAGCGTTTCCGACGATGTCGGCTAACACATCATTGGCAACATGAAGATTGCCGGGGATCGCTGTGCTCATGATGCTCCTTTCCATTAGGCGCCTCGAACCCGTTCGACCCGATGACGCTGCATGTTCATTTTCCGAAGTATAGCGCATGCCCAAATCGCTTGACATGCGGCGCTGTCGAACGGCGCTCCATATTCCATAAATAATTCTTGTGCACGATGTAGACGATATGCTATGATATTAGGGCTTTTTGCCCTTAACGGTTTAAGCCGAAGTAATTAATGGAGTTGATAAGAATGTCTAAGGTTTGCGAAGTTTGCGGTAAGGCCCTGTTGCTGGTCGTAGCATCAGCCACTCCCATCGCGTGTCGAATCGTATGTTCCGTCCGAACGTGCAGAAGATCACGATCAAGGACGCGAAGGGCCGCGTGCGCAAGGCCAACGTCTGCACCTCGTGCATGAAGGCCGGCAAGGTCGAGCGCGCCCCTAACCTCCGCTCGCTGCCTCCGGGCATCATATCGAGCTTGAAAAAGCCCCTCTTCGAGGGGCTTTTTGAGTTTCAGGCACATTCAAACTACGTGACCTCGAAACCATCGAAGAACGAGACGAGCGCACTCCGGTATTTCAGATGCATCAAACCTCGTGGCCTCGAAACCCTGCCTCGCCGATGAAAGCCGGGCGCTGAACCGCCTCAACGCCGGTTTCACCCGCCAATCGCCTCGCCTTTCGCGCCGTCATCCCGTCGCAGCGTCTTAGCCGATGAGGAGCAACCGCTTGCACGAAAGGACATACCCCGAGCGGCGCCTGCGCCTTCAGATCGATCAGACGCCCGCCGTCGATGGGCATGCGGCAAACGCCGCAGCGGTTCTCGGTCAGAACTCCGACCGCCACGCCGCCCGCGCGGGCGGCGGTCTTCCCTCGTAAAAGCTTGACGATCTCGGGCGACATCCCCGCAACGATGTCCGCGCGGACCGCCTCAAGCTGAGCCAAGCCCTCTTTCAGCGCGCCCCCTTCTTTCTTGAAAGACTCCACAGCGGCGTTTTCCGACTTCGAGATCTCCTCCAGCGTCAAGGAGACCTGAGTCTCCACGTCGCCGATCTTGGCAAGGTCGGCCTTCGCGCGCGCCCTGTCCTCCTCGAGCGTCTCGCGACGCTTGGCGATGCCGTCAAGCTCCTTGGTGCGCGCCTCGACGTTGCGGTAATCCCCCTGCGCTTCAGCTATGGCCGCCTGCACGCCGTCCGCCTTCTCCGCAAGCGAACCGTCCTCCACCTCGATGCGCGTAAGCCGCGACTCGGCTTCCTTGCGAAGCTCGGCGACGCGAGCAAGCTTCTCCTCGACGACCGCTCGCTTCTGACGCGCATTCAGGATGGTCTTGCGCTGCGGCAGCTCATCGAGCGCCTTCTTCTGCTTGAGAGCGTCAAGGTCGGTCTGCTGAAGTCGGATAAGACCCGACAGATCTTCATGGGTGGCTTTCATCTACGTTCTCCTCTGCCTTCTAAACGCTCTCTTGTGTCCAAGCTGCCCAAACCCCGCCCAAGGCGGGTGCCTCGGCTCGGATCCGCGCACCGGGAAATACGGTGAGATCACGAGCCCCGGGCGGTGCAGCGGGATCGCACGTGGGGCGCTCACGCCGGTCCACGCAAGCGCCCCGCCGGCACAGCCGCGCATCACACGCGAACGGCCTCGGGATAGGCCCAGTTGCCCCCCTGATCAAGCACCACGATCTTATCCTGCGGCACACCGAGGCGCACGACGGCATCGGCGAGCACCGCGACGAGCGGAAGCTCGCTCACATCGTGGCCGAGTTCGATCACGCCGAGTCCCGCCTGGCTTACATCGAGCGCCTCATGATACTTGATCTCGCCGCAAACGAGGCAATCGATATCCAACGCAAGACAAGATCTCCCCAACGTCCCCGCCGAGCCCGTCGCCGTCGCCGCACGGCGCACCGGCTTAGAGAAATCACCCACGCGCGGCTGCCTGCCGAACACCGCAGTGCAACGAGAGGCGAGCCGCCCGAGCGTCTCAGGGGCGTCGTCGACCGGAGGCACGTCGCAGATCTGCCCGTACCCCCTGCGCTGGGAGGATCCCGTTTGCTCGACGAACTGGCCCTTGAACGACAGGCCCAGCATGCCGGGAAGAACGCGGGCCGCGCGCAAACTCACGTCGAGCGCGGTGTGAAAGCACATGAGCGCCACCTGGTTGCGCACGGCCGCCCACACCGCCGCCCCCGACGAAAGGGCGGCAGACGATGCGGGGCGAAAGTCATCCGGCGCGCCCAGATAGGCGGGATGATGTGTGATCAGCACGTTCGCGCCCCGTGAGGCCGCCTCCTCGATGGCGGCGACCGTCGGGTCGAGCGCCAAGGCCATCTTGCGAACCGGGAGCGCGGGCTCGCCGACGAGTGAACCCGTGCGATCCCACCCCTCCGCGTCCTCTGCGGGAAAATCCTTCAGCAGCGCCGTCTCGAGCGCGCCGATCGTGAAGTCCTCGGACAGGCGCGCCAACGCATGCGGCGCGCGCTTGGCGATGGCCTCGGTCGCGGGAACGCCCTTATCGTCGCGTCCGCTCTTTCTCCCGAACAACGCCATTTCAACCATCCCTTTCACATCTATCATGCCCCGTCGCGGGAGCGGCCGGGCTTCGACGACGCTATGATGATACGCCTTCTGTCGCCATCGGGGGTCGGAACGGTCACCTCGCGGTAACCCGCCTCGTACATGAGCCGATAAGCGCGCGATATATCGCGCGCGACATGAGCGGGTCATGAGCATCGGTTCCGACCGTGCAAGGAACCCCGGCACGGCAAAACGCCGCGAGCAACGCGGGAGCGGGGGAACATCTCCTCGCATGCGTAATACGAACCCGACGTGTTCACCTCGATCATGCGCCCGCCGGCCGAGCGGCCTCGGCCGCCTCGTCGTATACCGGGAAGATCGAAAGCGGGATAGTAGTCGAACTTCTTCGGCAGGTCGGGATGCGACATCACGTGGAACGGCAAGGACGCATCGCTCGCCGCACGGCACCACAGCTCGTAATAGCGCCTCCAGATGGCATCGGGCGCGCCGGGCTCAAGCCAACGACCCCGCTGCGCCGGGTCGTCGAACGGCCAGCGATCGACGAAGTGGACCGAACCGAGCACGAGCTCGAAAGGAGCAAGGTCGTCCTCGGTGATGACTCGATCCTCGGTATCCCCAGATAATCCATCTCGATGCCGAGAATGATGTCCATATCGGGATATTCGTCACGTGCGCGCCTCACCGCCTCGATGTAGGCGGGCATGTTCTGTGGAAGCACGCTCAGGTACTCGTCAGGATCGAACGCCGGCGTCAGCGGATAATGCTCCGTGAACGCAAGGGTCGCAAGCCCCGCGCGGTCGGCCTCGCGCACGTAGTCGATGACCTCGCCCCGGCTCCGTGCCCGCAGTATCGAGAATGACAATGGGTGTTGATCAGCTCCATGGAAAACTCCGTCCCTCGGATGCGCGCCTGGCGACGCGCCCAACATTCGCCGCGCCGAATACGCCCGGCGCGGATCCCGATCCCCCCGATCATCCCCTCTTCGCCTTGCGCGGTTCCCCTGCCGGCGCAAGGCGCGAAACGCCCCGACTCACCAATCGAGCACGCCCTGCATGGCCGACAGAAGCGCCTCGACGTCGGAATCGACGGTGTAGCGCCCCATCGAGATGCGCAGAGCGCCGTACGCGCGGTCACCCGACACGCCCATCGCCTTCAGCACATGGCTCGGCTCGAGGGAGTGCGACGAGCAGGCGGATCCGCCCGAAACCCCGATGCCCGCCATGTCGAGACGCAAGATCATCGTCTCGCTCTCAAGCCCGTCGACCAGCACGTGAACGATGTTGGGGAGAAAAATCCGCACTGCCCCCTCCACGGAAACCGTCGGCGAAACGGGGCCGAAGGCGGCCAATCCCGCGTAAAGCCGATCGCGCAGCAACCTCAAACGCGCCGACTCCTCCTCGAGGTTCGCCACAGCCGCCTCGCACGCGGCAGCGAAACCTGCGATGCCCGCGACGTTCTGCGTGCCGCTGCGCCTGCCCGACTCCTGACCTCCCCCAGTATGAACGCATCGAAGGGCGTTCGGGTCCTCAGATACAGCGCGCCGACCCCCTTCGGCCCGCCTATCTTGTGAGCGGAGAACGAAGCGGCGTCAACGTCGAGCGCCGACACGTCGACAGGCGTCTTGCCGAGAGCCTGAACCGCGTCGGTGTGGAAGAGATCCCGCATCGTGGGCGACGCGTGCGAGCTCGGCGACAGGTTGGATGGAGCCGACCTCGGAGTTCGCCATCTGGACGGAAACGAGCACCGTGTCCTCGTCGATGACGCGCTCGAGCGCGGCAGGGGGATACGAACCCGCGAGCATCCGGGGCGAGATAGCTCACGCGGAAGCCCTGCCGCTCCAAGCGCTTCGCGGGATGCAGCACCGCATCGTGCTCGATGGCGCTCACGACGACGTGGGGCGTGAAATCACCCGCGCCCGCACGTCGACGCCGGTCGCGCTCCGCCTTCGCCACGCCGAACAAGACGGCGTCGTCGGCCTCCGTCGCGCCCGACGTGAACACGACCTCGTCGGGACGGCGCGCTCCAAGACAGCGCGCGACGGTCTTGCGCGCCGCCTCCATCGCCTCGAACGCCGCGCGCCCGGGTGAGTGGAGGGAGTTCGCGTTGCCTCCCCCCGCGAGGTTGACGCGACCGGGAACCTGATACGGCGCCATCGCGCGTGCCGCCTCCTCGCACAGCGGCGCCGTCGCAGCGTAATCAAGGTAGATGTAATCCGATGAAACGTTAGCCGGCATACGCCGCCTCCTTATTAAGCAAAACGAGCGCCCGTAAGACGCCCGTGAACAATCTAGGAAAGAGGACCTGCCTGCGAGGCGAGCGCCTTCTCACGCGCCTCGTTGCCCGCAGCCTCGACGGCCTTCAAGGCGCCCGCGGGATCCTCCGCCGCGAACACGGCGCTTCCGCAGACAAGCACGTCGGCTCCCGCCGCGGCGACCAGCGACGCGGTCTTCACGCCGATGCCGCCGTCGACCTGGATAAGCGGCGCCACGCCCGCCTCGCGGGCCATGGCCCGCGACAGCCGACACGCGATCCTCGGCACCTTCGATGTAGCTTTGACCCGAGAACCCGGGTTCGACGCTCATGATGAGCACCATGTCCACCTCGCGGATCACGGGCAGCAAGACCTCGACGGGCGTTTTTCGGCTTCAGGGCAACGGCAGCACGCGCCCCTCCCTCGTGGATCATGGCAATCGCACGCGCGAGGTCGTCGCCGTAGAGAACCTCGGCGTGAACGGTGATCGACTGCGCGCCCGCCGCGAGAAACCACGGTATCTCGACGAGGGGTTGTCGATCATGAGGTGAACGTCCATGACGAGATCGGTCGAGCGCGCAAGCTGCTTGAGCAGCGGAAACCCCATGGTGAGATTCGGGACGAAATGCCCGTCCATCACGTCGACGTGGACGTAACCCGCCCCGGCTTCCTCGATCATGGCGATATCGGATCCGAGATTCATGAAGTCGGCGGAGAGAATCGACGGGGCTATCTTCACAGGTTGATACATGGGAGAGTCCTTGCACTCGCGGATGAAACCTTACCGACTCGGTATTCTAACGCAAACGCGAAGCATGGCGCAGACGACGCGCGCTCGCTTATAATGGGCATATGCCGCACGACGGGAAGGAGCGCACGTGACGCGCGGAGAGTCCTCGCATTACACCTACCCCACCCGCACGGGCCTTTGACCATCGGCGTCCGCGAAGGACGCGTGGTCGCCGTGGTGCTCGGGCAAGCCGCGCTCGAAGGGCAGCGCAAGCCGACAAAGCTCGCGAATCGATGCGCCAACGAGCTCATGGAGTATTTCGCGGGAAAAGGACCGCCTTCGACATCCCCGTCGAGGCCGATGGAACCGCTTTCCAGCGTTCGGTTTGGAAAGCCGTCTGCAACATTCCCTACGGTCAAACCCGCACGAACGAGGACATCGCGCGCGCCATAGGATCGCCGCGCTCCTACCGCATGGTGGGTTCGGCCGTCCGCAAGAACCCGCTCGCCGTCATCGTGCCGACTCATCGCGTGGTGAACGCGAACGGCCGCATCACGGGAAGCGACGCCGATGCGCGCCTGAGGATCGCGCTGCTCGAGTTCGAACGCCACCGCGCCTGAGGGCGAGCAGACACGCAGAGAGCGCGTTGAGTCCGCAGCTTCGTCGATAAAGCCGCGCTCCTCCCGCAGGTTCGGGAAAAGCCGATGCGAAACGCCCATCCGCGAACGTGGAACATACCCGCAGACGCAACCAGAGGACGCTAAATACCGTAGAACTCCGATTTCAGAGGACGATACGCAAGGGCCTTCGCCGCCTCGCGCGCGTCCGCGCCCTCCCCACACGATGGAGCGCACCGTGTCGGTGAGCGGCAGTTCGACGCCCGTTCGATCGGCGAGGCAGGCGAGCGTCTTACAGGCGAGCGCACCCTCGACCACCATGGGAACTCGCGCTCGAAATCGTCGAGGGACTTGCCGAGTGCGACGAAGTCCTGGCCGAAGCGGCGGTTGCGCGAATGCCGCGACATGCACGTCGCAACCATATCGCCCGCGCCCGCAAGCCCCATGCAGGTCAGCGCCTGACCGCCGCAGGCGACCGTCATACGGCTCATCTCGGCGAGACCGCGCGGGATGAGAAAGAGAGGCGGTGTTGTCGCCGAAGCCCAGGCCGTAAGACACGCCGACGGCGATGGCGATGACGTTTTTAAACGCAGCGCACAACTCCACGCCGACGGGTCGTCGGATGTACGTGCGAAAACGTCTCGGAGGCGAGCAGGTCGCGGAAGAACACCGCCGTCGGCTCGTCGTCGCTCGCGATGACCGTGGCGGAAGGTTGGGCGCGCACGACCTCCTCGGCATGGTTGGGGCGGAGAGAACCGCCGTGCGCGTCGCTGAGCCGAGAACCGAACGAAACACCTCGACGGGCAGCATGCCCGTCCCCTCTCGACGCCTTTGGAGCAGATGAGCACCGGCAGATCCCCGCCGAGGCGAGGCGCGATCGTCTCGGCGATAGAGCGCAGCAGATGAGACGGCGTCACCACCACGATGGCGCCGGCTCCCTCGAGCAGCTCGTCGAACGAGGTGGTCGCGACGATGCGCTCGGATAGCGTGACGTCGACCAGGTAGCGAGGGTTGCGATGCTGCTCGTTCACGCCGGCGACCACCTCGGGCTTGCGCGCCCAAAGCCTCACGTCGTGCCCGTTTGAGGCGAGAACCTCCGACAGCGCCGTTCCCCACGATCCCGCGCCGATGACAGCGACCATCATGCTAGACAACCTCCCAGATCGATTTCGGGCTACGATTCCTTCTTCTTATCGCCGATGCGCCTCTCGTTGCCCGCGATCAAGCGTTTGACGTTGCCGCGATGAGCCCACACCACGGCAAGGCCCGCAATCGTGCACATCGCAATCGAGGGGATATCGCCCCAAAAAGCAGTACAGGGCGAAAAACGGGCACGCTAGCGCAGCCGCCACCGACCCGAGCGATACGTAACGCGTCGCGAGCACCAAGACGGCGAAGATGGCGATCTCGAGCAGCGAGGGAACGACGCCGAAGGTGACGAACAGGCAGCCGATGGCGACGGCAATGCCCTTTCCCTCCCTTGAAGTCGAGCCACGGGCTGAAGATATGCCCCAGCACGCATCCGAGAAACGCCGCCGACAGCGTCTGATCGTAGGTGGGAAACGCCGCCTCGGGTAAAAGCCCCGCGCCGGGCACGAACAGCCACAAGGCCCCGAGCGCGAGCAGCCCCGATGCGACGCCCTTCCCGAAATCAAGGACGAACACCGCGACGCCGCCCTTCTTCCCCATGGTGCGCATGGCGTTCGTGGTGCCGATGTTGCCGCTGCCGTGCTCGCGGATGTCGGTATGGAAGAACGCACGCGAGATGATGACGCCCCAGGGAATGGAACCGAGCAGCGCGCTCGCAAAGGAGCACGGCGCCTGCCGCAGGCAGGATGCGTCGAAGCCGCGCCGACAAAGGCGAATATCACGAACAGCCACAGGCACAACAGACCTATCGCGTAAACGCCTTTGATCTTCGCGCCTCGAGCGGAAGTGCCGTCCGCCATCGGCTGGTCCTTCTTCTTGAACTTGAGGCGGATGGGCGTGCCCGTAAGGTCGAACGTCGCGCGCAGGCGGTTCTCGAGGAAGCGCTCGTAGTTGTCATCGACCACGTCCGGACGGTTGCAGAACACCGTGAAATGCGGCGGGCACGTGGAGGTTTGGGTGATGTATTTCATGCGCAGGATGGTCTTGCCCTTCGTGACAGTATGGCCCGTCTCGCGAATCTCAGCGAGCCACGCGTTGAGCTGGCTGGTCGGGATAACGCGCGAGTAGCCCTCGTACGCGCGATCGATGACCTCCCACACGCGGTCGACCTTCTTGCCCGTGAGGGCCGAGACGGCGATGACGGGGGCGTAACCGACGAACGTCATACGATCCTCGATGCGCTCGCGGATCTTCTCCTTCTCCTCCGGGGCCCTCGACGATATCCCACTTGTTCAGGATGATGGCCATGGCGCACCCGCGCTCGGCGGCGTAACCCGCCACGCGCTGATCTTCGTTGGTGAGGCCAAGCGTGCCGTCGATGACGAGGAGCGCAACGTCCGCGCGATCGATGGCGCGCATGGCGCGCACGAACCCGTAGTACTCCACGTCTTCGTCGATCTGGCTTTTACGGCGAAGGCCCGCCGTGTCGACGATGCGGTAGATCTCGCCGTCGTGCTCGACGAGCGTGTCGATGGCATCGCGCGTGGTGCCCGCGACATCGCTGACGATGGAACGATCGTTGTCGGTGAGCCTGTTGGTGAGCGAGGACTTGCCGGCGTTCGGACGCCCGATGATGGCGACGTTGATCGCGGCGGTCTCCTCCTTGCCGTCGTAGTTAAGCTTGGCGAGCTCGGAGGCCACCTCGTCGAGAAGATCTCCCGTGCCGTGTCCATGCACTGCAGACACGGGCCACGGATCGCCGAGGCCAAGCTGGTAGAACTCCCAGATCTCATCGGTTCTGTTGGGCGTATCGAGCTTGTTCACCACGAGAAACACCGGCTTGCTCGACTTGCGCAAGATGCGCGCGACCTCCTCATCGTCGGCGTTGATGCCGGTTTGCCGTCGACGACGAAGATGATGACGTCGGCCTCGTTGGTGGCCTCGAACGCCTGGCTGCGGATGGAGCCCTGGAACGCGTCGTCACCGCCCATCTCGATGCCGCCCGTGTCGATGAGCGTGAAGTCGATTCCGTTCCAGTCCGCTTTGTGATAAGAGCGATCGCGCGTGACGCCGCGCATCTCGTGGACGATCGCCTCGCTGGTCTGCGCGATGCGGTTCACCAACGTGGACTTGCCCACGTTCGGACGCCCCACGATGGCAACGATTGGTAAGGCCATGGCTTTTCCTTCTATGATCGATCGGGCGGGAAGCCCCGCGCGCCTCCGAACTTCGTCGAAGCGCGGACCGCCCTGTTTAAACGAACGTTATGATCTCGTTGAGATAATCCAACGGGTTACAGGATACCACGCGTATGCGCACGCCCGCCCTTCTTCTCCATATCCTCCACGTCGGAGCCGTCAAGCGTCACGCCATCGTCGTTGAACACGATGCGCGGAACCACGAAAAGGCTCGGGGTCCCCTGCTCCTCGCTCGCGACTCGCACCGCGCGCGCGATGTCGCACGCGCACAGAAGACCCGTCACGTCGACGTTGCCGCCGAAGAAAACGTTGTCGACCGTGAGGGGGACGACGCGTCCCGCAAGCGGGCTTTCGGCGATCATCCGGTCGAGGAAGGGCTGCATGGCGGCGCCGACGATGAAGCGCACGCGCACGCCGGCCTCGTCGATGGCAGCCGCAGCCCGCGAAGCGAGCCCTTCGGCGCACACCCGTTCAAACTCGTCGACGTAACTGCGGATGATGCCGATGCCGTCTTCGAACAAAGAGAAATCGCCGTAGTGCTCGGCGGCCGGGATGCGCAAGGCCGTGTCGGCCCCGTACGCGTTGCGGTAGAACTCATCCGCCGCGTACACCCACGCGCTCCCGCGCTCACGCTGAGCGCGCCGCTGAAACGCCTCGATGTCGGCGAGCACCGCGCGCGCGCGGCGCGCTCGTCGTTGAAGCTGTGGTCGAAAACGCTTTTGGTGTCTCGTGAAGCCGAGCGGCACGACGCCGATGTTGACGATGCCTCCCGCGCATACGCCCACTGAGCGTATCGCGCAAAACCGCCCCGTCGTTGACCTCCACGAGGAACGATCTGCGCGTGCACCTCGATGCCCGCCTCGAGAAGGCGGTCGAGCGCGGCGATGCCGTGCGCCGCGTGCTTGCCGATAAGCGCGCGGCGAGCCGCCGGATCGCTCGCATGCAGCGATACGCGCAGCGGGAGATGCGTTGCTCGACGATGCGCGCCTCGTCTTCCACCGAGAGATTCGTCAAGGTGACGAACGTGCCCGACAGAAAGCTCAAGCGGAAATCGTCGTCGCGCAGCGAGAGCGAGGGGCGCATGTGCGCAGGCAGCTGCCTCATGAAGCAGAACGTGCAGGCGTTGCGGCAAAGCTTCACGCGATCGAACAGCACGCCTTCGAAGGCGAAGCCCCAGTCCTCCCCTCCTCGCGCTCGAGCTCGACCACGCCGCGCTCTCCGTCAAGGTCGATGTAGCCCACCTCGATGACGTCGCCATCGGTCAGCCACCGCCAATCGATGATGTCGCGCAGGGGGCGCCCGTCGACGCTCGTCAAATAGCAGCCGGGCTCGAACCCCGCATCGTCGGCAGGAGACGCGGCCGTCACCTCCACGATACGCGCCCGAGGACCGGCCTCGAGATGGTCGCATGAGGCGACCGTCTCGGCCTGCGCGATTATGTCAGACGACGGATACGTTGCCATTGAACGGGCTCCTTTGCATGACTGCGGCGCGGCGAGGCGCAAATGAGAACAGGGAGGCTTCAGGACCTCACAGCTTGCCGAGAAAGGCGACGACCGCCTGAATCTGGTCCTCCGGCGTCGAGGCGCCGGCGGTCACGCCCACGCAGGCGCAGCCCTCGAAAAGGTCGGCGCGCAGCTCGTCCACCGATTCGATGGGTACGTGCGAGGCAATGCTCGGCGCAGATTTCCGCCAGGCGTGTCGTGTTCGAGGAATTGCGCCCGCCGATGACGACCATGGCGTCGACCTGCTCGGCAACCTGGGCGGTTTTCGCCGCTGCCGCGTAGCCGAGCATATGGTGTTGCGAACGATGGGGTTCAAAACCCCGCGCGCGCAGCGCGTCGACGATCGCGTCGAGGTTCTCCCTCATCTGCGTCGTCTGAACCACCACCCCACAGGCTCGTAGAGACCCTCGGGGATGTCATCGATGCTCGATACCACGTCGACCTTGCCCGCCCGCCTCCTTTGGCGTATTCGGTCAGACCCTCCACCTCGGGATGCCCTTCCTCGCCGACCACGAGCACACGGCAACCGCTCTCCGCGCTGCGCGGCGGCGTCCTGAGCGCGCGCGACATGCGGGCACGTCGCGTCGACCACGTCGAGCCCGCGCGCGCGGAGAGGGAGGAACGAACGCCGGAGTCACCCCGTGGCTGCGAATGACCGTCCCGCCGTCGATATCGGCCACCGAGGCCGCAACGCGTGCGCCGGGCGTTCGAGGTCGCTCACGACCAGCGGGTTATGAATGAGCGGTCCGAGAGTGCGCACCTCGCGCCCCTCGTCGATTACGGCGACGGCGAGGTCTAAGGCTCTCTGAACCCCGTAGCAGGCGCCTGCGTGACGCGCGAGCATTACCTCCACGTTAAGCGTCCTTCCTCTTGTCCTCGATTTGCGCGACCAGCTCGTCAGAGCGATGACGGGGCACCGCGTGCGGCGGCGAACTCCTCCGTGAAATCCCCTGCCCTGGGGAACAACTCCCTCATGTCGACCTCGGACGCGGGCACGCGCCGGACAGTGCGAAGCACTCACGCATGGCATACCAGGTGCAGCCTTCGAGGCGATCCTCCTTGGGAAGGAAGTCGAAATCACCCACGAGCAAAAGGCTCGCCGAACTCGACGGTGATCTTGGGGAAGCGGATCATCTTGCCCTTCTGCTTGACCAACTCGGCGTTGCGCACGGTCATCGGAATGATGGGGGGCATGCCCCATGCGCGCCACGAACGCGGCGCCCGCGTGGATCTCGGGGGTCTTCGTCCCCTTCCCGCGGCGCGCCCCCTCGGGCAGGATGCCAACGACCTCCTTGCCCTTTGAGCATGCGGGCCGCGCGCTTGATTGACGTGCGATCGGCGCTGTCGCGCTTCACGGGAAACGCCCCCCACACGAGAAAGCCCCTGGCCGATCAGGCCGCCGGCGTTATCGAAGAGCGTGTCAGCCCCATGAAACGCACCCCACTGCGAGGGCCTGCAAGCCAGGTACATGAAGACGACGTCGAGAAACGAGGTGTGGTTCGCGACGAGCAGAACGCCCGATACGCCCTTGAAGGCGCGCAGGTTCTCACGACCGTCGACCGGTAGCGGAACAACAGCTTGAACACGCCGCCGATGACGACCCAGGCCAGGTTGCCGAACCAATGGGGAATCTTCTTCTCGTCGGACGCGCCGTCGATCGGCATGTCCCACATGTCCGCGTACTTGAGAAACACTCTCGTCTTCCTTCGCTACTCGGCCTGTGCCCCGGCGCCGGGCGCGATCTTCGTCACGCGCGACGTCGGCGAGGGCGCAGATCTCGTCGATGACCTCTTCGATGTAGTGGCTCGTCGAATCGATGCGAACGGCGTCTTCGGCCGCGACGAGCGGCGAGGTGGCGCGGCTCGAGTCGGCCTCGTCGCGACGACGCAGATCGGCGAGCACCTCCTCGTAGTCGATCGAGCCGATGCCGCGGTCGACGTTTTGGCGCACGCGGCGATGCGCGCGCTCCTCATCGGACGCCGTCAGAAACACCTTCACCGCCGCATCCGGGAACACGACGGTTCCGATGTCGCGGCCTTCGACCACG
>VOFI01001840.1_pt1 | contig 42640 bp, 66 predicted proteins | sample 5384131 | NCBI WGS metagenome assembly VOFI01 (sample SAMN12384728, study PRJNA508395) | human gut metagenome | isolation source: healthy gut H | host: Homo sapiens | reverse complement strand
AATCTGCGCATTGAAACTGACATTCCTATCCCTCCTTTCACCTTCTATGATGAACCATCCGCCATTAAATCGGTAAAAAGAGATTGCCCGGGGATATTAAGAATGCATAAGACAGCAAAACCCCGCGAACATATTCGCGGGGTTTTAACTTTGTTTCAGAGTGGTTACTTTGTGCTCTCTTATCTTGTTTCTCTTTTTTATTCTTGTTTTCTTTTCTTCGTACAGATCGTTACTCCCAGCCCTGCAAACGAAAGTAACAGGATTGCTATCCACCCAGCCATCTGCTGCTCGTCGCCAGTCCGCGGCTGATCTGCGTTTTCCGCTTTTACAGGATCTGCTTTTTAACGTCTTCTTTATCCAAATCCAAATGTTCATCATCCGGAAGTGATGGCTTAACGATATCACTGTCATCATCTTTATCGGGATCTTCAAGATGTTCGTCATCCGGCAACGGTTCTGGACTTGGTTCTGGATCAACGGGCGGGTTAATCGGTGGGTCCTCAGGGGATACAATTGGAGGTGCAATCAAAGCAGGCAGATCTTTTTGATTTCCTTCGTATGGCAGACTTCACATGACCTTTCCTGTTGGCCTTTCATACCAATTTGAGGCTCAACTGTTGTTATCCAATTGCCGAAGGTATGCGGCAGTTTTGGTATTGAATTGTTACTATTTCCTCACACCCTGGATTTTGACATGCTTTCGTTTCGAAACCTTCTTCCGAACATGTAGCGGCTTTATGCTCTACTATTTTCATATCATGGCCAAGCTTAGGCAAAGTTGTCTTTCCTTCATAGTCACAGCCGGCACGTCCGCATTTTCCAACAGCGTATCCGTCTTCTGTGCACGTCGGTTCTACTCTTTCGCCATTTCTGATGTCATGACCCAACGGATCGATACCAACAACTTCTCTATAATCACAGTACTTACATGTGATTACTTTCTCACCGGCTTCCGTACAAGTCGCCGCTTTTATGATTTCTTCCTCCAGAGTATGTTCATACTGAAAGGTCACAGAAATACTATGCGGTTTCGTTACATTTGTAAAGGTATATGAATTATCCTTTATATCTGTAACTTCTCCGTCAATCGTAACCTGATCTACGACATAGTGCTGATTCGGCGTAAACTGAATCGTCTTACTTCCGCCATAGATCACTGATCCGGTTGGTGTGATAGAACCATTCGCTCCAGCACTGGTAGAGATAATAGGATTGAAGTTTGCATATACATAGTAGCGAAGCTTTTTTGCCAACCACTTCTCCTACCGTTGCACCCCTGCTCCAGCTTAATAATATTGCCATTTACATTAAACGCCGATTTCACTGGCCACGAGTGATTCTCCTTCTCCCAGCCTTTGATAATTCCGGTTCCGTCAAAGGTAATTCTATGGCTCCAACCTGCAAACTCCCAACCATCATTGGCAGCAGCGCTAAATGTCTTGCTGCCAGTCATCTGTGGGGAATACAGAGGATGGCCAATTGCCATCAACGAATGTAACGCTTCCTCCACCATTGGTACTGTAGATATGGACTTCACAGTCATCCAATAGGGTCTGATACTCAGTATTTTCTACGTACTGATTGTCTGCCGCATAGGCAAATGAACTAAACATTAAAATAAGAATAAACAGAGCACACAATAACGCAAAGCTTTTTTGCGTTTCATTTACGTTCTCCTTTCTGAAAGAATACTTGATATTCTTCAATACGGGAAATGCAAGATTGAAGTCAATTAGACCGTTCTCACATTTTAACGGATGTAAATGAATGGCAACTGGCTATCTCGAAGGCGGATCCCTGCGCCCCGAGACCCTCTGTTTTTGCGTCACCGCCTCACAGCGGTTTTGCCTTTTACTCTTCTTATAAATTATACCCCCCCCGTATATTTTTTGTCAATCGCAATTCGCTATTTCGTCATAATTTTCAGTTTTAGTCGTCGTTATTAAAGGGGGGGGGGTATTATCAGAGATCATAAGAAAAAAGCTGCCTGAAATCAGACAGCTTTTTTTGCTTTATATAAAAACTTGTTTTTAGAAAGGTCCATAATTTATCGCGTTGGCGATGACGATGAGTACAAATCCGGAAACAATCATGGTTGCAAATGTTTTCCATGAAGCTTTCAGCCAGTCGCCATAGTTTGTGCCGGTCAGTGCGCAGCAAACCATGCCGCCGCCCGGCCATAACATGTTCGTAAGACCGTCACCAAGCTGGTAAGTGAGTACCATTACCTGCTGGTTGATGCCGAGCATCTTTCCGAGAGGGCTCATGATCGGCATCATCATGACAGCCTTGCCGGAACCGGATACGACTAAGAAGTTAAATGCAGTAACGAAGAGGAAGATCAGCAGCAATGTGATGATTGCGCTCTTGCCCTGGAGACCGTTGCCCATGTAGTAAACGATGGTATCCATGATCTTACCCTGATTTAACAGTACCATTACAGAACGAGCCAGTGCGATGGCGAATGCAGCTCCAAGTACCTGTGACGCACCCTGTGTGAACAACTGGCAGAACTGGTTGACGTTGATTCTGAAAATCACTGCTAGGATAATTGCCATCACTACGTAAAGTGCAGCGAACTGTCCCAGACCAAATTCCAGTTTCAGACATCCGTAAGCGGTGAAAAGAACACTAGCGACAAAGATAATTAATGCAAGCTTTCTCTTTCCATCAAATGGAACCTGCTCTTTTTCCATCATCTTTTGCTTCAGCCTGTTCAGCTAACTGTGCCTTATATTCGTCTGCAACATAACTCTTGTCAGGATTCTTTCTGATTTTGCTGCCATAGAGCAGCGCGCTGACCAGACCGATGACGAAGAGGACCGCAAATACGATTGCACGATATCCGATACCGGAGAACAATGGCAGACCGACTAACTGCTGTGAAATACCTGTCGTGAACAGGTTCACCATACCGCAGGCAAAGCCTGCTGTAGCGGCGAAGCAGATGGTCATCATACCCATGATGCGGTCGTAACCCAGGGAAATAACGATTCCAGTAACGATTGGGAAGAATGGATAACAGCCTTCGCCAGCACCCATGATGTTCATTCCTGCAAAGTAGACGTAGAAAATGAGGATCGCGATGACGTTTTTACCGTTTGTCACCTCTGTCAGCTTGCGGATACCAGCTTCCAGTGATCCGCTGTAGTTGAGGATTGCCAGTGATCCTGAGCAGATCAGCAGGGAACCCATGATGGTTCCAGCTTCAACAAATCCAGTGTAGATGGATGAGAAGAAGTCCATGAAACCGATTGGATCTTCATTCTTGATGAATTGGAAGTTATCTGTGTTAACTAGTGTTTGACCCGATTCAGTCAGAGTCCTTTCAAATTCGCCATTCGGAATTATGTAAGATAATAGCGTTACAAGTAACATGATAATAAATAGAATGGCATAAACGTGTGGCATTTGAAAACTTTTCTTCTTGTTTAATGTTTCTCCCATGTTTTCAGTCGTGCAGTAATTTTTACTGCAGTTCTCCTTTACAAATTTAGATTTTTTCTAGGCAATCTATAAACCTATTTGATCATCTCTAAATTTTTTTCCTACCCCGTGAATGTTGAGCACATTTACATTTCATTTTATGAGCTTTCGAGCCTATATAGTGCAAATGTAGTGCCAACTTTCGAAATTGTCTAAAAATGCACCTTTGTAATCATATGCGGCAAAATCACGAAACTGCATGTAAATTTTTATTTACGCATTTTGTAAAAAAAAAATTACACGGTGTAAATAAAAATTTACACCGTGTATCATTGTCAATTTTTATTGACGCTTGTACGCAATTTTACCTTCTACCATAGTCAGATCCACGGCCGTCGTATGGATTTCGCCGACTGGAATCTCAAAGATATCCTTATCGACTACAACCAGGTCCGCATATTTTCCGACAGTGATGCTGCCTCTCACGTTCTCAGCAAAGGACGCATAGGCGCCCTCGTAGGTAAACATCTTCACTGCCTCTTCTAATGTCACCGCATTTTCCGGGTACCAAGACTTCTGCAGTTCTCTGTTTGTGCGCGTCACTGCGTATTCTATGTTTGGCAGGATGTCAAACTTTTCAACTGGACAGTCGGAACCGCCGCTCTGATGGACGCCCATGTCTTCAAATCGGCGCCAGTTATAGCTGGTCCTTGCCAAATCGCTTCCTACGCAGTCATCGACGATGTTCATATCATAACGGACAAAGACCGGCTGTACGTAAGCGAGAAGATTTTGTTTTCTGAACTGCTCCTGCTGTTCTTCATCCATGATCTGACAATGTACGACACCGTGGCGGCAGTCTGTGCGCGGATTTTCCATCTGCACTTTTTCGTAAGCGTCCAAAATCTGCTGCAGTGATCCGTCTCCGATACAGTGGGTGGCAATCTGCATGCCGTGGTCGTGAGCCAGCTTGCACATCTCATATAACTGCTCGTCAGTATAATTAGCCTTCCCCTTGTCTGGGGATCGTTGGCATAAGGCTTTCTCATATAGGCAGTATGAGCGCCCAAAGATCCGTCTGTCACGATTTTGAGGGGGCCGACTCTGTAGAAACCATAGGATTCACCTGTACGGTGTCCTTTGTCGATAAAGTCCTGCAGCAGTTCCCTTGCCCCAGAGCATGCACTGCTGATAAATTCTGATCGGCAGTTCTCCCGCTTCTGAAAGTTCACGATAGGCCTCCATGACCCTTTCCCCTGCCTCTCCTGGAATCAGAAGAAAATCGTCGGAGTGCAGTTCTGTAATGCCCTGTGCAGCCGCCTGATTACAGCCGAAGAGAATCAATTTTTTAATTTCTTCTTTGTCCGGCAGAGGCAGCGCGTCTGTCACCACATTTTGACTGTCTTCTTTCAAGATGCCATTGGGACTGCCGTCTTCATAAAAATCCCATATTGATCTGAGTAGAATCTTCTTTTTTTCTTCCAGCAGTCCCATGGTCTCCATAGCTTTCGTATTGCAGACCGTAATATGGTGGCAGGTTCTGCGGATGGTCAGCGGAACGTCCTCCGTAATCTGGTCCAGGTCTTTTCTCGTCGGAATCGTCTTCACATCCCAATCATCCTGATTAAATCCTGTACCCTGTACCCATTTGTCGTTTCCTTCGCCCAGGCCACACGCTCTGCACAAAGCCTCTTCACATCGCCGTAGCTTCTGCAGTCCGTCAGGTCGATCAGGCTTGCCTCCTGTGCATAGAACAGCATGTGCAGATGGGTATCGACAAATCCGGGAAGCATCAGACGTCCCGCCAGGTCGATCTTTTTCTGTTTCAGGTCCGGCTGTTTTCAGTATCTCTTCATCCGCTCCCAATGCCACGATAACGCCGTTTTTCACCGCCACTGCACTGCATATCGGATAGGCTCTGTCCTCTGTATAAATCTTTCCGTTGTAGAAAATTGTGTCCATTTTTTTTTCTCCTCCTCTTCATCAACTATGTTAACAGGTATTCTATTCTCTCTTCCGCAAAATGTAAAGAAAAAATTCTTATAACACAATTTTCCAGCTTGCAGTCTAAAAAGAAGTGTGCTATAATGCAGAAAATATCTATGAGCTTCCCTAACCCCGATCAATATTGAGCACATTGATGAGCCATTTCATGTAATATGAATGGTTTAAGGAGGAGAAAGATGAAAAGTATATTGGAAGCTTCACAAGCTATTAAGATCAGATTATAGAGGATCGTCATAATCTTCACAGAAGGCCGGAATTCGGTTTTGACCTGCCGGAAACGGCCGCTTACGTTCAGAAGAGATTAGCCGAGATGGGTATCGAATCTCAGCCTTGCGGAGGACCGATCGATCCAGATCTGAGAAAGAAATTTACTTTTTTGCAGGGTTTCCTGACATGGAGAATTCTACTGGCGTAGTTGCTACCATCGGAAAAGGCGAACCTTGTATTTTGTTGCGCGCAGATATGGATGCTCTGCCGATGCAGGAAGCCGAAGGCCTTGTAGACTTCGTCTCCGAAAACCGGGAGTGGCTCACATGTGCGGTCATGACACCCATACGGCGATGCTGCTGGGGGCTGCAAAACTTCTCAAAGACAGAGAAGATGAACTTTTGCGGCACCGTCAAGCTGATGTTCCAGACCGGTGAAGAATGCGGCTGCGGCTCCAAGTTCATGGTAGAACACGGCGTTTTAGAAAATCCGAAAGTTGACGCTGCGTTTGCCATTCATATCATGTCCAACGAGGAAAAAGGGCGTCGTCGGCTACACGCCAGGCATCACCTCTGCCGCCATGGATACCTTTATGATCAAAATCAAGGGCAAAGGCGGACACAGTTCCATGCCGCAGGACTGCGTAGACCCTCTGATGATTATCAACCAGTTATATACGACGCTGAACCTGCTAAGCAGCAGAGAAATCGACCCGAGAGAAACAGTCGCGCTGACTGCCGGAAAGTGCGGCGGCGGTACGGCTGCTAACGTCATTCCTGATACTGCTGATATGCAGGTTGCCGCCAGAACCTTTAACAGAGACGTTACAAATCACTTGGTTCAGAGAATCCCTGAAATCGTAGATCACACCGTGAAGATGTGGAGAGGTGATTATGAAATCATGCCATTCCACACACCTTCTACATATACGACGCAGATCTCTGCGGCGAGCTAAAGCCGTTTATCTCTGAGATCATGGGAGAAGACAGAGTAAAGGTGATGCCTTGTATGGCAGGAACCGAAGACTTTGGTTACGTGACGGAACAAGTTCCCGGCATGTTCGCATGGCTGGGCGTTGGCAGCAAAGAATCTGCACCGATGCACAATCCAAATATGTTTGTCGACGAAGAGATGCTGCCTTTACGGCTCTGCAATCCACGCAAATGTCGCCATCGAATGGCTGAAGAAAAACCAAAAATAAGTTGATATCAGCCCGGGCTAAGGTCCGGGTTTTTTGACATGTCCAGGAGGGAATATGAACGAAATATTGAACGCTTCAAAAAGCGATAGAAGAACAAATAAAAGAAGACCGCCATCAATCTGCACAGAAAGCCGGAGGTCGGCTTTGATCTAAAAGAAACCGCTGCTTACGTAAAGAAACGCCTAGGGGAAATGGGTATCGAAGCCAAAGCCTGCGGTGGTCCCATCGACGAGAAGTTCCGTGCTGATTTTGTAAAAGCCGGCTTCCCTGACATGGCTGAATCCACCGGTCTGGTGGCGACCATCGGCAAGGGCGAACCTTGCATCCTGCTCCGCGCCGATATGGACGCTCTGCCGATGCCGGAGGCAGTAGGTTTGGTGGATTTTGCGTCAGACCATCCCGGTGTCGCCCATACCTGCGGTCACGACGCACATACAGCGATGCTGCTGGGAGCTGCCAAATTGCTCAAGGAAAGAGAATCGGAACTTCAAGGTACCGTAAAGCTGATGTTCCAGACTGGCGAAGAGTGCGGCTGCGGCTCCAGATTCATGGTAGAACATGGGCTCCTCGAGAATCCAAAGGTCGACGCCGCTTTTGCAATTCACATCAACACCCAGCAGGAGCTCGGCACGGTTCGTTATACCGCCGGCATCACCTCATCGGCAATGGACACCTACATGATTAAGATCAAGGGCAAAAGGCGGACACAGCCATGCCGCAGGACTGCATCGACCCGCTGATGATTTCCAGCCAGCTTTATACTGCTCTGAATCTGCTGGTATGCCGAGAAGTAGATCCGAGAGAAACAGCTCCGCTCACTGTCGGGAAGTGCGGTGGCGGTACGGCAGCCAACGTCATTCCTGATACCGCAGATCTGGCTGTTTCTTTTAGAACCTTTTAACCGGGACGTTCGAAATCACCTGGTAAAGAGAGTGCCGGAAATGATCGACCATACGATCAGAATGTGGAGAGGCGATTATGAAATGTTAGATTTCCATACCCCTTCCACCTTTACTGATGAAAACCTCTGTACGGAGCTGGCTCCATTTGTGGCAGAAATCGTCGGATCGGATAAACTGGCCGAAGCCCCTTGCCAGCCGACGACGGAAGACTTCGGCTACGTCACCGAAAAAGTGCCCGGCATGTTCGTCCTTCTGGGTGTGGGCAAAGAAGGAGCCGCACCGATGCACAATCCGAACATGTACATCGACGAAAGCGCCCCTGGCTTACGGCAGCGATCCACGCTAACGTCGCCATGGAATGGCTGAAGAAGAATCAGAAATAGAAGTAATCTCAACAAAAAACTGGCGAGTCTGTGGTTTCAACCATCGACTCGCCATATTTGTTTATGATCTCTATAATTTCCCGCATATTTCTCTGTAATCGTAATCCAACCACCGTCCGCCAGTTGTCCGCGGCTCTTCTTTTTATTGGTCTTGACAATCTCATAGGATTTCCCCTTTGTGAGAAGTCCAATCCGCTTTGATGTCAGCAGGGAAGACTTTCTCACGATCAAGTTCCCTTTGCCTTGATCTTCTGATGCTGCCCCGTCAGCTTGGCGTGGAGCACTTTCCCACTTTGATGCTTCGATGTACGGATAGGGGACAGAGTTTGCCGTTGACGTCAAAATGTCTGATGACGTGATCGTCGTCAATCCCAGACGCTTTTTGAATTGCCTGCACCAGATCCGCCGTGTTTTTAATGGTCTTTTCTGTGATATACAGCTTTCCCTTGGCGTTTTTCTTGCAGCACATCTCGATGCTGACGCTGTTCTGATTGGTGCACCTGCCAAAGAGGCTGCTACCATATTTTGCATAGGGGCTGCCCTGGTCGAGAAGGCCGTGACTTCCCACCGCCCAGGCGATGTCTCTTTCTCTGACCGACTTGACGATGTGGGTGTCGTTGACAAAGTAATGGGCGGAGGCACCTCTGTCCCCGCCCTGAAAATAGGTGCCGTTGTTGACAGCCGTAGACGCCGCGCCGACCCAGTGAATCACGATATATTTGATCTTTACGGCCGGACGCTTTGTCATGGTTGTACTTTGTCAGCATCTCGGTGACCTTTTAGCATGAACCGTCACCGTCCTTCCTATTTTTTTTACATCTTTTCAATCCGCTGCTGGAAGGATCCACAAAGACTCTAGCACGGCAATTGCCACAGAACCCAGCAGATAAGGGTTCTTGATCAGCTCAGTCAGTGCGTCTGCCACTGCCTGCCAGGTGGTAAAGTCTCTGCATTGACTCCCATTGCCGTCAAAACGACACCGATGATGCCAATCCAAAAGTATGGATTTTTTAATTCTGTTTCTCATATATATAACCCCTTTCCGTTCATTAACACGAGCGCTGATAGCTCTCGTGCCCACTTCGTTCTCTTTTCACACAATCGGTAAATCTTTGCACTTCTCGTATAGCTCGGTGCCGGTTCCGTTCCCCTCCCCAAGGCATGATAGCCTTCGTAGAGATACTCAAGATTTTTGAGTTCGTCGATGGTGATCTCGCCAGTCAAAATGAAAAAAAAGGTGCAGGCCTGATAAAGGGCGGTCATGGTTAATCGCCATGACCGCCTGGGACAAGCCCGAACTGTTTAAATAGGTGCGTGATCACTCCTACCGCACTGGTCATGACGCGGGTGCACATAATACCGATGATGTTTTCACTGATGTTCTGTAACATGTCTAGCCCTCTTTGAGTAATAAGAAAAAGCTCTTAAGCCTCCGTAAAATAATGTCTATTAGCTGGCCGGGTGGATTTTGTAATGCTATACCGCTGTCCCTGGTGCAGAGATATATTTTACCCTCCCATGTGTAATACTTGTCCTTAAAGATCTCCATGTTAAGCGCAAACGGTATCGGGTCTTCCAACGTGCCTGCATAGGTTACGTCTATTGCTGTCCTTAGGGATGCTGTCGCCTGTCCAGGTCGCCAGTTATCCTGCGTCATATGTGGTGTCATCGTCCTGTGCAGTTTTTCATCGCACATAACGGTTCCATCCTTCGTCAATCATCTTTTGCGTGATTTCTATACCTGATTTCCATTCAGGGTATAGCTCGACGCTCCTTGCTGCCACGTCGTCCAAGGCTGTCGGGGTCATGCCCCTGATGCTGTCGATTAGTTGTTTTATGTTCATGCTGTCTCCTTTCTTATACGCACAGTGCTATCCATTTATAGATGTATCCACTCCCAGCATGACACCGCTTGATGATGTGCCGTCATAAATATAATATAATTCATATTCGAAGTTGGTCGGTGTATAAATTGGAACGCCATACAGATATCCTTCATCCAGTGATGGTGTACCATATTGATTGCCTGCTTCTGCTCTCGCAATGTGGTGTGATGCACTGCCATTGCCAACCGTTTCTGTATCGGGATGGTCAAAAACACCGCACGTCTTAATATATTGGATGTGATTTTCATTGCTGGTGGTTCTTCGTGCCATATTATCACTATCTTTGGTGCAGACGGCAGGTCAAATGATAATGATATGTTTTTCAAGTTTTTTGTAAGATGTAAAGCTGCCACTCGCTACCCCAAATTTTTGCAGCTCTACCCCCTTTACCGTCAGGTCTACGTTTTTATATGCTGGTATCATGATGTCGTGATTTGATGGTTCAATTATGGTGCCCCCCCACGATTTTGCGGTTGGGAGGGATTTTACGGCAGCAAGGATTGTTTGCAGCCCCGTGTTGTTTTGTCGTAAGTCTTCTTTATTCATAATGTTTGTCACCTCTCTATAATTTCGATATAGCTACCCAGTTTATTTCACACCCACCACTAAGTCTTGGAACGGTAACCTTCATTGACACAGAATCAACACTAATATAGATTGAAGGGCGTGGATTTCCTGTTGTTTCTACGATACCAACAATTTTACCGTTAATACCATAATGTGTTGGTGTTGAGGTCAGTCCGTGTGCTATTTCATATGTTTCTTCTGAATATGTGCCAGGAAAATAAACCTCTCCAAATGTAATTTTATATTCTGGCGCATTCCCCATAATACCGTAGATTGATACTCCGCGCTTTATGTTCTCGCTTTTTAAATTGGCTTCTCCTTGAACGGTTAAGACTTGGTCGGTATACGCTGGAATCATGATATCTTCTTTACCTGGTACGATAGTCCCCCCCGCCATTTTTTGGGCACTTGGAAGGGACTGGATAGTTTTTAATGCTACTTGAAGTTCCCCATTGTTAAACTGTAAGCTCTGTTTGTTCCCCATCGTTCTTTACTCCCTCCACAATCTCATTGACTACACCCTGTCAGATTTCCTCATATTTTTCATTATGGATTCCATACGGGTTGTTCGGCTCTTCTGGTGCAGGTGCATTGATAATTACTTCAATCTCCGCCTGTAGTCCGATGGCACATCTTCCAGAGTGATATCGCCTGCTCTGACTCGGTTGACATAATCCTGCACGTTGGCAGCCTGTGACTTGATTTCGTCCACCAGGGCATTATATTCTTCCTCCGTAATTGCCTCGTTTCCGATTTTGTTTGGTGCGACAGGGGATGACTGCGTCCCAATCATTATAACTTTCCCATCCGCATTCACTCTTTTTATAATAATATGTCATTTTAATTCTTCCTTTCTATCCAATTACAATCCACCTATAATTTGATCGGTTACGCCATTGCAATCCAATTATAAATAATCCCGCCTAGCAAAAATGTATCTGGCATGGTCGCCATCGAACCGGCAATATTGTACGGAGCGCCAAGCCTGATTGTTGTGTGGCTCAATGCGTCTTTGGCGTATTCACTGCATGTCCCCATACTGTCTGTTCGGCGTTCCACCAACACTACTTCCATAAGCTGCATTATACATAATATAGCATGGCAGGCTGTCGCTCATGTTTTCAAACGTCTCGGGAGATAACCACACGAACGTATGGTTTAATATCAGATGCCTGCATATCAGCATATACAAAGACATATTTCGGCACTACGCCTAAATTGTGATTGATTTCAAATCTGAACGGATCAGTATTTGCCGTAACGGTAAAACTGCCGCTGTCATATTTTTCGAATCTCCCCAGGGACATGTCTTTTAATCTTTTGTAATAGAATCCGTCCTGCATTCCGTCATCTGGGTATCTGCTCATGATATCTGCTGTAACATAATCCCTGAACTGTATATTGAATAGTTTCTCTCCGTCGTATTTACAACCAGTCGCATTTGCAAAGAGATTACATTTTTGTTTGGTGTCAGGATAAGCTGTTTATCCATATTTGTAAGAAAAGAGCTCACGTAATAATCCCTACTGTCTATACTGCTGCCAAAATATAGCCGCCCTGCCGAATAATCCGTCCCTTCCAACACCGACAAGTTATATTCGTCTGAATATGATCACCAATTTGTAATAGTCGGAATAATCGCACCTTGCCGTAAAGCTAATATCGTTATATACGAGGGCACTGTACTTTTTCCACGCATATGCCGTGCTTTACATCCTCTGCCATCGGCAGCCCGTTGATATTGTCCAAAGCCATCGCAAGGTCGGCGTTATGTAGTTGTAGCTGTTTTTTGTTGCTCATATGTCACCTCCTTACGCCATTGCAATCCAGTTGTATGTAGTGTTAAAAAACTTTTACCTGCATAGCCGTTGGACTTTAAATGTTATGCTGCTATCTGTCGTATCTGCAAATTGATTGGCTGCTTGGATTGTTGACGGTGAAGTGCTGCCATGATACCATCCATAGATATCCACATTAGATGATAGAATTGGGAATTTTGCCTGGATGATGAACCATGTGTAAGTGCTGTCATACGACAGGCCTAATTCGGGCATCAAGATTACATATTTAGGGATAACTTTTAAATTATGTCCGACTGTAATCGTCGCCACCTGTTCTGACAATGTTACGGTTCCAAAGTCGATTGACCTGCTTACATCTGGCCGTGTCCCTGTATGAGCCGTTGCCCCACATACGCACTGTACCCCTCAATATCGTCTCGGGCGTGGCATTGGCAAGTGTGACCTTGCCCACTAAAGACTCAAAATTTCCGTGACAAGAGGCGACTGTGCCTGCACTTCGGGCGTTACGTTTTTCCCCACCGCCAGATTTTACAAGTACACTCATTTTCTCACCACCTCCACGATAATCGGTATATCCGCGGTCGGCACGTCTCCGAGCCGTAACGACATTGGACTCAATGTCTCCCGCCAGCATCCGCACCATTCCAGGCATCTAACTGTTCTGTTGTGCAAGTTTTAGCATAGGCGACCTCAATGTCATATTGTGCATGAGGGTAAAGTGGACTCGAAGAGTAAGTCTTAGTGGTTTTGTTCCAGTTTGCAGCAGTAAGCGTAGCCTTTACATAGGTAAGCTTGTTTGCCTTGCCATTTAGCGCCGTCTGCATCGCCGTAGACACTGGCTTATTTGCATCAGACGTGTTGTCAACATTACCCAGCCAACGTCTGCCTTGGTAGTTGCGGATACAGGGACATTCTCCTCCCCGTCCCAATATAGACCTTTTTTCTCGTCAGTAGCAAAACCCAGTTCGCCCTCCGCAAGTGCAGGCATGTTTGCCTTTCTGCCGCGTTTGATCTGTAATTTTCTAGCCATTATAGTTCCTCCTTATCCTCATTAGAAGGTGCCTCCATCGATATATCCCTATAGAAACCACCCCTGCGTTTTTGAGCAAAGGCTCTGCGCTTACATCAGCTGCCGAAAGGGTCACTGCGCCGGTCTTGCCGTTGACACTGAGCACCTTGCAGTCTGGCGTTCTGAGCCATTTCCAATTGGCCAGGACTGACGCACTGTCTCCCGATAGGATATAGGACTTGTTCTCATCAGTTCTGATACAGATATCGCCCTTTTTTGACAGGACAGAGTCAGCATTGCCGCCTCAGAATCCGCTTCAAAAGTCTCACTGATTGCCAGGGACGGGATCAGGGGAATCTGCAATCTTGCCGTTTGATTCTACGACAACGACATTGCCGCTGGCTTTTCCCGTATTCTGACTTGCCGCGGTCCCAAAGGCCCGTGATTTTGGATGCGGGGATGGACGGCAGGTCGGAGATTTCGATATTAGAAGCCCCTGTGACACGGCCTTTGCCGTCTACGGTCAGTTTCGTATAAGTCCCCGCCGTCAATCCCGGCATCGTTGCCAGGGATAAGATCAGCTCCACGTTACCGGTGCCGTCAAAGGCCACCGGCTGGGCTGTGCCATCCCCCGAGACCGAGAACTCCCTCGCATTTTTTAGCTTTGAAGCCTCGTCAGCCGTACCCTCCATCGGGGTTCAGGTGAACTTTGCCCGATTCGGTTCCGACATAAAGATTGCCGGTGTCCAGAGCCACAGCCAGTTCTCCCTGGGAGAGCAGCAGTTTTTCCACGTTGCTCTGAAGACCGCGCTTAATTTGAATTTTGCCATTTGTTATTCCTCCTTTTTTATTTAACCATTGCCATCAACCTTTAAATTTGGGTGTGCCAATGGATCTGTCATATGTGTCTGCAAATCAGAGGTCTCGCCAGAAGCAAGTGTCTCAATTTCGTTGCCATTCAAGACCATATTCTGATGTGCATATTCCGAAGTATTGTGTGACTGCACCTGGGTCTCATCGTCAAAATATCCCAGATCGATATTCAGATTCTCAAACCCCACTATGTCGTACACGTCATGGCGATGACTTTTCAGCGCATACTTCTGATCCGCAATATGCTCTGTCAGCAAACCCGCCTCCGGCACTTCTACCGTGACTTTTTGACGCGTCTGCCGTCTTAATGACGTGATTCCACTGAATGGAAAAAGCCGGCTGATTCGTTTCGCTTGGGATTTCTTCCCCTTCTTCCGTCGTCGTCTGACACACCATGTAGAGGATCTCTCCCAAATCAGGATCCTCCGCATAAAGCCCCAGGATGTACATTTTGTAAGACTCCGCCAGCCCTTTGTTCTGCAGCATGACCGGCAGAATCACCTCCGTCGGATCATCGGTGTACAGCTTATCCGACAACGTCAGCGTCTGTTTCGGCCCTGGCAATTCCGTCAAAGCTGGCAGAAGCACCGGGTTAATCTTTTCACTGCCTGACATGGCCTTTGTGAACCTAAGCGGAATGCTGCCGTTGACCAGTTTGGCATCCAAAACCTTTCCCTGCTCTGTCCTGCAGAAATTTACCCATGTAGCCATTAAACCACCTCCTTCACTGTATAAGTTTTCAGAACACTAGCTGCACTGGCCAGGTATTTCGTGATTTCCGTATCATAAAAAATCGACGAAATAATCCTGTAGATCAAATGGGACGGCTTCAATTTGTTGATCTCTTTCCTCACCATCTTCATCAGACCTGGCGGAATATAGCCGCTGCAGACCACGGTAAAGTGATTTTGCCAGTGTTCTCCTCTATCTTTGTTTCAATTCCTGTTATATTTGTAATAATATCCTCGATCTTCTTGGGCGGCATCGGCGCACGGGTTCTGCGCTTGTTGACGATTTGGTTCCGCCGCTGTTCCTTGTGAAAGACTTTCGTTGGGGATGATTCCATAACGCTCTTCCCAATAGGGCAGACTCAGGTGGCCCTTTGCGGCATAACCTGGTCGGCAAATTCTTCTGCCCACTGCTCCATGCGCTTTATGCTGGCGCCTACCTCCTGCAGCAGCCACAGAAAAACATAGGCGTCGCTGTAAACCGGCGGAAACCAACCGAGAAGCTCTTTTGCCTTTTCACTTTGAGGATTTCTTCTATCAATTCACTTGTGTAATATCCCATCTGACCACCTATGCACTTTCTGTAAACGTGACGTTTTCCGCAAGAATCTGTGGGAATTCATTGACCGCAATGGCAATGTTCTCCGTTCCGCCATTAACCTGCAAAGACGCAGCCGTATAATCCTGCACGCCACCTGTTACAGAGAGAATCGCACCGATCTTGGTATACTTCACTTCTTTGTCCCTCCGGTACCACCGCCATATACGCCGCTGCATTTTTTTAGAATTCCGTCTTCACCGTCTCTAAAGTAGCGTCCTCGGCAAGTTCGATTTCTGCCGTTACCGAAATGTTGACGACGACTGGCGGAATGACGGAGAGCTTTGCTCCGTTGACCGGCGCTTTTCGTTTATCCCTGTCTTCCGGGCTTACAATGTAGTCGTAAACCTGCTGGCAGAGCTCCTCCGTCGCCGGCTTGCCCAAAGTATCTGTCAGGACGATGGTTATGGTTCCGCTGTTGTCGTCTTCCACCGGCGGCACCACGGTCGCAACGCCCGTCCCGTTGACCTCTTCTGCCCATCGTTTATAGTCCGTGTCGTTTCCAACAAAAGGACAGCCCCCTGCATCTCTTCATATGCAGCAATCCTCTCAATGAGGCTGGCATCGGTTTCTTCGTCGATGCCGCCCGACGTCGCCTGAGATTGGTCAGACTTTCCACGCCGTCGATGGGGCTGTCCTGCAGGATAATCGTATTTTCAGCCACATTGCCGATTGTTCCAGCTTCTGCCGCTCTGATCAAGATCTCTGCACTGCCGCTGCCTCCTACTTCTGTATCTTCTACCGATACAAAGCCACCGACGGGATATCCCCGGTGCTCATAGTGGAAAACACCGTTCCTGCCGGAATCACCGTCTCTGGTTGTCCTGTCGCCACCAGCTTTCCCGTGGCAAGGTAGCCGCTTTCCGCTGCAGGCCATTGACCTCCGCATGGTAGTCCACGTACTCCGGATAGCCCTCACAGAACTTTGGAAAAACCCGTTTCAGGGCTTCTGCTAAAATAAAGCCGGTAAAGTATTCCTCCTGCCTTGCAGTCGGCGCTATGAGATTGTAAGGGTGATTGCCTTCGCTCATGTCGATGTCTTCCGGCATGTCTGCCGTCATTTCATCCATGATATCCGCAAAATCTCGGTCCAGAAAATCCGGAATATTAAATTCTTCAGCCATATCTATCACCTGCCTTCTAAATTCACTTCAAAATCGATCGTGGCTCCGTCAATGCCAACGACCTCTATGTACACATTGACGCTGTCCACGCCCCAATCAAAATTGATCTCGCTCACATATTCCGTGCGTTCGTAGGGGTCTGCGGCAAGCGCCTCTTTCGCTTCTGCTTTGAACAGACTTTCCGCTTCTTCCTTTGTCGTCGCCTGCAGTATTTCGGTGATGGCGATGCCGAAGTCGGAAGAATAGAGGGGCTTGCTTCTCTCTCCGTCGTCAGACAGTTGATACACCACTGCTTCCACGAGTCGATACCACTGGCCCCACGGACGCAGTTCTGTCCGTCTCTGACAAAATCGCTGTCAAAGGCTGCTGCGCCGTATGTAATCATCTTGTTCTTCCAGTTCCTCCATTTCTTCCTCTTCTATCGTCATCTCTTCCATATCAGCAGGAAACAAATTCTCATCACTCATCCTCTTCCTCTCCTTCTCCTGCAATCAGGTCGATGACGACAGGTTCGCTGCCGCACCAAACGATCAGCACCCTGTCGCCCGCCTTCAATTTTGATAGCGGATGTCCTCCATATACACGCTGCCAGTGACAACCTTTTTCTTTTTTCATTACCTTGTCTGATACCGTCCTGCATATGGAGTAATCCCCTTCTGGTATTGGCCCTGGCGACTGATCCGGCTCCAGAGCCAATGCCGAAGAAATGGTTCCAAGCTCTATCAAAGCGCTGCTGCTGCTTTTTTCACCGTATGCATGCGGCCCTGCAGGGGTCTCACCCAATTTCTCTATATTGCTTGTCATATATACCGAACCTCCTTTTCTGCAAAAGAAAAAAAACACCTGCAATTTCAGGTGTTTCTCTCTGCTTCATTTTAATTTTCTACAATCTCCTGTACGCGTCCCACTTGGCCGTCTTCCAGCATCACCTTAATGCCGTGGGGATGAAAGCTGCTTTTGGTCAGCAGTTTTCCTACGATCCCTTCAGTCAGTTTTCCTGTGCGCTGGTCAGCTTTCAGGACGATCTTTACTTTGGCGCCGATTTTGACATCGGCTCTGTTCTGTCCGTTTAAACTCATTTTTCCTCACTCGCTTTATCCAGTTTACCACTATACTTATATTACCACACTTTTGGGGTCAGATGCACATGGCTTTTTATTTTAATGCACTTTTCATATTTGCGACGGGCTTTGGACCGAAGATCCCGTCGACGACCAGCTTATATTTCTTCTGAAAACTCTTTACCGCCTTGTAAGTATTGCTGCCAAAGATGCCATCAACAGACAGACCGGAAGACATCACCTGGTTCAGGCATTTCTGCAAATCTTTGACCGCACTGCCCTGACTGCCGCTTCGAAGTGTTTTAGATGGACATGCCAGCTTCTTATCAGAAGCCTTCTTCAGCTTTTTCAGTCTGCGCACGTTCATATTCATGGTGTTGTTGTCACCGTTGTGGGTGATTTCATTGACGATGCAGCCGTGTAAGGTTTTCTCGTCAAATTGCACTAGAACTTTATCGCCTTTTCTGACCCAGGGAATGTCCATAGCAGTGATATCGTATTCCCTTATGAGGAAGAGCGTTCTCATCCAGTATGTATTTGGCCTCTTTTTTTAATTTCTGACAGTTTGGTGTCCTCATCTTTATGAATGACCCTGGTCAGAGTTCCATAGGTTTTTTGTTGCGTGGGACTCTCGTTTCAACCTTTGTCTTGCCGTTTTCATCGGTTTTTCCAGTTACGACCACGTTGGTCACCATACCGTCCATAGTGACAGACCTGGCATATTGAATCAGCAGTCCATTCTCGCCCCTGGGAATCCGATAGATGGTCTGGTTGCTGCCTTCCCTGTCTATGTGAACCACGTCCTTGACGCTTTTGATCACGTATTTCGTGCCCATCTTTTTCTTTGCCTCGTCTAAGACCTTTGACGTGAGAATATCCGCCAACGTTCCTGACAACGGCAATTTCGGATGGGTGATGTTGCTGTAGTTATACTTTACCTTCACCCCTCTTTTCTTCAGAATCGTGGACACGATCTCCTTCGTCTTCTTACCCTTGGAGAAATAGTGCAGCGCCTCTGAATTCATGAAGTAAATCAGGTTGTCGTAGCAAGTCAAGGTCAGTTCGCTGGAATCTGAACGGGTGTAATTGGTCTCCCAGACGTAGCCGCGAAAGACTTCCTTTCCTTTGTCCACACCCGCGCCCTTTGCATAAATAAAGACACGACTTTTCACAGGAAATAGATTGCTGGGATAACCGAGTCCGTCTATGTAGCGATTGAACATTTTGATTGTAGCTCTCTGGGCCAGTTGTCCTTTCGATTCCGTCAGCGTCAGGCTGGTGACCAGGTTGGTCGCTTCCCCCTCTGCTGCTGCTCATGGCTTTCACCACGTATTTCTTGCCCTTGGGAGGGATAACGACGACGGAATACATCGGTCTATAATATAGCATATTTTCACCTCCCTTATTTTTTCGGCAGCTTCAATGTCGTTTCGGCCAGATCCAGTGTCCGTTGTGAGAAGATTTGAAGCCCTGGGCTTTTTGCCGCCTTTTCAATGGTGCTTTTGTTCAGCTTATAGATTTCTTTCCAGCGGGTGCCCTTGCCCAGATATTTTGCTGCAATCCCCAGAGAGTGTCTCCACTTTTGACGATATGGGTCTTATAGTCTTTCTTCGCTCGTTTTGTCTGCTTCTTGACCGTTTTCGATCTTTTTCGTGACATTGACGCTCAAGGATTTATAGGCGATCCATTCGATAGAATACTCTATATCGCCAAAACCGCCTGTGTAGGTGGACGAATAATTGTTGATATAGCATGTAAACTTGTTAATGTTGGTATTTTCGATGGTTAGTTTTACTTTTTTGCGTTTGCTCGCCCACTGCCGCAACAGATCGTCGCAGTCTTCAGGCGCTTCCCAATCACTGACCAGATAGGGCTCTTCTTTCCTGGCCTCGCCGGGGAATCGCCCGTCCCAGGAAATCTTGCGCAAGTCGTTGCCGGACGGTCTGACAAATTCACCGCGGTCCAGCAAATTGTAGCTGGCAAACATGACGTTGCCCCCGTTATCCTTTAATCTCCGTGGGCAGCCAGGAAAATTCCAATCTATTGGACGGGTTATTGAATTCTTTTTGCTATGATTCTCATGCAATAGCACCTCCTGACGCCGGTGTATTGCAAACTGCCCTTAAAGGCCGCATTAAATACTCCTGCAATTTCTTCGCTGATTACTTTTTGTTTTCTCTTATGGTTTCCACCAAATTCTGTCCGTCCTTCGCTTCGACTTTAATCTCCACGCCGCCGACCTCTACGACAGTCGGCATACCGCCGCCAAAACCGCCGCCGATGGAACCACCGACAATGCCGCCAGTAGCAAAACCCTTCGGAGCGAACCCCGGAGCCTGCAAGTAGCTTCCTACCTGGCCAAACAATTCCATGGCTCGTTTCCTGCGATGCTTGCCCAGCGGAATAATCGCCTCCGGCGCGCCTTCTTCCGCTACGGTAATCAGCTGCGCACCGCCTCTGACATAACCGCCTTCGGCAAAGCCAGGGACATTTCCGCCGATGATGCCGCCACTGCGAAAGCCTTTCAGCATATTGAAGGCACCTTGGACAACCTTGCTGGCAGCATTCAATCCATCTGCAATTGTTTTGCCAGTCCCCTTTTTTCTGTTACCCTTAGTGGTCGAGCTTTTGTATTTACTGGTGGATCACCAATAATCCGGTTTATTTTACAATACACATCCGTGGTAGTAGCGAGAAACGGCGGAACACCCAACTCCTCTGGTGTAATTGGTGATTGTCCATTAATTACTTTATTTCCATCAATTTGTAATTCTGTGGGTATTGGGTCTTGTTTTTGTATTACAGAATTAGATTTCTGGTCAGTATCAGTCTGCATTTTAGTTTTTCTAAACTGTTCAGGTAGATCTAATCCCGCCGCCATTAGTTCCAAGTGGTCTATCTTTGTTAAATAATCTTGAACCTCCTCAGGTGTCTCTTTATTGGCCTTCTCGTTTTTTCAGCCAATGCGGTCAGAGCCTTCGTCGTATCGCTCATTTCCTGCTTAAAAGATGAAATCAGTTCACTGCGCTCCTCTTTTCCTTGTATCCCAGCTAATTGTTGTTGCAGCTTTTCAAACTGCGGCGTACTGTCTTTGCTACTTTGATTGCGGCATTCTCTGATTTATCTGCGTATTTTGCAGCACCTTTAGAGCCGCCTGCTACTTTTTTCGGCTGCCTTTTTCGCCACCAAATTTGCCTTAGTAAATATCCACCAATACCGCCAAAAAAATTGTACCTATTCCTGGAAGAATCATTGATCCGGCTGCCGCCCCCGCCAAAGTACCACTCATCTTTGCAACACCTTTGTAGTTTCATATTTTTTATCATATTTATTATCAGCTTTGAGTCCCTTATAGACATCCATTCCCCCGTCAGCCACACCCATAACCGTCACCGCCGCTCCGGCTGTACCTGCAGCACCTAGTTTAGTAACCAATTGTGTACCCGCTGTCAAGGCCTTTCTTCCTAATGCAGCCCCGCCTCGACAACTTTCCCAGCGTTATTTGTAACTAGATATTTAGCATTGCTGCCTACATTTTTTAATGCTCTGGCAGTTCTTGCTCCGCCAGAAGATATCGCTGATTTGGCTCCGCGCCCATAGCTTTTGATTGCTTCCTTAGCCGCAGGGGCTTTATCCTTGATAAAATCTGTAGCTTTTCTTGCGCCTTGTCGTATACGACCGTCTTCCCTAAGGAAAGGTTTTCTTGATTTCGTATTACTTCTCCCCCCCTTCATTAGATAAATGAGGTGGTGATTTACCGCTGCTTTTCTTAAACTTCTTTAACCCTCTTACTCCGTCCCTTAAAGTTTGAAATCTTCCTATGTAATCGAGTACTTCCATTGCAGTAGAAAACCCAGTTCCTATTGGATCCACTTTAAAGTCTTCCTTCTTTTGGTGAAGATAATCCTTAACATCTTCCACCTTATCCTTAAGTGTTTTTCTTCTAACAGTAGTTTGATCTTCTTGCGTTTTTTTATTTTTTTCAACTCCAATTACAGTTTTGGCGGATTCTTTTTTTTTGCTCCGTATTATTCACTATATTTCCAGATAGATTGTTTAATCTGTTCTCCAAAACATTTACTTGTTTTTAGAGCTGAACTTCCCTCAAGTCTAATCTGTATCTTATAGGTCCGCCCCAGTAACGATTCAAGTCTCAAGGACATGCTGTTAATCATCCCATCTATACTGCTTTTAATTGCATAGAAGGCTAATATTTGGGCATTCTGAAATTCTTTAAGGCGCATATTTGTTTTATCTAGCACTTGTAAAAACTTATTGTTTTCTGCTGCAATACTTAGCAATACTTCAGATTTATTTAAATCGTTTATCTTTCGATTAGTATCTACCAAACTGCTTTGAAATTGTTCTACGTCTCTTCGTGCAGTTTTACGCCTTTAGAATTGATCTCTATCACTATTTTATTACTCATTCTTCACGCCCCCTTTATTATTATTTCATTAGCACATCTCCCCTGGCTGGCAAGCTGAAACTGGCTTATTCTTCTTCCTTCCCTGCAAAGTTGCTGACTTTGACAGGAACAAACCCGTCTTCTATAGCGATGAGATCCGACGCCATCATGAAGGCTCTTTCGCCAGGTGTGACCGGGTCGCTTACTGTCCTAAGCCCCCAGAAGCACACCTGGCTCCTTGTTATGATTCTGATAAGCAAAGTGCAGCCACTGGGCCACACTGCTTATCCTGATTAGTTTTTGCGTAGTCCTCTGCCTCCGCTTCCTCTTCATCTTCATCGTCGCTGAGTTTGCTGATATCAAAGATCAGGTCGATCAGTTGGGATTTCTCCCCTGCGATCAGAAGATAGTTGATGGATTCCACCGGCTTCAGCAGGTTGAATTTTTTCATGATGGCGCTGTTGCCCCAGATTTTCTCGCGATCTTCCTCCGCCGTAGCAAGGTAGATGATCCAGGAGTTGAACAGATTGGAATCCAGTTCCCCTCTGACTCGCGGGGCTTCTTTCCTTGCGGATTCTCATAATACTTTGACGCCTTTTTCCGGGCGAGGGAAATGTCGTCCTCAGAAACCGGATGTACATGAACGGTAAAATAGAGTCGTCCGTTTCTGCGGATCTCCACTTCTTTCGTCATGTCAGGGGTCTGCTGGTATTCTGCCGCCGCCAGCAAAGAGGATACCAGATCATACTCATCCTCTTTTTCTATCTTTGCCGCTACCTTTGCCGGCATATCGGGTTCGTTCAACGGAGTGATGAATTCTGCTCTCGTTACTTCATTTGTATTGTTTTCCATTTTTCTCTCCTTTTTTTTGCTTTTTATTGAAAGGAGAGGGATTGCTTTCCCCCCTCCTCACAATGTCTTATTTCATTAAAATCCTGATAGTTTTTTAGCCAGGTCGGTGCAGCGTTGACTCTGTAGGAGTGATTTCTCTTGATCACTTCGCCTGGTGTCAGGGTCATCAGGTCAAACTCTCCGTCCGGAATACAGTCGTCCAGGGCGAGGGTCTGCGGTGACGTCGCCTCTGACGACGGCTTCTGTAAAGGTCAGTGTGTAAGACACATCGGACGGTACGCCGAACTTCTGATAAGAGCCCACCGGCTGATAATCCAGATTGGTGTAGTTGCCTTTGATTGAATAGGTATCGATTTCCAACAGCTCTTCAGATTTGTTGTCGATGACGATGAGCAGCTTTCCGTCTTTCCCTGTCATAATATTTTTTACTAGTGTTTTCTGATCTAACATATTTTCTTTCCTCCTATCTATTATGCCGTCGGCATGTTGCTGAATCTATAGTGCAGATATATTTTTTCCAGGCTGTCGATATCGTCCGCCTCTACGACGAACCAGGCGCTGTCGCTGGTCTTAGGGTTCTCCGCATCCAGCGTAAAGGTCGCTCCGTCCAGAATTTTCTTTTCTCTGGCCATGTCTTTCAGCAGTCCCATCCCGGCCTGCAGAACGTCGGCGATGCCGTTGTCGTCGCAGTTGACCTTGCCGATCCAGTCGTTCCATGATGACGTCCAATCTGTGCATCAGTTCATTTCTCACCTTAGTCCTCTTCAATTTTTTCCAGCCCGCATCCTGGTTTTCATCTGGCGCTACCAGTGTTGTCACGCCGGAGTCAAACCAGATCTGTCCGTCAGAGCTCTTAGAGAACAAAATCATACCGGACAAAATCGCCTCTTCATACTGCGCGTTTGTGAACTTCTCTGGCACATCAATGGCGTTTTTGATGGCTCTGTGTACGATGCTCTTGTTAGACGGTGTCGCTGCGATTGCGCCTGCCAGACGGGCTGCGGCCATGATTGGCGGTGCGGCCTTTCCATCTGGATCCGTATAGGAATTGCCCATAAAAAGCAATCTGTTCATCATTGAAGCCTGCGGCCTTTGTCTTTCTCTCGTTGAAAGCAGCAGTCGTATCCGCGCAGGCAACGCCGATCGGGAACTTGCCCACTTTGACGACCTCGTCGATGTATTCGTGAAGCAGGTTCTGCACGCCCTCGGCGATAGTGTCACAGCAGATGACGTTATAATAGTACGGTTCCAGCGCGTAGAATCCTTCCACATATCCGTCTCCTGTGACAGACGGGTTGCTTCCGCCAGTCAGGGCTTGTTCAAACTCTGCCACTTCGCCGGTTTTTCCGCCTTCCATGGTGACATAGGCACTGCTCTGCAGCGTATCAGCCAAAGAAGCTGCTTCTCCGTCGCCAACTGCATCAAAGACGAAGGTTTCCTTCACTACGCCGTCGATGATGACAAAGCACTGCTTGACCTCATCCCCTGGCATTTTCTGCACCTTTACTTTGATCGGGAAGTCACCCTCGTACTTTGCAGTCATCACCACGTTCTCGCCCTGGGTGAGCTTGGCTTTCGTTCCGCCAGTGCCACCTGCCCTGTAGACATAAATGGTGCTTGCGCCTTCCTCAAACATGGCTTCCGCCATCTTTGTTCCATCGCAGTCTCCGTATGCCTCTTTGACGTCAGTCGCTTTGACAAAAGCCTTTACCTCGCCAATAGGGCCCCCATGCCGCCTGCATGACTAGGGCGTTGATCCCATCTACCGCACCCACGTTGTCGTTCTTTCCTTTGTTGGAGTAACGGTAATAGACGTCAGGTCTTACCTTTATTTCTCCTTCTCTAAAAATCTGTGCCATTTACTTTACCTCCTTTTTTTTCTAAATGCATTTACTATTTTTACAGCCTCATTTTTCTGTAAAAGTTTCCTTTCCAGATATTTTGAGCGCCGCTTTGACAATGATTTTGTCAGTGCCAAACAATTTCTCTGACACTTCTGCAAGCTGGCCGACAGTATAGACCGATGCAGCCGCCTGCTCTTTCTTTTTTTTTTGTGGTCATCATTTCCTCCTGATTATTTCATTTCAATAGAAACATTTTGCAATTTTTCGTATTCTGCTTCATCCGCAGCAATTCCGTAAGCAGCCTTTACCGTAAGCTGACCCTGCCTCATAGCATCTGCGGTCAAATCTGTGCTGTCCTCTTTGCTCACAAACATGGACAAATCATCACAGATGATCCGTTCCGCCTTTTCTATGGCCTGATCCAGCCGCAGCACCAGTTCGGCTTCTTCCTCGCTTTGACCGGGCACAATGACGTGGCCCTGCAGACTGGCCGTGCGAAAGTCTGCTCCCGGCCGATCCTTCATCCAGCTACAGGGTTCGATTTTGGCAAGCCGCCAGTAAATCGCCGGTTTCTTCGCCGTCGGTTTGAACACCTGCGGCAGGTTCTCGCCGGCTGCGAGAAAATAAGCTGACTGCCCGTGCCCTCAACGTAGCTTTTGCACCAACTGGCAAGCAGCGATGCGGGATTGACTGTGGACGGTCTTTTCACCGGATAACAATACACCTGAAAATGCATCGTCAGACCTTCGCAGACACAGCTGCCAGTGACTCTCCGCCCGGACTCCTGTGGCTCCATCTGAGGGAAATCATTTTGTCATCGGAGACAAAAAAATACCCATCGAGAAGGTCTCTCAAATGGGTTCCATGTCTTTATACGATTGTGTATTGCTTTCACTGAGAACGTCTACCGCCAGACTTCCGCATTTTGTCCGCGTCGGATCGTCTCTGATCTGCAGAGAAAAAACGATACGGCCATACCTTGCTTCTCCCTGCCACTTCTGATCGTCTGCCACCGGCTCTTTTATAATCAAAGACCGCTGGCTTTCCGTCGTAAATGGCAAGTTTGGCAGCAAAAGGGCTTCATTGCTCTGCAAATGTTCACATATCACTTGTTCTAGCATTCCATCCTCCTTCCTTCATTTTTCCACTATACACATATTAGCACGTTTTTTGGGGGTCTGATGCACATGGCTGATTCTATATTTCTTTTTTTTGAAAAAAGCTATGGGATCGATCTCTGCATTCGATTCCATAGCTTTCTATACAGTTTCTGTCGCTACACCAGGTCAAGCTCGTCTGCTACCAACCTGATAAACTCTCCTGCCAGTTGCCGGCCACGTTCCTGTGGCAGGGGAACTTTCATGGCCGCCCCTTCTATCGTATGGGATTTTTCCAGTAAACCAGGCTGATGACCTTTAATCTCAGCTCCGCGTCCTCTGGATGCTGTTTCTTTGTCTTCTGAATCGCGCCCTCGATGGCTTCCAGCTTTCTCTGCTCTCTCGGCGGCAGGTCGTGAATGACACATGCCTGAGTAGGATCTGAAATCAGTCCGTTTTTTCCCCCGTCTAATCCGATGAATGATGTCACCCTCTGCTCCAAGGGAATTGCCAGTTTCTTTTTCAAATCCGGATATTCTTTGATGATCGTCTTCACATATGTCCAATATGGTTCTTTTGCCTTTCCCATACTAACGCCCTCCTCTATTTATACATTCTGTTCAGTCTGCTTTTTGCTGTATTTCACCCTGTTTTTCTTGACCAGTGTTGGCTGCCACCAGCCGGTTATATGCCCTGTTTTGCTGTTGAAATGCCATGTACCTTTCGCAGCGGCCATGGCACCTCAGCGTTCGTTCCGTACATCTTGCACAAGGCGATTCTGGTTTTTCATCAAATCACCTCCGGCTAAATGACATCTCCAAAGTAATTGAGTATCAGATCTCTGGTCTCCTCGCTGGACAGCTTTAATTTGCTATTCAGCCTGATCTGCGCAATACAGTGCATCACTGCTTTATCTCTGATTCTCAGGCAGTCCGCGCACCAATCGTCCAGGCAGTTCGTCCACTTCCCGCAGCTGCATTGTTTTTGCCTCATATACCTCATGACCGCAGGCCGGACAATATGGTATTTCAAACCGCTCATACCGTCTGTCGTCCACCTCTCTGTGAATTTCATATTCTGTCGCGATCAGAGGATCCGCCAGCGGCCGGTTGCATTCTTTGCACCAATACATTCCTATCGCCCCCCTTGTATACTATAGTAAACTTTATAGACAAAATAAATCGTCTACGCTGGTCTCCAGTGCATTTGCCACATTGAGCAGTGTTTCTGTCGTGACAAACTTCAGTTTTCCATTCTCCAGCGCCGATAACAGCGGCGGCGCGATCTTCGCCTTTTCCGCCAATTCACCCAGTGTCATCTCTTTTGTCTCGCCTGATTTCCTTTATCTTGTATTTCATTTTGTCGTCTCCCTCCCCTCTGTCTTACACTTAGTTTACTATATTAAACCGCACATGTCAAGAGTTTTTGTTTACTCCATTAAACTTTTCCATTGACTTTTCACCCATAATATTGTATGATAAAGTAAACATCACCAATAAAGGAGATAGAATCAATGACACTGGGTGAATACATCAAGGGCTATAGGAAAGTAACGACATGACCATGGATGACTTTGCAAAAAAAAAAAATCCGGCCTCAGCAAGGGTTACATCTCGATGCTGGAGAAGAACCGGCATCCGCAGAACGGCAAGCCCATCACGCCCACCTTGGAAACCTGTAAAAAAAGGCGGCCAGCGCTATGGGACTGTCGGTAAACGATTTGCTGGGAAAACTGGATCCCGACACCCCCATTGAGATGGCGGAACCGCAGCCAGAAACACCAAAACTGGACGGCGTTTACCTCAGCTTTGCCAAACAGGCACAGGGACGAGGGAATTGACCCCGATGATATCATGCGGGTGCTAGAAGTGTTAAAAGGAGCGCGTAAAAATAAGATGGAGAACAAAGGATCAAAAAGCGAAGCTATATCGATACATAGGCGACTTGCGAGAGTGCCTCCACATCGATTCCACGGTTCGTGGGTTTTCTATACCCGAAATCTGCCGCGAACGTCTGGGTGTCATGGTTACTGAGATTCCCTTTAAGACGCCGGGTCTGCGGGGAATGGCTTACCCGGAAACCAAGGAGACGCAGGATACCATTATTTTGAATGCTCATCGCAGCAAGCATGAGCAGAATTTTGACTGCGCCCACGAATACATTCATCTTCTCAGGCATCGGACAAACTGTTCCCAGTCCTTTTCCTGCTACGAAAAGTACGCCCCAATCAAAACCCCTTCTTCGAGTGGGAGGCCAACGAAGGCGCAGCGGAGCTGATCATGCCTTTTTCAAGTCATCATTCCAGACTTTGTGGAATACTATCACCGCAAGGAGGAGGAACTGGGCAAAGAAAAAGCAGAAAAAGCCAGCATTGCGATGCTGGCCGGCAAATACCATGTGACGCCTAAGATGATAGAATTTCGCCTCAATAATCTGAAGTACGAGCTGGCGTTCTATTGTGCCGGCTGCGATATCGACAAGATCGAGCCGCTGTCCAAGCGTCAGCAGATCCAGCACAACATCAACATGGACAGGTTTGATTTCTCCATCTTGATCAATAACGCATTTCGGGAACCAGAGGAATTTGATTTTGATTATTACTTTGAAGTATACTAAAACAGGAGCAGAGGTTTTTTCTGCTCCTTATCTTATTACTATAAATCAATGTAATTGTGAATCTGAATGATAGGATTAAGACACTAAAATATCTTTTGCTTTTTATATTTTTCCAATTCTGAGGAAAGCCCATTATTTCTAGTATATCGTTTATAGATATGGTTTTAAGCTTTGAAGATAACTTATTAATGGATCCATTCAGCCCAGATATAAAATAATTGAACTCCGTGCTAGATAAAAGATATCGCAGAATAATCACAGCAAAAATAAATCGTTTTTACCATTTGAATAGTAACCATTATCAAAGCTGAATGGCAAGATTCTTATGTATCATAGTATCCGCTAAGGGTTTTTGAGGTAAAACAGTATAAACGGTTTCCATGGGCGCAAAAATTGCGTATTACAGAAAGATAGTTTAGAAAGTTTGTTAACGTATTGTCCTGTATCTTAAAAGAAGCGTGAAACAAATTGTCTGTCCTGCTGCTTCATAAGGCTATAGAACTTACTCATGGTACCAAAAGACAATATACTGTTCAATACCCACATCGGGATATACCCATGATTCTTCAGATAATGAGCGATATTAGGATCTAAAGAGTGAGATGCAATCTGACTTTGTATGCTTGAGAAAAGTTTAGTTATTTTTTCGTTGGCATCTTTTGTATTGGTATCAAAATTGTCATATAAAAAGATAGTTATTATATCCGTATTTTTTGATGAAATGCAATCTGAAATCAGAGTTTTAATATTAGTTTCCACACAGAAGCGTACTCCTTAAGAATATTTCTCTGATTGTGCGATCAAAGTCATATACCGCAAAAATTTCACCAACTGTAGTTCCCGACCTGTAGGTTTCTGAAGAATCCGAAACTAAAAAAAGGTGCCTTATATCCGTTTATGACGTTATAATACCCTTCATGTTGAAGGATCATTTTTTGATCTTCTTTTTTCTTCTGGTGAGTTAATACAGACATTCCTGGACTGCAAGAGGGCAATCATTTCGTCATAGGTCATATATTTTTTTCTCTGTCATTTGATTTCATCTCCATTAATATAAAGACTCTGGGCCCGAAGGACACCGGAGTACGTTCCAAATTAGTATATGAAATAAAACAAATTATATTCTATTTATACTCCGATTCTAGCACCAGTGACCATAGACGTCAATAACTTTGTAAAACATCTAATAATAGAGGGAATTATTTCTGTATGGGCATGCATTGATTTACATCGTTCGCTGTTTTTAATAATCCCCATCATAAGTGCCCCTTCATCTCTATAAATAAAGAATACTATCCATGAGTTAATATGTCAATAAGAAATTACAGAAAATGTAATAAATAGAAAAAATATGTATTCAAGCAAGACTTCATGTCAAATAAGACAAAAAGCCGATGTATCGCTACATGGCCTTTGCTTTTACTCTTCATTTTATAATTTCCTCACAGTATACATCTCATTGAGCACCTGTGCGTTTGCAGGGAAATAATCCATGATGTTCCAATAAGCAACTCCCGCCAAATCGTATTCTTCTACCAAGGCCAGCTTTGCTCGGATACTGCGCTCGTCTTCAAACCAAACCACATGCTCTCTTCCCTGTTCATCGGTGTAGGTATAGTGCGGAGCCTGCGCTGTCTGATCGTATTCTATGGTCGCCCCATACTGCGCCGCACGGCGAAAAGCCTCTTCACTGGAGATTTTCTCAGCCCTCGATTCGCCTTGCACAAATGGCAGCGTCCAATCGTAGCCATAATTAGGCATTCCCATCAAAATCTTTTCCCCTAGGAATCTCAGAAACGCCATAGTCCAGCACTCTGCGGACTTGATTGATCGGCGATACTGCCATAGGCGGGCCGTAAGTGTAACCCCACTCATAGGTCATCAGCAGCACATAGTCGGCCACCGCACCCATGCCGGCATAATCGTGCCCTTGATACAACACGCCCTCCTGATCCGCTGAAGTCTTTGGTGCCAAAGCGACTGTCACCGTATAGCCCTGCGGTCCCAAAACGGCTCTCGCCTCCCGCACCAGGTCAACATACTGTCCCCGATTTTTTTCGGGTATGTATTCAAAATCAAAGTCAACTCCAGAAAGTCCTTTTCTCTGTATCGTAGATAAGATGTTGTAAACCAGTGTCGTTCTCGCTGCAGGGTTCTCCAAAAGTGCGGAAGCAATGACATCGTTAAACATGCCCATTTCGTCCATAGGCGTCAGCACCATCAAAGGTTTTACTCCGACAGCATTGGCTGCGTCAATCAGACTTTGATCGTTTAGGTCGACCACGCCTCCTTCCGCTGTAATGCCATAACTAAATGTATTTAAAAGTCAAATCTGGCAGCCAGGCTTCTAGCACTGCCGGATTGATTGACGGGTAGGCATACCCGCTTACAATGATTTCTTTCATAGGTTCAATCCTCCATATCATACAATATGAAAAAATTCCGCTAATTGTTCGCTTTCTTTTCTTCTTTATTGCGATACATGTTGATATCTCTGCTGCCGTAATAAACTGATCCGGCCGCTTAATCTGTTTATCCAGCATGGCAAATCCCAAACTCATGCACATACGATATGATTCGTTACTGTTTTCATTGTACAGTCTGACATTGTCAAAATTTCATCCATCAGCCGCTGCACTGCTTCTGGTTTATCGCGCTGCCCAATAATGAGGAATTCATCTCCGCCCATGCGGGTTACCACATCGTCCGGACAGCAGGATTGTCTAATCAGACTGGCTGCTGCCACGAGGGCTTGTCGCCTTCAACGTGGCCGAACGTATCGTTGACCTGTTTGAAGTCATCCATATCGACAATCATCGCAAAGTATCTGGCTCTCACTTCTGGTTTGCCTTTTGACGTTGTCAAGATTCTGTCCAGATAAGAATCCAGATAGCCTCTGTTTAATAACCCCGTCAGCGTATCTTTGCTGATCTGCTCGCTCTGCACGTTGAGAAAGATGATGAGCAGCGACACCGCCATGCAGATCCAGATTAAAGTGACGCCGTAAAGTTCGACCTGCACAAAGCTCAGTATAATTGTCGGTATCGGAAAGAAAATCAGATATCTGCACACTTTTATCCGGTCAGTATTCTGTTCCCCGCACCTTGCTTTGACAGCCATGACTAGGGCGCCGCCAAGATAGACGTAGGTCAGCAGTACAATGACCGCCATATATGGACCTCTATAATATATGCCGTCTGCGCTGATGGTGAATATCCATCCTGTTTTTTTTAATGTAGTCAAGACCAAGATCGTGCTGACTACGCAGGGAATGCTGTACAAAGCTAAGAGTTTCTTTGAGACGCCTCTGATCTGCATGTAATTTCACGTCTGTATAAAGAAGCCAAAATAGAGACGGCAGTGGCACGAGGCAATAATAAATCATCATGCTGACGAGAAGCAGTTCTCCAGAGTAAGGAAATATCATGCCGTCCAGTATCCAGGTCACCGCATCAAAGATCAAAATTAGGATATCCGACCAAATGAGCCATTTAAATGTACGTTTGTCCAATTCTTCGGTATATTCTCTTTTTACGTAGGTAAAATCTGATTGCCAAAAGAATTACGATTCCAACAATACTGATCTCTACGTATAGTATTTTTAACACAGCAAATCCTCCCAATGCTCAGAACCTCCTAGAACTCTTTTTAGCTCTGTAAATACCATTCCTGTTTCCGTCGTTATTCCGCTATACAATTCTTCGGTAAATTTTCCAATGCTCATGTAATGCTCTAACATGAATTTTGCAGTCAGCGGCATCTTTCTGTCTAAGACCTTGTCAAAGGGATCCATTCTACTTTGCCCTCTTCGGAAATCAAAGTAACTTCTTCGTCCGGTTTTAAATCAGCAAAATAGTAGTAATTTTGGCGAATCTCTCCGTTCTTCAGTCTTAAGGTCACGTATCGCAAGTGTAAGTTTTTCAGCGATCCATCCTTCAGCCCAATTTCTTCCTCTAATTCTCGAAGCACGCAGATGCGAGGATTGTTCAGTTCATGATCCTCAAAATGTCCTCCGATTCCACACCATGACGGTTCCACAACTCTGGAACCAATTCGGTATAACATCAGCATTTCTGCCCTCGGCTAATATAAATTCCAGTCATGTTTCTTAAGTTAATTTCGTCATGCATATTTCTCCCCCCCGTTTTTCTCAACAAATCTATTTTCCCTGCAATGAAGCAGCACATAATTCAATGAACGCTTCCTTGCGGCAACATCGTTAAGATCGTGCGTTCATTATACCACAATTATACTGTTGAAAATATAATTGAAAATTGTGATTCAATGATTCCTACATTGCGGCATCGCCGTGAGATTGTGGAATCATTATACCATGACGATTCTGCTGAAAACAGAAAAAATAATGCTTATGTGTAAAATTCACTACATTTTTTGTATTTAAATAACGACAAATACAGTAAAAACACCTGCGATGTGTTATGATAGATATATCATTTGCGATATTTATTGTTTTAGAAAGGATCTACACTCATGAAAAAAGAAAGTAGCAAGAGTCATCAGTATCTTACTTATTTTAGTTCTGTCCTGTACTGTCTTCAGTTTCGCCCACAGTGGACGAACCGATAGCAATGGCGGACATCGGGACAATAAAACGTCAGTGGATTAGGTTATTATCATTACCATTGCGGTGGACATCCGCTCACTTACATCCAAATGGGGTCTGCCCTTACTCAGGATCTTCTAGTCAGAAAAACCTGTAAAAAAATATACCCGTATCAGCAAACCGACATTGTCTCTCAAAGCGGTCAACGCCAATTATATAAAAAGTTTCTTGGAGCAAACGAAGCAAAACAGTGAAATATAAGCTACCGCGCCACATCCAAATACGGAAGCTACAAAAGAATTGCCGTTACTTCAAAACCTACTATAACGATAAGTCAGTAAAAAACAAGACCGGCTATTACTACAAAGTCAAGGCCATCGCCAAGACTTCAAAAATGTAACAGCTATTACAGCACCATAAAAATACGGAAAATCAGTTTTAACGGTAAAATTACGCTTTCTAAAAGTACCTTTAACCTGAACCCCGATGAAACAGCAATTGTCTACGTAACTGCCAGTGGCACGACTGATCAAATCACAGCCTATTACGACGATGATTATTTAGACATTGAATGGGGGCGAAAAGGATAGCAGCGGCCGACTGCCCTGTACATTTATTCTTTTGCCAATGCGGATGATGCAGGCACGAAACCAAAATCACCTTAAAGTTTAGAAATCATCAGCGGTTATATCAGAAAACATTGACGATACAGTTGACGAACACCGCCGCAGCAGATCCTGCCGCATAATAAATTCCCCCTTTTCTATAATCACAGTAAAATTTTTCTTGTTATGTCAATATATTTTTGATTTATTGGGAAGACTAGGTGATAAAGAAGAAAGGAGAATTTAAAAATGAAAAGAATTACAGTTATTTTACTTTCATTATTACTCTGTCTTGGTCTGTTTGTTGTGGAAATGATAAAGACGCAAACAAAAAATGACGCCGACACTAACAACAATGACAATACCGCAACTGTATCAATCGATAAAGACATCGATGCAGTAGCAAAACATCTTGATTTAAAAGATGGCACCAAGGTTGAATACGACAAGATGGGTGCAGAACATGGCAAGAAGTATAATGATGGCAAAGTGGAACTCTATGAATTCAAAGAGGATTCCAAAGAATACAAAAACATCATCAAAGGTGAGGGGGACCTCAAAGCCGCAGCTCACAAAGACGGCATCGTCCTCGTATTCACTAAGGATTCTGATCAGAAACTCATAGATCAGTTTAATGAAATCAACTTTAAATAGCATAACCCAAAAACCATCTGCACATGAAGGACTTCCCTCATTGGCAGATGGTTTTTACTTTGTTTTATTCTATATTTTACATTCTGTCAGACAATAATTATTCCTGTTTCAGTTTGTTATAATGTATTCTCTGAAAAGATACAATAGGGAAAAGACAAATAGAGGGAACGGAATTTATGAAAATAGATTACACAGCAGTTGGAGAAAAATAAGAGATGCAAGATTAAATGCACGTATTACACAGGAAGTTTTAGCAGAGAAAACGGACCTATCCATTACCCACATCAGTGCGATTGAAAATGCAAGTACAGGCGTCAGTCTGCAGGCATTGACGAACATCGCCAGTGAACTACGTATTTCAATAGACTTCTTAGTTTTTGATTCCAGACATTCTAATTTGGTCATCGAAAGTGAGATCAAAAATATTTTGTCAGATTGTACAGATCGTGAAGCACAGGTTTTGCTGGAACTGTTAAAAGCGAGTAAAGAGGCAGTAAAAAGACTCAAATGATGATACAGGTTTAACGCCTTAGCCTCCTATACATTTTACCATAGTAAACTGAATTCATCGTCATACGCTTGTTCAATTTAGTAAACATAATTTATACGGATATTGACATAAAAATAAGCCAGAGCTAAGGGCGTCTGTCCTCAGCTCTGGCTTTATTATTATATATTAGTCGTTAAATGCTTTCATCTTAAATGGTACATAACATCTAGCCTTATATCCATCATTTACGGTCGGGCTCTCTTTTTTCACCTGTAAGTTCAGTAAAATAATATTTACCAGTGTACTTTCCGCCACCGTCTTCATCGTTTGGAATCCAGGAGGTCTTCCAGTTACCCTGCGTCTTGCTAAAAAGCCAGCCTGTTCAATACAGTTCACATAGCTCTTAGCCGGATCAACCTGAGTCTTTGCAGCATCTTTATAAACGATGTTAACTCCGATTACGACGAACATGCCCATAACCGCCTCCATCTGTGGTTCTAAAACAACAATGCGTCACCAGGTTTTATCGCGGCATATACTTTGCTATAGATATCTTGTCCTGCTTCATAGTTTCCGGCTGCAGAAAGGCCTGTAACAATTTGCTTCGTCGTTTCTGCAGTTAATCTGTTTGTATAATATTTACCATATTTTCCAACTAACATGAGATAATCATTTTCGCTATCGGCGTTAATTAAGCCATCAGCAAACATATTCTTCGTTCTATACATTTTACCTGTGTCTTTTCTATCGAGATAGATTCCTGTTGCCGCTTTCCATGCAAAACCAACAGAAGAGGAACAATCCGTTCCGTATATAGAAACATATTTGAGGATCACTAGCAAGTGTTTTAGTACCTTTCTTTATTGTAACGCCATTCGGAAATTCCTCTTTCTCTATATACTTGAGAATATGGGATTCCTCTACGTGGAATTACTTCATTTGCAAAGTTTATTATCCCAACGGCAGTTAACCTTAACTTTTGAGCTTTCTGTCAACTGGATTGTTATTGTCTTGACCGTAGCAATAACGTAATGTTGCAGTTAACTTCCACGGCATTTGAGACATCTGGTACATTTTTTCACATGCTTTAATACGCTGAGCTGATACAGTTTTACTTACACCGCCGTCTATGAGCTCAACTGTTGGTCCTGCTGCGTAGGCTGGCTGGGCGAACAAGGTGATTGTTAATGCGCAAAGCATTGCAAAACGCTCACTCTTTTCATTAATGTTTTTCTTTATCACTTTTCTTCTCCTTTTATTAACACTTTATAGTTATAACGTATTTTTTTTTTGCACCTCCTTTTCTCTCTTATCGTATATAAATAATCATTGTTTGTCAGCACTAAAAAGGAACAAAATGTCGCATATTGTCGACACGAAAAAAGTTTTATAACTTGAATAGAAAACGACCTTCAAAAAAGGTGAAGAAAATATAAAATTAGATTGAATTTCCTAAAAGAAAAGTGTTATCATAAGCTAGTATGATAAGTAACCATGTCGACCTAGTTAAATGGATATAAGAACCATCGCATTGTCAGCAAAATCAAAGATTTTGGACAATGGCGAGAACCTTGATGCTCACATAAGTTCGCATGAACAACGCTTTGATTGCGTTGTTATTCATCTTATGTCGACATATTAACAAGTGAATATTGTCGACCTAGTTAAATGGATATAAGAACCATCGCATTGTCAGCAAAATCAAAGATTTTGGACAATGGCGAGAACCTTGATGCTCACATAAGTTCGCATGAACAACGCTTTGATTGCGTTGTTATCTCAATCTTATGTCGACATATTAACAAGTGAATATGTCTCCGTAGTTAAATGGATATAACAACGCTCTCCTAAAGCGTCATTGCCAGTTCGATTCTGGCCGGGGATACCAGCAAAAGCCGTCTAAACTTTTAATGTAATGTTTAGGCGGTTTTTCTTTTGCGTTGTAATCTCTTGCTAAATACCAAATTATAGAATATGTTTCATAAAAAAGCCAGAACTTTATGAATTTAAGGTTGATTACCTAACGGTAATGTAGTAAAATGTGAAGAGCAATTGTTAAAAAGTAAACAAACAGTTTTCTGCAAGGTAAACGCCTTTGTTTTATAAGGAGATGTCGCCGCCAGACGTTATTTCCTATTTATTAGATAAAAATAAGTATGTGTTAAAAAGGAGAAGATCTAATGTATAAGGTTTCCACACTCGCAGACGAGTACAAGAAGAAATTAGTCACAGCAGACGAGGCCGTCGCCATCGTAAAGCCGGGGTGACAGAGTCCACTACGGAACAGGCTGCGGCAGCCCTGTAGACCTGATGAGGCCATGGCAAGACGCGCCGACAGCCTGAAAGACGTACATATTCTAAGCTGTATCACCATCAGAAAAAGCGCCATCCAAGCTTTATCTGGCGACCCAGTCCAATGACCAGGTTCGTTTTGAATCCGCTCATTTCAGCGGCGCAGATCGCAAGATGTGCAAAGAAGGAAGGTGCTGGTACATCCCGATGAACTTTAACGAACTGCCATCTTACTGGGTAGGCAACGACTGCGGTATCGACGTGGCCATGTTCCAGGTAACGCCGATGGATCAGAACGGCAACTTCAACCTGGGGCCTCAGGTCTCTGATATGAGAGGCGTTATCGAGGGTGCCAAAAAATCATTGTCGAAGTCAACGAGAATATGCCCCTCGCACAAGGGTTCCAGACGCAGGTCAACCTGGCAGATGTGGACTATATCGTGGAAGGCTCCAATGAGACTCTGGCAGAGCTTCCAACAAAGGGAGCTACCGAGATCGACAGACAGATTGCAGCACACGTAGTAGAAAGAATCAGCAGCGACAGCACTCTCCAGTTAGGTATCGGCGGACTTCCGAACTGCATTGGACAGATGTTGGCTGACTCCGATGTCAAGAACATCAGCGGCCATACAGAAATGCTGGTCGACGCTTACGTGGAACTGTTTAACGCCGGAAAACTGACCAACAACAAGGCCATCAACAAAGGTTCTTTAGTTTACACCTTTGCAGGCGGCACAAAGAAATTATATGACTTCATTGACGGCAATCCGATCTGCTGCAATGCGCCAGTAGACTATGTCAATAATGTAGATGTCATCGCCAGCATGGACAATTTTGTCTCCGTTAACAGCTGTATCCAGGTAGACCTCTACGGGCAGGTATGTTCCGAGTCTGGGGGATATCAGCAAATCAGCGGAACTGGCGGTCAGCTTGATTTCGTCATGGGTGCGTATCACTCAAAGGGCGGCCAGAGCTTTATCTGTACCCCTTCTACAAGAACCCTCAAAGACGGAACGAAGGAGTCTCTCATCGCACCAGTGTTGACACCGGGTTCCATTGTAACGACACCGAGAAGCGCTACCCACATGATCGTTACGGAATACGGCGTTGCCAATCTGAAAGGAAAATCCACTTGGGAGCGTGCAGAACTTCTGATCAACGTTGCACATCCTGATTTCAGAGAAGACCTGATCAAAGCAGCAGAAAAGAATGGAATCTGGAAAAACACCAGCAAATGCACATTCTAAAATATATCTCAAACCAAAAAGAGCTTTCGGGCGGAATTCCGTCTGAAGCTTCTTTTGTTGAATATGACTAATTTACATCGTTTCTGGCGAGGATTTCTGCCGGTGTGTTTCTCATGGTGCTGAAAACAGGAAGCAGTCCTGCGACCAAGTTAAACACCGCCACGATAGCAAAACTGATCAGGAACACTGCCGGATTCATCAGGTATTGTTCCCCGATCATCGGCACCTTGGATATTCCGTTCAGTATATATGCCATGATCACCATGGCTGGCAAAGTGGTCAGCGTGGTCAGAGCGATGACCTCTCCGACGAACATCTTGTAGATGTCCTTTTCTTCAGGCCGATGGCCCTCAGTACACCCACTTCTTTGATGCGAGACAAGAAAGAAGATCTCAGCATCAGGTAAATCTCTATGAGCGAGATCAGCAAAATGATTCCGCATACCAGCAGTGTCGCCATGACCTGCTTTTTGATGCTGTCGATATATTGCTCTCTGCTGTTCTCATAGTTATCTGTGACTTTGATATTCCGGTCGGATAGCTGCGCAAAAAGTCTCCGACTTATCCTTTGGCGAAAGAATCATGCTCTGCTGACTGTCGATATAATAGTATTTAGCCATCTTCGCAGTCACATAGATATCGTTCCTCTGGCGCTTGTCAGAATAGTAACCGCAGACGGTCAGCTTTTTGCCGTTGATCTTTCATGTCCAGGTCGCTGCCGATAGCGGCTTCAAAACCGATGGTTTTCGTTGATCAAAAGCCTCATAGTCGTTTTTCGGCGCATTGCCGCTGGTAATCTGTAAATCTTTTGCTGTCCTTCATCAGATCATAATTGACTACTTGATCTTCTGTGTTTTCCACATCCTCCATGCTCTGGCCTTCCTCGGCTCCCTGAGATGGCTGATTGCATAAGATGTCGATGAAGAGGTCCTTATCCGTATATATGGACGGACTTCCCTGGTCGGTGATCCCAGCAATGGTGAATTCGCCCAAGCGATTCAGTTCTAATTGTCGACCGACAAAATCCTCGTATGTGGATATGCCCACCTGCTGTACCTCATATTTTCCGAGAATGCTGTCAATGACCATTTTGTCGATGACGATTCCCCTCACTGTCAGCAGGCTTTCCGGCAACCAGGCTGTCTTTTTTAACCATATCAATGTCTGAGAGTGAACCGCTGACCATGGTCATAGCGCCTGCCGATTGGTAGTAATCGTCCATCGGCATGATGAAATTGGCATTGGAGTCTCCTGGCAGAACGTAGTCCACACCTGCCAGCTTTTCATATTTTTCATAAAAGCCGGGCTCAGCTTTGCCGTGTTGATGGTCAGGTAGTTCTGATTGACCTGGACAAATTTGTCATCGGTGACGTTGGTAATCCCAGCAATATTGCTGACTGCATAAATTGCAAACATGGAAGCCAAAACGAACCCCAGTAAGAGGATCTTTTTGATGACGGAATAGGAAAAAATCTTCTTATATCCATTGATCAAAAGCGTTCCCAAGTTAAAAATGGAAGTATAGTGAGGCTTAAAGCTCTCGTCAATCAGCTTGTCGTAATCGAACTCGTAGTCCTCATAGATGTCCTTTGATATCTTTTTTATAGTGATCGTCAATCAGTTCCACGGCATCAGAGCCTTCTCCCAATCCCTTCGGCGTCTCTAAATAGATATTGTTGTTTCTGACGACAACCTTAATCTCCAGAGGCGCGTCCTCTTTGTCACTGAAGAATCTGACTTTCACATTGTCCTGCACCAACTCCTTCTGAACAGGCATATCCTGCAGATAGATTTTGTTCTCCAGTCTGTAGTCCAATTCATCGTCGTGTGCATTCTCCTTGTCGCTGACGATCCTGCCGTCTACAATCTCAATAATTCTCGATGCGTAGAACTCTGCAATTTCTCTCTCGTGAGTGACCAAAATGACCAGCTTCTCCTGGAAATCGCTTTGATGATGTTCATGATTTCTATGGTATTTTTTTGCTGTCCAGATTTCCCGTCGGTTCATCGGCGATGATGATTTTCGGGTTCTTGACGATGGCGCGGGCGATGCCGACTCTCTGCCGCTCGCCCCGGAAAGCATCTTTGCCGGACGGTTCTTGTACTTGTCGATGCCCACTCTTTCAGAATGTACATGACCCGCTCTTTTCGATTTCCTTCTTATCCTTGATCCCCATCATCTTCAGCACCAGAGCCACATTTTCAAAGACCGTGTCGTCTTCAATCAGGTTATAGTTCTGGAAAATATAGCCGACGCTGACATTTCGATCTCGTCTTTTTTGCCGTTGGACTTTGTCGTAATCCTATCGTCGTCAATATAAATTTCCCCGCTGTCTACCTTGTCAAGACCGCCGATGGCGTTGAGCAGCGTGGTCTTTCCACAGCCGGAGTTGCCCAGGAAGGTGACCAGCCCTTTGTTCTCTAGTTCGATGGAGGTATCGTTGATGACGTGAATCTCATTGCTTTTTTCTTATTGAAATACTTGTTTACCTTTACTAATCTGATCATCCCATTACACCTCCTCTTTGTATGCGTTCATGGCAGTTTTCTTAAATAACTGTCTCGCATATCTCGCCGCCAGCAAAATAGCCATCAAGCACAGTACCACATAGAGAATGACATAGTCTCCTGTCGTCAGAAAGGACAGCATTTCATTCATCGAGGTATTCTGCAGCAACGATTTGCCTTGGAAATTCCCTACCTTTATGATTCCTATGACTCCAATGCAGAAGAAGAACGCGATGTTAAACACTGCAAACAGCTCGGTCTTCAGCAGAGAACTGCAGTTAGCCTTCGTCGCACCCAGCATTCTGATCGTAGAGAAGTAGACGTTTCTCGACTTCAAAATCAGCTTGGTAATAAAATACGTGATGAAGAAGAGCACCAGCAGCATCGCTACCAGCATGATGGTCCTCAGCGTCTCCTGAATGATGTCAAATCCTTTGGGAATAGCTGATCAGGCCGTCGTTGACATGAAACGTATCAAATCCTGCTTTTTTGAATCTTCACAGCGGTCTCTTCTGCCGTCTTATAATCGCTGACGATTACGCTGGACTGGAAGTTTCCTTTGTTAAACATTTTGCCGTAGTCCTCTGGGTTAATGAACAAAGTGCCGCTGATGGCGTCAAAAATCGTCCCGATCCAGATAATAGCTCAAATTGCTCTTATTGTATACCGCGCCGACTTTGAACTGGAACGTATCTTCGAAGTACAGGCTCTTGTTGGTCAGTTTCAGTTCTTTGCCTACAGCACCGGATTCTGCCATGGCATCCACATCCTCTGGCACGTATATCTCCCTTTTGGAACCTTTGAAGAGGCACGGATCGGCATAACCCCGGCCGCAGAATTTCCCTCGGCAATGTGATTTGCCAGTTCGATTTCCTGTGTACAGTAACGTTCGAGAGCGGCCAGCCTGATATTTGCCATAGTATCGTCATTGACACACAAAATAGCCTTCCAGGTAGATATCGCTCTCTTCCATGGCCTTTGCTGCTCCTCGGTCATATATCCATAGCCTACTATTTTTATTTTATCTTTTTATAATTGCATTGCCGCTGTTTTGATCCATGACTTCGGCTTTTGTCCATGATTACATCCATGTATTGCGCGGCATACTGGTCCCGCGGGCAGATCATAATGGCTTCGTTGCTGTTTTTTCGGCATCCTGCCTTCTTCCAACTGGTCTGCATAATCCGCTGCTTCTCCTAGCTTTGTCGTCACATAATACTCGCCCTTCTCGCTGTCGTCGGTCACGTTGGTCACAAGATCAAGGAGCAAGTCATATTCTACGATCTTATCTACGTTATCAATCTGCTTTATCTTCGCATAGTCCGCATCAGTGAATTCCCCCCCTGGTTTTGTCACAAGGATGCGGTCCTTATCGGTATCTGAGAAGTAGTTGTTATAACCCCCAGTGGTCATCTCCCCATGTACATAAACGAAGAATACTGTGCAAAGACAGCGGAACACAGGAAGATGAACACCACCAAAAAGGAGCAGAAACTTCGCCGGGATATTAAAGGTATTTCTGTACACCCAGCCTGACCATACTGCCAAAGAGAGGGAGTCTGCTGTTGCAGTCTTTATTTCTGTTTCTTTTTTGGTCTGCCTGTATGGCGGTCACTCGCAGCCGCTTGTCTTCTGCCACTCTGCCGTCATGCATGGCGATTTTTCTCGTCACATAAGGTTCCACCTGGTC
>VOFI01002038.1_pt1 | contig 42679 bp, 31 predicted proteins | sample 5384131 | NCBI WGS metagenome assembly VOFI01 (sample SAMN12384728, study PRJNA508395) | human gut metagenome | isolation source: healthy gut H | host: Homo sapiens | reverse complement strand
AAAATTAAAGGTAGGAGTAAGCATCTTTTCTTTTCATTTTAGTATATACTAATACCTTATATTAACCGATATTGAATTTTCTATTTTTTATGCGGAAATAACCGATTTTGGCTTTAAGTTTTTATTCGGCAGAGAGGTAGAAAAGGAGTTGTTAATCGACTTCTTGAACGATTTGCTCGTAGGAGAGCACGTAATTACCGACATTCAGTTCCTTAACAGTGAACAGCAGCCGGAAGTAAAAACAGAACGAGGTCTTATCTACGACATCTATTGCGTAACCAATACCGGTGAACGTATTATCGTAGAAATGCAGAACCGGGAACAGCCTTACTTTAAAGATCGTGCCCTCTTCTATCTTTCTAGGGCCATTACGCAGCAGGCGAGAAAGGGGAGTTTGGAACTTTCAATTGGATGCCGTGTACGGAGTGTTCTTCATGAATTTCGTGATGGATAAGGATATGCCCTCTAAAATCAGAACGGATATCGTTCTTTCTGACAGGGATACGGGGAAGCTCTTCAGCAGTAAGTTCCGGCAGATTTTTATCGAATTGCCGAACTTCAATAAAGAGGAGGATGAATGTGAAAATGATTTTGAACGCTGGATTTATATACTAAAGCATATGGATACACTTGACGGATGCCTTTCAAGGCTCGTAAAGCCGTTTTTGAGCGACTGGAGAAGATAGCTTCCAAAGCAATATGACTCCGGAGGAAAGAGCTCAATATGAGAAGGAATGGAAAGTTTATAACGATTATTTCAATACGTTGGACTTTTGCAGAACAAAAAAGGAATGCAAAAGCATTATACGGCTCCCAATATCTACGACCAGAAAGTAAAAGCCTCGCAAGGTACAGTGAGAGGAAACAGGGGATTGCCGGGGTTGCTCGAATATTTTAGTGTAAATATCTACTCGGCTTCGCTTTTAAACGATGAACGCCTGATGTCACCTCTTGCCAAGAACGGACAGAAATTTTATAAATACCGGATAGATAGTGTAATGGGCGACCCCAATAACCTTGACTACCGGATACGCTTTATCCCCAAAACGAAAAGCGATCAGTTGGTAGGAGGTTATATGATTGTCAGCAGTAATGTGTGGAGCGTACGGGAGATACGTTTCTCGGGACGGTCGGAACTGATTACCTTTACTTGCTGGATTAAAATGGGAGAAGTGGGCAAGAAAGACGAGTTTCTGCCGGTTCGATATGACGTGGAGGCCCTCTTTAAGTTTTTGGGAAACAAGGTTGACGGCTCCTATACGGCTTCTTTGGATTATAAGTCGATCGAACTGAAAGAGAAGAAAACACGTAAGAAAGAAAAGAAGAAGTATAACCTGTCAGAATCTTTCTCGTTGCAGTGCGATACGAATGCCTACAAAACAGACGCTTCGACTTTTGCCATACTTCGTCCTATTCCGTTGGCGGACGATGAGAAGAAACTGTATCAGGACTACCAGTTAAGACGCGATACTGTGGTTAGTCAGAAGAAAACGAAAAGCCAGGCTTTTTGGGGAACAATGGGTGACTTGATGTTGGAAGATTATAAATTCAATTTGTCCAATATCGGAAGTGTCCGTTTCTCTCCGTTTATCAATCCGCTTTTGTTCAGTTATAGCGGTAGCAACGGGTTGTCCTATCGGCAGGACTTCCGGTATAACCGCCTTTTCAGGGGCGATAAGTTGCTCCGCATTGTCCCTCGACTGGGGTATAACTTCACCCGGAAAGAGTTCTATTGGGGACTGAATGCCGACTTTGAGTATTGGCCTCAAAAACGGGGATTCTTCCGGTTGAGTGTGGGTAACGGTAACCGTATCTATAGCAGCAAGATGCTGGACGAACTGAAAGCTATGCCGGACAGTATCTTCAATTTCGATTTAATTCACCTCGATTATTTTAAGGACTTATATTTCAATTTCCGTCATACCGTTGAAGTACTAACGGGCTGGATATCGGTCTGGGTTTCTCGGCGCACAAGAGAACAGCGGTGGAGCGTTCCCGCTTTGTGATTACCGGTGATTATCCGATGCCGCCCCCGGAGTTTATGGATAAGTTCAAGAACACTTATATCAGTTTTGCCCCTCGCATCCGTGTGAGTGGACGCCGGGACTTTATTACTACATGAACGGAAAGCGTAAGATAAATTTGCATTCTATCTATCCAACCTTCTCGGTCGATTACGAACGGGGAATAAAGGAGTATTTAAAAGTACGGGCGGAATATGAAAGGATAGAGTTCGACCTTCAGCATCAAATCCGTTTGGGACTGATGCGTAATATCTATTACCGCTTCGGATTCGGCGCATTCACCAATCAGGACGAACTGTATTTTGTGGACTTTGCCAACTTTTCACGTCACAATCTTCCCGTAGGGTGGAATGATGAAATCGGTGGTGTATTTCAGGTGCTTGACGGACGTTGGTACAACTCCTCCCGTCGTTATGTGCGCGGACATTTCACGTATGAGGCTCCATTCCTTGTCCTGCGGCATTTGATGAAGTATACTCGTTATGTACAAAATGAACGGATCTATATCAGCGCGCTCTCCATGCCACATCTTCAACCTTATAGCAGCGAAAATTGGAAATTTGGAGGAATAGGCTGTAAGTTCACGTTTGAGTTGTTCAACCGATAGTTTTCTTCGTTCCGGTTGTTTTATCGAAAGATTTTAGTTATCTTTGTATAAGAGAGGATGAGGGCCGAATTTAGCACAAAAGAGGTGTAGTCGCCTCATAAGCACAGGTATTTTCCTAGAAAATAAATTACTAGGTATACATACCTAAATTTATTTTAGTAAATAACTCATCCTCTCTTCTCTCTTTTTTATATGCAGATGCACAATGAACAAAATTCTAATAACGATCTTGTTATCACCGCTTTTTGTTTATAAAATAATTTCCTCGAGCAGGAGACAGGAAGGGTATAAAAGATGGAAAGCAACAAGCAGTGGTAAGGAAGAAAAGGTTGATAAAACAAAATGGGAGCGAGGATCCTGGCTTCGTCATGCAATGGGTGTTACTACTCCGGTGGTCCCCTATGCTCCGAGATTTGAAAAAGAGGCTGTAATCTGGTGTGCTGCTCTGTTAGGAGTGGAAGTGAACCGCCTGGAAGAAATATTGAACAATGTTTCCGGGCATTATCAGGAGTTTTGGATGAGAAAGAGAAGCAGAGGGTATCGTATGATTTCTGCTCCGGACAAGGATTTGCAGGCTATCCAATCTACTATTTATTCGCGTATTTTATCATCGGTGACGATAGTTCATCCGGCAGCCGTCGGTTTTCGCTGCGGTCGGTCTGTGGTGGACAATGCTGCTCCCTCATTTGGGTAAGCGGTATGTGTTGAAAATGGATATTCATGATTTCTTCGGCTCTATACGAAGCCCGAGAGTGAGGCAGACATTTGAGAAGATCGGTTATCCGGAGAATGTATCGAAAGTACTGGGAGCGTTGTGTTGTTTGCACAGGCATTTGCCGCAGGAGCGCCTACAAGTCCGGCTTAAGTAATATCGTGGGGTACGAGATGGACAGGAAACTCGCAGCGTTGGCTGCGGAATACGGGTTGACTTATACCCGGTATGCCGACGACCTAACCTTTTCGGGAGATGTATTTCCGAAAGAGCAGATTATTCCCTCGTATTAAACAAATCATTCGTGATGAGAAGTTCGAGCCGAACCATAAAAAGACCCGTTTCATGAATGAGTATGGTAGAAAGATTATCACGGGAGTGTCCATCGCTTCCGGTGTGAAGCTGACTATTCCTAAAAGCAAAAAGAGGGAGATTCGCAAGAATGTTTATTTCATCCTGACGAAAGGTCTGGCAGAACACCAGCGCAGGATCGGCTCTCATGATCCTGCTTATCTGAAACGGTTGATTGGAGAACTTTGTTATTGGCGGTCAATAGAACCGGACAATAGCTATGTATCCGATTCTATTAACCGTTTGAAACGTTTGGAGAAAGGGTATTAGTCTGCAATCGTTACTTTTTCATTGTCTATTTTGGCATAATTTTTTTTTATGGCTTTATTGATTCCTCTCTGCATGACAGTGTCTATGTTCGATCCCATACGGGCAAAACCGAATTCTTGTGCGCACGCTTTCACCAAATCCGCCAAAGGCAGGCTGATAGAATCAGCCAATAGTTGCCGTACTGCATTGGCTATCTCTTCAGGTGGCAAATCTGTTGCTTCCCGGTCGGAAACGGGGCGGTAGATTGAATAGGAAGCGCATTGCTCTTCATCGTTCCAGCAGAAGACAAGTCCTTCGTATTCTGTGCGATAGATATTCAATGTGTCGAGTGCTGTTTCTATCTGTGCCTCTACCCGTGTTCCCAAGCGGCTGATTCCCCATTCGGACAGGATTTTCTTACAGAGCAGGGATTTACTGATTGGCGCCTCGCTTTCCATAATCTTCCGTATTTGGGAGAGGAGGATAGAGTAACTGTCCGTAAAGAAAAAGTCTTCCGGTGAATAACTGTATGGGGTACATCTTTGCAAACTTGTACTTTTGTTCTATCCGGTTTTGCTTAGAAAGAACGGAAGCAGCTTGCTTTTCAGGGGCAGCAGGCGATGCCTTGAGCACGAATGAAATTTCATTGTTGGTTTATCTGTTACGTCGGTTATTTGCTGCCACTTTTTTATGGGTTCTTTGCTGCGTTTTCTTCCGGCTGTTGTTCTTCCTGCCGAGGTTCTTTTGTTTGGAAACGGAGGTTTTTGCGATTGCTTCCTGTATGGATGCAATGACTTCATCCGGCTTCTCCCACCAGTCCATTGTCCAAATGCGGCAGATGTTCCAACCGAGTGCTTTCAATACATTATTCTGGACAATCTCACGGTCGCGTGCGGTTTTCGTACGTTTGTAGTTCTTTGCCGTCACAGATGATACCTAGTTGATAGTTGGAGGTATTTTGAGGATGTCACAATACCTATATCTATTTTATAACCGGAGCATCCGATGTCCGTATGTACGGTATATCCTAAAGAGCGTAGTTTGTCCGCTATGATATTTTCGATAGATACCGTTTCTTCCGATAAAGAGGAAGGGAGACTGCCGGGGTGTTCCTTGTACCTTTTTCCGCATATTCGAGAAACCGTTTCAGTCCGGCCACTCCGATAGACGAAGTCCGGTTGAGGTCTATCATATCCGATTTTAAAGTAGAGAAGATAATCATCTCATACCGGGCACGGGAAACGGCTACATTCAATCTTCTTTCGCCGCCTGCCGGTTCAGTGGTCCGAAATTCATGCTGACGCGCCCTTCTGAATCCGGCCCATAGCCCACAGAGAAGAAGAATAACATCGCGTTCGTCTCCCTGCACATTCTCCAGGTTCTTGATAAATAACGGTTCGTCACATTCCAGCGCAAGAGTTTCCAGTTCGGGATAAAAGATAAAGAGGTCGGATAGTAAGTCTTCTATCAAGGCTTGTTGGACGATGCTGAAAGTCACCACACCGATACTCTTTCTCAATTCCTCGCTTCTTAATCTTCTTGCTATTTCGTCCACTACGGCTTGTGCTTCCGCCCGGTTCTGGCGCGACTTGCCTTTATCATAGTAACCGTTGATGTGCTACTATCCTGACTTTGGATTCAATGTTGTCCGGTGAGGGGAAAGTCATTAGTTTATTGTCGTAATATTCCGAGTTGCTGAAAGCGATAAGGCTCTCATGTTTGCTTCGGTAGTGCCATAACAGATATTTGGAAGGGATAGACAGTGCCAGGCAATCATCGAGAATGCTTTCGAGGTCTTCCAGTTCTATATTATCCTCGTCAACGGTGTTGACGGAGAAGAAGCTGGTGGGAGGCATTTGTTTCGGGTCACCTACGATCACTACGTTCTTGCCGCGTGCAATAGCACCTACGGCTTCGTAAGTCGGCATTTGTGAGGCTTCGTCAAAAACGATCAGATCGAATTTATCCGCATCTGCGTCAATGTATTGGGCTACGGAAAGCGGACTCATCAACATACACGGGCACATACGCGACAATAAAGTAGGAATCTGATCGAACAGCTTGCGGATGGATATGCCACGAGCATTGTTGCGGATATTCTTTTGGAGGATGCCGACTTCGGAACTTTGGATTGCTGCATGAGTAAAGGACGGAATGTTTGAAGCTAATCTGGCGAACAACTCTCTTTGGGTGATTGTCTCAAAATTCGTCGATATTTGTTTGTATTTCGCTATGATATCGTTGAATATCTTGCCGTTGAATAATTCCAGTGTCGGCTCTTTTGAGATAATATAGCGGATAGCTGCCTGATAAAAACTCTTGTGGAAGCTGTCGATAAGCTGGTCGGTCGGGATATTCTTCTCTTTATATTCCAGGGCAATGAATCCTATACCCAGTTTATCCAGTTGGCGGTATGCCTGGAGCCACTGGTACCAGTCTTTGAGCTTGTCCAGATTTTCTTTGTGGAGGCGGGCTTTTGCCAGAGCGGTGTTTATCCAGTCGGCAGAGTTCATGTAAAGCGTTTCGGCAGATATGCCCAGCGTGGAAGAAAGCCGGTTCTCAATGTTTACCAATCTTTCGGCAAGTTGGTATAATTCATTTAGGGAATGGGCGTGCATATCTCTGAATGACCGGAGCCCTTCCGTTAGCTGCACGGACAGGTTTTGCTTGATTTGCGTTGCCTTGGCAATATTCTTCGAATAATTCAGTAGAAGGGAATGGAGGACTCCCATATCATTAATGATCTGTTCAATTGTGCTCCAGTCTTCACTTTTTCCGAAGCCTCCGAACAGGGAAGGCAGCCTGTCAGCGTGTTTCCGGACGAATTCCGCTTCTTCCTGATAATGGATGATTTGGTGGAGCAGGGGCTTGACGGCTTCCGGTTTGACAGGCTTCAAAGCATATAGATTGATTGCCTTTTTGATTTTTTTCTGTCCGAAATATCTGGGAAGAAACCATTGGGCGCTCACCCTGTTCCATTCTGCGAGCATTTGTGTTGCATTTATTTCGAGAATCTCTTTGGTGAATCCGGTTTCTACAGTTGCTTTTATCTCATCACGTTTCCTGCCACGAGCGGACACTTCGCGATATTCGTCGAGAGTCTCGCTCAATGAAGATGCTGTCAGCAATCCGGGAGTGAGTTCGGGAATGTCGAGTACTTTTCGGACAATGTCCGCTGTCGTTTGGAAATCCATGCGTGTGGGGTACATATCCGTATCTTTCAGTAGTGTGGGAAATACGGATAACTTCGGCTGAATTGTGCTCAGCAAGTCGATGAAAGTGCTCAGTAATTGGGCAGCTTCTTCTTTTATGGCAGACGAATATTCCGCAATAGAGATTCCCGATAGCGGATGTTGATAAGGATGTCCGCAAGCATTGGCAGTTCTTACCAGAGTTTCGACAGCTTCTTTCCATTCGGAGAATGTTTCTTTGTTCAATGTATCCAGATAGCTTTGCGGAATATCAAAACAAGGCTCTCCGTCTGTTGATTGATAGTGGATAATGGCATCGTATAAAGAAATGCCGAAAGGATATTCCTTATGTAAGGCTTCTGTGTATCCGTTTAATTCCGCCCGCAGTTGCAACAAGCGTTCCGCTTCCTTTTTAAATTCTTCGGGAGAAGTCTGTTTGATGATTTCGGTCGTTTCTCTAAGTTGTGAGATAACGGCGGATTTCTTAGTCTTGTTGGAGTGAATTTCCAGACAGAAGGGAGCAAGTCCGATCGCTGCCAACCTGTTTTGAACAACAGAGAGGGCAGCCATTTTTTCTGCTACAAATAATACACGTTTTCCTTTGTAAAGAGCATTGGCGATAATATTGGTAATGGTTTGCGACTTTCCTGTTCCCGGAGGGCCGTGCAGGATGAAAGTCTTGTCGTGTACGGCTTCATAGATGGCTTCCAGTTGTGACGAATCGGCAATAATAGGCAATACGATATCTGCCGGAGACAGTTCCTTATCCATGTAGGTGGCATCTATTTCTTCAGTTGTGGCATTCCATTCTATCTTTCCGTTGATGAGGCTGGAAACAATTTTGTTCTGAATCAGTTTGTTGGCATTGTTGTGAATGTCATTCCACATGATGAACTTGTTGAAAGAGAAGATACCCAGAATCGCCTGCTCTTCCACGTCCCATTTACGCTGGTTCTTGATGCTGTTGCGGATAATGGAGTAGATCAGTTTGACGTTAACGCCGCTTTCATCGGTGGGCAACGGGTCCAGTCCGGGGACGGAGATCCCGAAGTTTTGGCGAAGCATTTCTAATAAGGTAATATTCATCATCGTTTCCTCTTCCCGTGAACGGATCACGTAGCCTTTGGCTGCTGATTTACGGATGATTTCAACCGGTAATAGCAAGATGGGGGCATAGCGGGGACGTTCGCTGGAAGGTGTCTCGTACCATTTCAAAAGTCCGAGAGCCAGATAAAGCGTATTCGCCCCGTTTTCTTCAATAGAAGTACGGGAAGAACGGTACAAGTGGGTAAGCGCTTTGCTCAAATCATTTTCCGGCAGATAAAAACGTAATCTTTTCTGGGAAAGCTCCGAATTTACAAAATCAGTAATCGGGTCGGAAGCCGGTATTGAAGAATAGATCCCGAACTCCATGCCCGGATTCTCCCAGTCGGAAGGACGGTGCAGGATGCGGAACTCTTCTCCGTCTGCTAAAGCGTCTTCCAGGCAGGAGAGATTAGCGGGAATTAGTTGGAGCGTGTTTTTGGTAATCCGGATATTCAGCAGGTTGTTGCGCAGGCTTAGGTCTAATAGCCGTCGTTCCCACAATAGTTGTTTGGTTATGACCGTCTGCGTTTCGTTGCCGGATAAATCGTATGGATTGATACTTTGCGGGGTGGCATAAGCCGTATCTTTATTATATAAAGCGGTATCTTCTTCTATTTCCCAGATCTGTCCGTTCAGTACCCGTTGCGGTACGGGACGGATTCCCGAATGCCTTGCCCGCTTGACATCTATCGCAAGGATGAACTTGCTTGAATCGGTTAGTTTGCCGTTTGCGCTTTTCACTGCGTCATCGAAGTCGGAATGCTGTCCCATGTTCATGCAGGTCGTTTCAACCAGCGTGATGTCATAAATCCCCTCGGCAGTCCTTTTGGTTAATAGCGAAACATCATCAATTGTAGCGTCCGGAAAAGTTTCGGGCACCAGCCAAGCACCTGCAAAGGCGTGTCCCCGGGCGATGATGAGGAGAGCATTCAGTCCGATAGCTTCCAGGCAGGAGGCGTAAAGCAACGCCATATCCAGGCAAGTCCCCAGCTTCTGAGCCAGGACGGAATCGGTGAGCCGGATGCGTTGCCCGTACTCCTCAAAGCTAGCCGGGATAGTGCTGTAAATAATCTGCTGCTCGGTGATAGCAGTATAGACGGCGGCCATTTGCTTTCTTACCCTGTCCGGGTTACGGCTCTGGTATTCGTCCAGTGACGGATTTCCTGTCCACTGCTTCAGAATGGTAGCGGCTCGTTTGATGACGGGCGAAATAACAGCATGATTGGGAGTGATGAACGCAGCCAGCATTTCGGGCAGGACATTGAGTCCGCCCCATTGGTCATAAGCGAGAATATCAATCGGATACGTTTGCGAGAATATAGCTTTCGTTTCTGACGTGATTTCTACTTTCAGGCTGCCTGATAATCTTTCGGTCAGTTGGGTGAAATAATTGGTGGACAAGGTGAGATTGAAAGTTTGCAGACAGACCCGGTCGTTAGCCGGAATTGCTTCTATAACTGTTGGAACAGAATTACCAAAGGCCGGTTCGGTGGTGATTTGCACTTGTACATCTTTCAGTGGAGCATGTGTCGTGTTCTCAATTGAAATCTGATGAATAATAGATGCGCCGTTCTGCTGCATCGCAAAATTAATAAGCGGCAAATAGTCGCATTGCACCTTGACTTTGTCCAATCTCTCGTCCATGGCTAGAGCTATATAAATTAAGACTTGCAATATTACAAAAAATAAGGATATAAGCATCTTTTCTTTTGGCATTCTTTTGGCAATCAAGAAAATATTTCTACCTTTGCGCCCGATTTATAGATAATATAATGTCTTATTTAATTAAAGTATTAAACAATTTATTTATTAATGGAAAACTTAAAGAACGTTGCTCCTATTGAAGACTTCAACTGGGATGCTTATGAAAATGGCGAAACGTAACCAACGTTAGCCACGATGAACTCGAAAAAGCTTACGACGGTACGCTTAACAAAGTAAATGACCGTGAGGTTGTTGACGGAACTGTAATCGCAATGAACAAACGTGAAGTTGTTGTGAACATCGGTTACAAATCAGACGGTATCATTCCTTTGAATGAGTTCCGCTACAATCCGGATTTGAAAGTAGGTGATACTGTTGAAGTATACATCGAAAATCAGGAAGACAAAAAAGGACAGTTGGTTCTGTCACACAGAAAAGCTCGCGCTACTCGCTCTTGGGATCGCGTTAACGCTGCTCTGGAAAACGAAGAAATTATCAAGGGTTACATCAAGTGCCGCACTAAGGGTGGTATGATCGTTGACGTATTCGGTATCGAAGCATTCTTGCCGGGTTCTCAGATCGACGTTAAACCGATCCGTGACTATGATGTATTTGTTGGCAAAACAATGGAATTCAAAGTGGTTAAGATCAACCAGGAATTCAAAAACGTTGTTGTATCTCACAAAGCTCTTATCGAAGCTGAACTGGAACAACAGAAGAAAGAAATCATCGGTAAACTCGAAAAAGGACAAGTTCTTGAAGGAACTGTTAAAAATATCACATCTTACGGTGTATTCATCGACCTTGGTGGCGTAGACGGTTTGATCCACATCACAGACCTTTCTTGGGGACGTGTTAGCGATCCGAAAGAAGTGGTTGAACTGGATCAGAAGCTCAACGTTGTTATCCTTGACTTCGATGACGAAAAGAAACGTATCGCTTTGGGTCTGAAACAACTTACTCCGCACCCATGGGATGCTCTTGATCCTGACTTGAAAGTTGGTGACAAGGTGAAAGGTAAAGTTGTTGTTATGGCTGACTACGGTGCATTCATCGAAATCGCTGCCGGCGTAGAAGGTTTGATCCACGTTTCAGAAATGTCTTGGAGCCAACACCTGCGTTCTGCACAAGACTTCATGAAGGTAGGCGACGAAGTAGAAGCTGTTGTGCTTACACTTGACCGCGAAGAACGTAAGATGTCTTTGGGTATCAAACAACTGAAACAAGATCCATGGGAAACTATCGAAGAAAAGTATCCTGTAGGTTCTAAGCATACTGCAAAGGTTCGTAATTTCACTAACTTCGGTGTATTTGTAGAAATCGAAGAAGGTGTTGACGGACTGATCCACATCTCTGACCTTTCTTGGACTAAGAAGGTTAAACACCCTTCAGAATTCACTCAGATCGGTGCAGATATCGAAGTTCAGGTATTGGAAATCGACAAAGAAAACCGTCGTTTGAGCCTTGGTCACAAACAACTGGAAGAGAATCCTTGGGATGTATTCGAAACTGTATTCACAGTAGGTTCTGTACACGAAGGTACTATCATCGAAATGCTGGATAAGGGTGCTGTTGTTGCTCTGCCTTACGGTGTAGAAGGTTTTGCTACTCCGAAACACCTTGGTAAAGAAGACGGCTCACAGGCACAGTTGGACGAGAAACTGGAATTCAAAGTAATTGAGTTCAACAAGATGCCAAGAGAATCATCCTGTCTCACAGCCGCATTTTCGAAGATGTTGCCAAGGCAGAAGAAAGAGCAGAAAAGAAAGCTGCTTCTGGTGCTAAGAAGTCATCTTCTAGCAACAAGAGAGAAGATTCTCCGATGATCCAGAACCAGGCTGCTTCAACTACGCTGGGCGATATCGACGCTCTGGCTGCTTTGAAAGAACAGTTGGAAGGAAAGAAATAATAAGAAGTATTTCCAGATAAATAAAAAGGCGTTCCGGTTATTCGGGACGCCTTTTTGTGTTTACGGATATGATGTCGTATGAAAGAGGAACTGAATTTTATATGGATAACAGGGATGATAGAGACAGTCTATTGTAACTTTTTTCTTTATTCTTTGCAAGATTGAATCTGAAATACTCTATCTTTGCATGAAATGGAAAAATTTGAGCTACATATATTAGGATGCGGTTCCGCTTTGCCTACCACGCGCCATTTCGCGACGTCCCAAGTCGTGAACTTGCGTGAAAAGTTGTTTATGATCGACTGTGGAGAGGGAGCGCAGATGCAGTTGCGCCGCTCCCGGCTGAAGTTTTCCCGTTTGAATCATATCTTTATCTCCCATTTGCATGGCGACCATTGCTTTGGCTTGCTGGGGTTAATTTCTACATTCGGGCTGTTGGGCAGGACTGCCGATTTGCATATCCATTCCCCGGAAGGACTTGAAGAACTGTTTGCTCCGATGCTTGCCTTCTTTTGTAAGACGCTGACGTATAAAGTACTCTTTCACGAATTTGAAACGAAAGAACCGGCACTTATCTATGACGACCGTTCGGTGACGGTAACTACGATCCCCCTGAAACATCGTATCCCTTGTTGCGGATTCCTGTTTGAAGAGAAGCAACGCCCGAATCATATAATCAGAGACATGGTGGACTTTTACAAAGTTCCTGTCTACGAGTTGAACCGGATTAAGAACGGGGCGGATTTTGTCACTCCCGAGGGAGAAGTGATTGCAAACTCCCGCCTGACACGTCCTTCGGCTCCGGCGAGAAAATACGCTTATTGTTCCGATACAATGTATCTGCCTAAGATTGCCGGACAGATAAAAGGAGTAGATTTACTTTTCCACGAATCAACCTTTGCACAGACGGAACAGGCACGTGCCAAGGAGACTTACCATACAACGGCTGCGCAAGCTGCCCAACTGGCTTTGGACGCAGAGGTGAAACAATTGGTTATCGGACATTTCTCAGCTCGTTATGAAGATGAATCGGTATTGCTCAATGAAGCGGCGGCTATCTTCCCGCAAACGATATTAGCGAAAGAAAATCTATGCATTGACGTTGACGGAGGAACTGCGCATGAAAAGTAAAAAGACTTCTATGGGGTATGGTGATAGGATTGATAGCTTGTCTGGCAGCCTGTAAAAAAGAGCAGCCTCAATCTCCGATACCCGATTCTCCGGCTTCCTTGCAGAAGTTGTTCAATCCCGCTTATCAAATCAGTACGGACAGCATACACCGGATGATTCGCTCATATCTGGACGAGAATAAACAGGTTACTCCCTGGGACTCGGCTCTAGTAGCTTATTATCAGGAGAAAGATGAATTCTTCTGGCTGAATGATTCTCTGGTATCCGATAAACCGGCTACACAGCCAGCAGACTCTCTGTTATACTGGTTAGGAAATATCTCGAAACATGGTATTCATCCGGGGCTTTACCTTACAGATAGTATTCGTAACGATTTGGAGCAAATACGTACCTTGCAACTGCAAGGGAAAAAGACAATGAATCGCTTGCTGGCCGACGTGGAATATCGGTTGACATCTGCTTACCTGTCCTATGTTTGCCGACTGAAGTTCGGCTTTCTGCCTCCCGAACGGAGGTGGAACGATTCGATCGATCGGATTCCTTTAAAACGCTGCGACAAGGAGTTTGCATTGGCAGCTCTCGATTCTCTGCGGACAGATGCAAATGCGGCTTTCCGACGGGCGCAACCTTCCTCCCGGTTTTATAAAAAGATGCAGGAAGAACTGGAACGCGTGAACTCCTGGGGTGAAACGGATACGACAGATTATTACCGAAACCGCCTGCTGGTGAATATGGAACGGGCGCGTTGGCAATATGCATTGGAGAAGGGAAAGAAATACGTGGTTGCCAATACGGCCGCCTTTATGCTGCAAGCTGTCAACGAAGAAACGGATTCCATTTTGGAAATGCGTATTTGTGTGGGAAGTGTGAAGAATAGGACTCCGCTGTTGTCGAGTAAAATCTACTATATGGAATTGAACCCATATTGGAATGTTCCCCAAAGTATTATCAGGAAAGAGATTATCCCTACTTACCGCAGAGATACGACATACTTTACCCGTAACCGGATGAAGGTATACGATAAAAATGGCACGCAGGTAGATCCGCATAGCATTAAATGGGCGAAGTATGCAGGAAAAGGCGTTCCTTATACGGTGAAACAGGATAATAAAGCCGGTAATTCATTGGGGCGTATTATTTTCCGTTTCCCGAACCCTTATTCCGTTTATCTGCATGATACGCCTTCCAAGTGGGCTTTCAGTCGGAAGAACCGCGCAGTGAGTCATGGTTGTGTCCGTCTGCAAAAAGCACTCGACTTTGCGTTCTTCCTGTTGAAAGAGCCGGATGAATTGTTGGAAGACCGTATCCGTATTGCAATGGATATCAAACCGGTAAGCGAGGAAGGAAAGAAATTGCCTATCAGCGCGGCTTACCGTGAACTGAAGCATTACAGCCTCGAACAATACATACCTTTATTTATAGATTATCAAACCGTCTATCTGTCGGCCGATAATAATATGAGGTATTGTGAGGACATTTACAATTATGATCCGTCTTTACTAGAGGCGATGAAAAGCCTGAATTTGAAACCATAAATAAAAACATACAGAAAACGAGAGACTATGACACCTTACAATGAACCCGAGGTTCTGAAACTTCTCCAGGAGGAGAGTACGCAGCGGAAAGGATTTGAAATAATTGTGGCGCAATACAGCGAGCAATTATATTGGCAAATCCGCCGGATGGTACTGTCGCATGAGGATGCGAACGATCTCCTGCAAAACACTTTCATCAAGGCATGGACGAATATCGACTACTTCCGTGCCGAGGCGAAGTTGTCTACCTGGCTCTATCGTATTGCGCTGAATGAATGTCTTACTTTTCTGAACAAGCAGCGTGCTACAACGACCGTGGCTATTGACGATCCCGAAGCGGTGATTGTGCAGAAACTGGAAAGTGACTCCTATTATTCAGGAGACCAAGTGCAGTTGCTCTTGCAAAAGGCATTGCTGACTTTACCGGAAAAACAGCGTATGGTGTTCAACCTGAAATACTATCAGGAAATGAAGTACGAAGATATGTCGGAGATCTTCGGCACATCGGTCGGAGCGCTGAAAGCATCGTATCATCATGCGGTGAAGAAAATAGAGAAGTTTTTAGAAGAAGTAGATTAAACCTTTTAAATCGGACGTTGTCTAAGTAAAAGAGAGGAGAAAAACGTATGAAAGAAGAAGATACCCTATTGAAGAAGCTTGGAAAGGAAAATTCCTTCAAAGTGCCTGAAGGTTACTTTGAGAACCTGACTTCGGAGGTAATGAATAAACTTCCTGAAAAAGAAAAAGTTGTTTTCAAGGAAGAACCTGTCAGCACATGGACAAGACTGAAACCATTGCTTTATATGGCAGCTATGTTTATAGGTGCGGCTCTTATTATACGGGTGGCATCGACAGACCATAAATCTGTTGCGACAGATGATGTGGCAGTGACAGAAGTGGATACTGAAGTAATATCTGATGAGATGATTGATGTGGCACTGGACCGTGCCATGCTGGATGATTATTCGTTATATGTTTATTTGAGTGACGCAGTGTAGAATGATTTATAAAAACTGATTGAATACAGAAAATGAGAAAACTTATCGCATTGGTCGTTTTGTTATGTGGCTTTATGCCTGTTCTTTGGGCTGCTGATGGATGTGATCAGCATCTATCACGGGAAGAGTTCAGGGCAAAACAAAAAGCTTTCATTATAGAACAGGCAGGCTTGAGTAAACAAGAAGCTGCCAAGTTCTTTCCCGTTTATTTCGAACTTCAGGATAAAAAGAAAAAGCTGAATGACGAGTCATGGGATTTGATGCGTAAAGGTAAAGATGATAAGACAACGGAAAGCCAATACGAAGAAATAAACGAGAAAGTTGCCAATAACCGTATCGCTGCCGACCAACTTGATAAAACCTACCTGAGCAAGTTCAAGAAGATTCTTTCCAGTAAGAAAATATTTCTTGTACAGCGGGCGGAAATGCGTTTCCACCGGGAAATGATAAAGGCATGAACCGCAAGGGTGGCGGAAACGATTCGAAAAGGAAATAATGATGAAAAACAGAGGCTCTGTTTCGTGCAAACAGACGCTCTGTTCAGGTAAAATAGAGGCTCCGTTTCACTGAAACAGAGCCTCTGTTTTTTTGTTTATAAGGGAGGTTTATAATCCTTTCTTTTTTGCTTCATTCCAGATCGCGTCCATTTCTTCAAGAGACATATCTTTCAGGTTTTTCCCTTCTTTAATGGTATGTTCCTCCAGATAGTTAAAGCGGCGGATGAATTTCTGGTTGGTACGTTCCAAGGCATTGTCGGGATTGATTTTATAGAGGCGTGCCGCATTAATGAGGCTGAACATCACGTCGCCGAATTCAGCTTCCGCTTTCTCTTTATCCATGTTGGCCACTTCCTCCTGAAATTCACCGATTTCTTCTTTCACTTTATCCCATACCTGTTCCCGTTCTTCCCAGTCGAAACCGACATTGCGTACTTTATCCTGAATGCGGTATGCCTTGATTAACGAAGGGAGGGCGGCAGGGACTCCGCTTAACACACTTTTGTTTCCGTCTTTCTCCTTCAGTTTCAACTGTTCCCAGTTTTCGGAAACCTGTCCTGCCGTTTCCGCCTTGACTTCTCCGAATACGTGGGGGTGACGGAAAATCAGTTTATCGCACAGCTTGTCGCAAACATCTTTGATGTCAAAATCTCCTGTTTCCGAGCCTATCTTAGCATAGAAAGCGACGTGCAACAATACGTCTCCCAACTCTTTGCAGATATCTTTCTTGTCATCCCTCATCAGGGCATCGCAAAGTTCGTAAGTCTCTTCTATGGTGTTGGGACGCAGACTTTCATTCGTCTGCTTGCGGTCCCACGGACATTTGACCCGCAATTCGTCAAGTATGTCCAGGAAGCGTCCGAAGGCTTCCATTTGTTCTTGTCTGGTATGTGACATAATCAGTTTATTTTTTTAGAATGCTGCAAAGTTAGTTTAATCCTGCTACACAAAAGAAATTTCTTATTAATTATCGGTTCTTCCACTCTTGATAGGAAATCAGTAATCCTATCACCTCCGAATAGTTTCGGCGACCGCTCTCTATCTTGTTCCCTTTCAGATAAAGGTCGTATATCCAGTCCTGCACAGCACCGACGACCGGGCTGTATTTGGCGGCCCAATATGTCTGATTGGCCTTCGCTAGTTCGATAATCTCCGGGCGGATACGTTTCAGGAGTTTCGCGTATTCTTCTTTCGGCAGCAATCTTTGCGCATTTCCCAGTACATGATTGAGCACGGAGAAATATCCGGAGAAGCGAATGCCCATGGCTTGCGAGCGGGTACAAACTTGATATGCATAGAAATTTGCTTCCGCTTCGCTGGTGATACCAAGCAGGTGGGCTAGTTCGTGGGCGTAAGTAGCCGGATAATTGACCGGAAGTAAATCTCCGTTGAGTGTAAACTCACAAAAGAAAGGTCCCATGCTGCCGGTGACTCCCACCATTGAAATAAACGGAGTAAACATCATTGTTTTTACTCTCGGGGCATCATGTGGCGGACGGTGAACGCCCAGACTGTCGCTTAACTGTTTGTATAGCCGTACGGTTTCTTCCCGAATCAAATCCCGGTTAATACTGTTTATGGGAGTGTACGAACGGTTCAGTCGGGTAATATATTCGTTCATGAACTTCTGAAAATTCTCGGGTGTGTAGGCGGTATACGGAATTTCGGTCCGTTGGTAAAAGTTCTTTTGAGAATAATTCAATCCCCAGGCAAGATAGAACCATACATACACCCACAACAGATATTCGCCGTCGTGCAGCAAAATCTTTTTCCAAGGTGTCTTCTTGCGCAGGCGGGCGTAGATCGGATAAATAATGATTCCGGCAATGCTGAGAAATATAAATAGATCTCCTATGGCGAAAGGAAACAGGTTCGAAAAAGAGGATAGAATATAGGAAAAGCAGGGGTAGACTGTTTGCGAATAAAACGTCGCCAGAGCAGGAATTAATTGAGTCAGCCACACCAGGCCCAATAATACTCCCAGAACTAAATATCTAACATTTGGCTTCATTTTCATCATTTGTCTACTATTGGTCAACAAAAATATGCATTAAATAAACGTCGCGCGAAAAAATACCTCTATATTTGCAAAAAATCTGTTAACAGTGACTTTATTCCCCGTGTGATAGAGGCGATTGTTGAACATAAACCGGATAAAAAATGGCTACGACCGAAGAAATTGAGAAGTATTGCCGGAATTGCGTGTCGCGTGATTTTGTGAATGGAAAAGGTCTTGTATGTTCTCGCACCAGAGACCTTCCTGCATTTAAAGAGGAGTGCGAAAGTTTTCAGAAAGACGAAGAACTGGAGAAAATGGCTCCGCCCAAACCGGATGACTTCCCTGTAACGTTGACAAGAGAAGAAATGCTTGCCGAAGAAAATCTGCCGAAGGGTGTGTTATATGCAGTTATCGCTTGTATAGTGGGTGCGGCGGCATGGGGATTAATATCTGTTTCTACCGGCTATCAGATAGGATATATGGCTATCGGTATCGGTTTTCTGGTGGGTTTCGCCATGCGGCAGGGAAAAGGGATACGTCCTGTTTTTGGAATAATCGGTGCAACGCTGGCTTTACTTAGTTGTGTGTTGGGTGATTTCTTTTCTATCATCGGATATATTGCCAAGGATTATGATATGTCCTATACGGATGTATTGTTTGGAGCAGACTATGCTGAAATCTTCTCTTTGATGACCGAGAATCTGGCTTCCATGACTATCTTATTTTATGGATTTGCTGTTTATGAGGGATATAAATTCTCTTTCCGTGCACAGAAACACCCCGAGGGTGGTAAGATTTGAATTTAAATTATTAATTTTGCACCCGTTATTTTTGAATATACATTATCATATATACATAAAACAATATGGAATTAGCAAGTAAGTACAATCCCGCTGACGTGGAGGGAAAGTGGTACCAGTATTGGCTGGACCATCATTTATTCAGTTCGAAACCCGATGGCCGTGAACCTTACACCATCGTCATTCCGCCCCCTAACGTCACCGGTGTGTTGCACATGGGACACATGCTTAATAATACCATCCAGGATATTTTAGTTCGTCGTGCCCGTATGGAAGGCAAGAATGCCTGCTGGGTACCGGGAACTGACCATGCTTCTATCGCTACCGAAGCAAAAGTAGTAAACAAACTCGCTGCTCAAGGCATCAAGAAAACCGACCTGACTCGTGACGAATTCCTGAAACATGCTTGGGATTGGACAGACGAACACGGAGGTATCATCCTGAAACAGCTTCGCAAACTCGGCGCATCCTGCGACTGGGATCGTACTGCTTTCACAATGGATGAGAAACGCAGTGAAAGTGTAATCAAAGTATTTGTCGACCTATACAATAAAGGATTGATCTACCGTGGTGTCCGTATGGTAAACTGGGACCCGAAAGCCTTGACTGCCCTTTCTGACGAAGAAGTAATCTACAAAGAAGAGCATGGCAAACTGTATTACCTTCGTTACAAAGTGGAGGGTGATGCGGAAGGTCGTTATGCAGTAGTGGCAACTACCCGTCCGGAAACAATCATGGGCGATACTGCTATGTGTATCAATCCGAATGACCCGAAGAATGCGTGGTTGAAAGGAAAGAAAGTGATCGTTCCGTTGGTAAACCGTGTTATTCCTGTTATCGAGGACGATTATGTAGACATTGAGTTCGGTACCGGTTGTCTGAAAGTAACTCCGGCCCATGACGTAAACGACTATATGCTGGGTGAAAAGTACAACCTGCCTAGCATCGACATCTTCAATGATAACGGTACATTGAGCGAAGCTGCCGGTTTGTATATCGGTATGGACCGTTTCGATGTTCGTAAGCAGATCGAGAAAGACCTCGAAGCTGCCGGATTGCTCGAAAAGACAGAAGCCTATACAAATAAGGTAGGTTACTCGGAACGTACCAACGTAGTGATCGAACCGAAACTGTCTATGCAATGGTTCCTCAAGATGCAGCATTTTGCAGATATGGCATTGCCTCCGGTAATGAACGACGATCTGAAATTCTATCCTGCAAAATACAAGAATACCTACCGTCACTGGATGGAGAACATCAAAGACTGGTGTATCAGCCGTCAGTTGTGGTGGGGACATCGCATTCCTGCTTACTTCCTGCCGGAAGGCGGTTACGTAGTGGCAGCCACTCCCGAAGAAGCCTTGGCGAAAGCAAAGGAAAAGACAGGCAACGCAGCTTTGACAATGGAAGATCTCCGTCAGGACGAAGACTGTCTGGATACGTGGTTCTTCTTCCTGGTTGTGGCCTATTTCTTTGTTCGACGGTATCAACAATCCGGGTAATGAAGAAATCAAATATTATTATCCGACAAGCGACCTGGTGACAGGACCGGATATTATCTTCTTCTGGGTAGCCCGCATGATTATGGCCGGATACGAATACGAAGGACAAATGCCGTTCAAGAACGTTTATTTCACAGGTATCGTTCGTGACAAGCTGGGACGTAAGATGTCCAAGTCGCTCGGTAACTCTCCCGATCCGTTGGAACTGATTGATAAGTACGGTGCCGACGGGGTACGTATGGGTATGATGCTTTCAGCTCCTGCCGGAAACGACATTCTTTTCGATGACGCACTTTGCGAACAGGGACGTAACTTCTGCAACAAGATATGGAATGCTTTCCGTCTGATTAAAGGCTGGACCAATGCCGAAGGTTCGATTCCGGTACCTGAAGATGCTCATCTGGCTGTTCAGTGGTTCGAACAGCGACTGGACGCTGCTTCAGTTGAAATGGCCGACTTATTCTCAAAATATCGTTTGAGTGAAGCGTTGATGTTGGTTTACAAACTGTTCTGGGACGAATTTTCTTCCTACTTGCTGGAGATTGTGAAGCCGGCTTACGGTCAACCTATCAATGGATTTATTTATTCAATGGTTATCAATTGCTTCGAACGTCTGCTTGAACTGCTTCATCCTTTCATGCCGTTTATCACAGAAGAATTGTGGCAGCAACTGCGTCAACGTGAACCGGGTGCGAGCTTAATGGTTACCCGACTGAGTGAGACATTCGAAGTGAATGAGAAATTCCTCCAGGAGTTTGAAGTTGCCAAGGAAATCATCAGTAATATTCGCAGTATCCGTTTGCAGAAGAATATTGCCATGAAGGAACAACTCAGATTGCAGGTGATAGGTAATCATCCGGTAGAGAAACTAAATTCGGTTATCATGAAGATGTGTAACCTGTCATCTATTATGGTAGTGTATAACAAGGCGGAAGGTGCTGCCTCTTTCATGATAGGAACAACAGAATTTGCCGTGCCGTTGATTGATATGCTTGATATAGATGCGGAAATCAATCGTTTGCTGGCAGAACTGAAACATAAGGAAAGTTTCTTGCAGGGAATTGTGAAGAAGTTGAGCAACGAGAAATTCGTGAACAATGCTCCGGCAGCCGTAATCGAACTTGAACGCAAAAAACAGGCAGATGCGGAAAGTATTATCAAATCTTTGAAAGAAAGTCTTACCATTTTGTTGAAAAGATAATCACTTGATACTTAATTTTATGCAATACAAAGGCATCCCGCTAGATTTGGGATGCCTTTCTTTTTTAGATTGAATTTTAATACTATCTTTGTTCTCTCTTTTAATATCACCGACAAATGAAGCAAACACTACGGATTATTATACTTTGCTACTCCTTCATTCTTTTTTGAAGGGCTTCTTTTTCCCATGTTGGCAGATACCGGAAAGGCGGAGAAAGAAGTATTGGTCTTGAATTCTATCAATTTCAATTTACCTTGGTCGAAACATTTTTACTGGTGCGTACATGATGAACTTCAGCAGAGGGGTGTTTCTGTTAAGGCGGAATCATTGTCTGTTCCCGCTTTGTTGGATACAATGGAAGTAAATGCGGTGATTACCCGTCTGCGCGAGAAGTATCCAGTTCCGCCTGCCGCAATAGTACTGATTGGTGATCCGGGTTGGATTGTCTGCCGTGAGTTGTTTGATGATGTCTGGAAAGATGTTCCCGTGGTAGTGACGAATGCCCGTGACCGTTTGCCGGCTTCGGTGGAAATATTGCTGTCTCACGCTCCGTTGACAGAAGCAAACAGTGTTCCGGCTAAAGAATGGAGGCGGGGATATAACATTACCACTCTAAAGCAGCATTATTACATAAAAGAAACGATAGAGTTGATTTGTCAGTTGATTCCTGATATGAAACGTCTGGCATTTATTTCAGACGACCGATATATTAGCGAGGAGACTCGTTGTGATATGAAAGAAGTCGTAACCAAGTATTTCCCGGATTTGCCATTGGAACTGCTTTCTACCACTCAACTGTCAACGGAAGCGTTGCTGGATACTCTGCACAGCTATAAATCGAATACCGGAATTATTTATTATTCCTGGTTTGAATCACACAATAAAGATGATAATAATTATCTTTTTGATCATATTCAAGATGTGATATCCAATTTTACTCCATCTCCTTTATTCCTGCTGTCGTCCGAAGATTTGTCTAACAATACTTTCGCAGGCGGATATTATGTCTCGGCGGAGTCTTTCGGGCAGTCTTTGCTGGAGATACTTTACCGGATTCTGGACGGAGAACAAGCCCGGAATATTCCGGAAACTACCGGTGGAAAGGAGAATGCCTATCTGTGCTATCCGGTGTTGGAGGAACATAATATACCTTCTTATCGTTATCCGAAAGCAGCTGTTTATATCAATCAGCCCCAAAGTTTCTTTCAGCAACATAAAGTCGAAATCCTTGTCTGCATAGCTATATTGGTGATTTTGGTAACGGCTATTACCTATTATATCCGTATTCTTCGGAAAGCGTACAGCCGTTCAAGTGAAGCTATGGAAAAGGCGGAGCAAGCCAACCAATTGAAGTCTGCTTTCTTGGCTAACATGAGTCATGAGATACGTACTCCGTTGAATGCTATTGTTGGCTTTTCAAATATGTTACCGGAAGTTGATGATCGTGAGGAAATGCGGGAATACACAGATATTATTGAAACAAACACTAACTTGTTGCTTCAACTGATTAATGACATTCTGGATATGTCGAAGATTGAAGCCGGGACATTCGATTTCTGTCCGGCGCTGATTGATGTGAATCAGACAATGGAGGAAATAGAGCAAAGTATGCAGCTGCGCTTGAAGAATGATGCGGTAACTTTCACTTTTTGCGAACGTCTGCCGGAATGTATGCTTTATATAGATAAGAACCGCCTGATGCAGCTACTTTCTAATTTTATAGTTAATGCTATAAAGTTTACCAAATCCGGCAGTATCCGTATGGGATACCGTATGAAAGATATTAATACGATCTATTTTTATGTTTCGGATACGGGGTGCGGTATGTCGCCCGAACAATGCCGGCACGTATTTGAACGTTTTGTGAAATATAACCCGTTTATTCAGGGGACAGGACTGGGACTTTCCATTTGTCACATGATTGTCGAGCATTTGAAAGGGGAAATAGGCGTTAACTCAGAAGAAGGAAAAGGTTCTACTTTCTGGTTTACGTTGCCTTACCGAAAAGGGTAAATTTTGTATTAAGGAAATAGAATCGGCAGTAGTAACGGGAGGTAATCTTTCAAATCCACGCGCAGTTGCTTTAACGCTTGTTGAATACGGTAATCTATTGTTTTGGGTGATACTCCCAGTGTTTCGGCGATCTCTTTGTAACTCATGTCCCGGAAACGGTGCATCACAAAAGACTCCCGATAGCTTTCGGGTAGCGCTGCGATAGCCTCCTCAATTCGTTTGGTCAGTTCTTCCATCTGATAGTAGTCCGTATCTTGCAGCATTTCCTGCATTTCTTCATAAAAACGGGTATCAGCCCGTTGGGTGGCGTCGATATGCGCGAGCTTGTTCAAAGCCCTGCGGTACACCATCTTAAAAAGATAAGAACTCAGAGAAGATTCAATGACAAGAGTTTCCCGATTTTCCCAAATCCATAAAAGAGAATCCTCTACAATTTCTTCCGCATCTTCCAGATCAACAAACCGATGACCGTATGCACAAAGCATCGGATAATACTTTCGAAACAGCGTGTCGAAAGCTTTTTGATCTCCGTGTCGGACGGCTGATAATAAGAAATCGTTTTCTGAGCGGTAGGTTTCTTTCATGTATTAGTTTTGTAATTCACTGCAAATATAGCTTTTTTATAAGAAAACAAAGATTTTCTGAAAAAAAATGGATTTTAGTTTAGGAATCTATCCGGAGTCTCCTGTCTTATAATAAAAGACAAGAAAAAGAGGATATGGACAAACTTGATAAAAATAAAATAGACGAATTACTTCCCCGCTATTGTGAGGGACAAGTGACAGAAGAAGAACGTCTGCTGGTTGAGACTTGGATGAACGAATCGGAGGAGAACCGGCGGGTAGTAAAACAGATTCATTCGCTTTATCTGGCTACGGATACCATTCATGTAATGAAGAAAGTAGATACGGAAAAAGCGTTGTCGAGGGTAAAAGGCAGGATAACAGGTAGAAAGAAAACGATGTGGTGGGAATGGGCACAACGTGCGGCCGCAGTTCTGTTCATTCCACTTCTCGTTGTTCAGTTGGTGCACTATTGGGGAGGAGACGAACAGGAACTGGCACAAATGTTGGAAGTAAAGACCAATCCGGGAATGACCACTTCATTAACTTTATCGGATGGAACGGTAGTCTTCCTTAATTCAGAATCACGCCTGACTTATCCTTCACATTTCAACGGAGATACACGAAACGTAACCTTGCAGGGAGAAGCCTATTTTGAAGTTGCCAAGAATCCCGAAAAGAGATTTATCGTTTCCACTTCTCATCAGTCGCAGATAGAAGTGCTGGGTACACATTTTAATATAGAAGCCTATGAGAAAGATGATAAAGTGCTGGCAACACTGGTGGAAGGAAAGATAGGATTCATCTTTACACAGGATAATGTGTCGAAAAAGGTATTAATGGATCCGGGACAAAAACTTGTTTATGATTCGAGAGATTGTAAAGTGCAGCTTTATGCCATTTCCGGTGAATCGGAAACAGCATGGAAAGAAGGAAAAATTATATTCAGGAACACTCCTTTGGAAGAAGGCTTACGACACTCCTTTGGAAGAAGGCTTACGAATGTTGGAGAAACGATATAATGTAGAATTTATAATTAAGAATGACCGCTTGAAAGGAGACTCGTTTACAGGAACATTCACGAATCAACGTCTGGAACGTATCTTAGAGTATTTCCAACTTTCCTCCCAGATTCGTTGGCGGTATCTTGATTCTCCGAATATAAAAGATGAAAAGAGCAAAATAGAAATATACTGATTGATTAACCTTAAAACAAGTAATGCAATGAAAGACAGAGCCCCTTAATTAAAAAACATACGGGATGATATTGGCGTATCTTCCCGTATGGAAATCGGTAAATCTTTTTGATGCTTGTTTGGCGACAAGCTTAGATAAACTTTTTATTAACTTTAAGTCATTACAAATTTATGCAAAATTATTTTAGCATCCAATTTTTATGGGTGGTAAAGTCGCTTTGGCGAGTTTCAAAAAAAATCCCATTATCTATGAGACTATTAGTTTTGTTCTTAGTATGTTCTATCGGACTAAGTTATGCAGCCGATAGTTACGCTCAGAAAGCTATGATCAGTATCGATGTTCACAACCAGCGTGTGGAGGATATTTTGAAAGAGATTGAAGCGCAGTCGGATTTTGACTTCTTCTTCAATAACAAACATGTAGATTTGAATCGTCGTGTTTCTGTGTCTGCTGATAAAAGTAATATTTTCAGTGTGTTGAAAGAAATCTTTTCCGGTACGAATGTGAAGTATTCGGTGTTGGATAAGAAAATAATATTGTCTGTTGAAGCGCAATCACCACAGCAGGAAAAGAAAGTAACAGTATCGGGTACGGTACTGGACACTCATGGTGAACCGGTAATCGGAGCTAGTGTATTGGAGAAAGGCGTACAGGGAAATGGAACGATTACAGACATTGACGGTATCTTCAAACTTTCCGTATCTTCATCGAAAGCACAATTGGATATTTCCTATATCGGCTATCAGTCACAGACTGTTGCGGTGCAAGTCGGTAAAAATCTAAAAATCATTTTACAGGAAGATTCCAAACAATTGGAAGAAGTAGTAGTGGTAGGTTATGGTACACAGAGTAAAAAGACATTAACAGGTGCTGTTTCTATGGTAAATATGGGTGATGTAGAAATGAATACTGTTCCGAATGTATCTCGTGCATTGGCAGGTAAGGCTGCCGGATTTCGTGTAAATCAGATCTCTGCGCAACCTGGCGGTGAGGCTAAATTCCGTATTCGTGGTGAGGCTTCTATAGGAGCAGGTAACGACCCTTTGTTTGTTATTGATGGTTTTCCGGTATCGTCTTCCGGTAATTTAAGTTCGGGGAACGGCTATTATGAATCCGGTAATATTGATAATGTGCTGGAGTCTTTGAATCCGGATGATATTGAATCAATTTCAGTTTTGAAAGATGCCGCTTCTACGGCTATTTATGGAGCACGTGCCGGTCATGGAGTTGTTCTGATTACAACAAAACGCGGTAAGAGTCAGAAGCCCAGAGTGACTTATTCCGGTATGGGATCTGTGCAGGTAGCCCGTTCGAATTATAAGATGCTTGATACTCGTATGTATATGGATATGTATAATAAACAGATGCATGAAGAGTGGCTGAAGTTGAATGGAATGGGGATTTATGAAGGATATGTGGAGAAACCGGATACTCCGCCCACTCAATATAAACCGGCTTTCAATAATGATGAAATATTGTTGGCAAGTGGTACTGATTGGCTTGATGCGGTAATGCGTAACGGATATACGCAACAACACAATCTTTCTGTGAATGGTGGTACGGAGAAAACCCGTTATCTGGCTTCTGTCAACTATATGAACCAGGAAGGAATTGTCAAGAATAATGGTGTCAGTCGTTTTTCTGCCCGTTTAAATCTGGATCAAGAATTAAGTAAATATGTATCTTTCGGATTAACCGCTACTTACTCACAGAATAAGTATGATAACGTTCCTTTAGGAGATAAGGTTAATGAATATTCAGGTGTGTTGACCGGTGCTATTGAGTCCAATCCTACTATTCCTATTTATGATTCTGAAGGGAATTATTTTATTGACCCGAAACGTCCTTTTGTTGCGAATCCGGTTTCTTTGTTGGAAATAAAAGATAATACGGTAAAAGATCGGTTGATCGGTTCAGCATTTGTTTCAGTAAAACCATTGAAAGAATTAGAAGTGAAATTACAGTTGGGAGCTGACCGCAGTTTCCAGAAACGTTCCAGTTATTTGCCTAAGACAACTTTGCAAGGGGCAAATAAGAATGGAAGGGCAGATATTTCACAAGAGACAAGCACTACTTATCTAATGGAATTGACCGCTCAATATTCTAAAAGTTTTGGTGATCATAATCTGAAAGCTATTGGTGGTTATTCATTCCAAAAGTTCAAGAATGACGGATTCAGTGCCGGAAATTCAGATTTTCTGGTGGACGGATTTGGATATAATAGTTTGGGGTCGGGTAATTATAAAAAGCCTTCTGTCAGTTCATGGGCTTCTATAAATAGTATTGCTTCTTTGTTTGCCCGTGCTAATTATTCTTACAAAGGAAAATATTTGTTGGAAGCCACGGTACGTGCTGATGCTGCATCTAATTTTGCACCGGAAAATCGTTGGGGATATTTCCCTTCTGTATCAGCAGGTTGGATGATTAGTGAAGAAAATTTCATGAAAGGGGCTTCTAAATGGTTATCCATGTTGAAATTGAGAGCTTCTTATGGACAGACCGGTAATTCTAATGTCGGTTATCGTATTTATGATTATTATGAGGTAGGAAGAAATGCCATTATTGGAGGTGCGGAGTCAACAGGAGTATATGCTTCGGATTTGGGAAACAAGAGTATCACTTGGGAAACAACTACGGAATTTAATCTTGGAGTAGACTTTGGAATATTTAATAACCGGTTTAAGTTGGCTGCCGAGTACTTTAAGCGTAAAATAACAGATTTGTTAGTGACAAACAAGCCCTTGCCATTTTATAATGAGGTAAATAAAATTGCAGGAAATATAGGATCAACGCAAAGCCAGGGTGTGGAAATCACATTGAATACAGTGAATATTGTTACAAAAGACTTTGAATGGGATACCACATTGACTTTATCGCATTATAATGACCGTTGGTTGAAACGTGATCCGAACTGGAAGCCAAGAGCCTATGAAAAAGAAGATGACCCGATACGGGCATGGTGGGAATATGAAGCAATCGGTATCCTGCAACCGGGAGAGAAGGCACCGGATGCCCAGAAAGATTTGGTTCCGGGAATGATGAAGTTGAAAGATCGGGATGGAAATGGTGTGTTAGGAGATGAAGATAAGGTCTATATGGGGAATGGTGATCCGAAAATAATCTACGGTTTGAACAATTCATTCCGCTATAAGAATTTTGATTTGAATATCTATTTTTACGGAGAAGCGGGTAGAAAGCGGGGAGCCAGCTATTATGAAGGTTGGACACGCATGGATAATGGTATCAACGTTTCCACTTACGCATTGAAAGCGTTCAGTAGTAATAACTTGACAGCTACTGATCCTACCTACGTGAGAGGGGGAAACGGTTGGGGAGACTATTACGTAAAATCTATCTATTACGTTCGTTGCGGAAGTATAACATTGGGATATAAAGTACCGATCAGCCAAAAGATCGTGAATAATCTTCGTGTATATGTAGATGTGAACAATCCGTTTGTGATTACTAATTGGACAGGGCTGGATCCTGAAACGGATAACGGAACTTATGCATATCCGAATGTGACCTCTTATAATTTTGGTGTATCAATATCTTTCTAATAAGTTATGAATATGAAAAAGACAATTTATACTGCAATAGCAACTCTCTTGTTCCTCATTTCGTCTTGCACGCTGGAGCAGGAAGTTTATAATAAAATAAATCCGGGAATGTTTCCCCAAAATGCTGAAGATGTAAATGCTTTGGTCAACTCAAGTGCTTATTACGTTTTTTCTCCGTGGGGGATTTTTGAGGTGGCGGCAGGTTATGTGACGACTTCGGAAATGGTGACCGATTATGTGGAAAACACATGGGGGTGGACTACCGTATATAATTCGTATGAAGCTAATGACTGGCATATCGACGGAGATTATCGCCGCGTGTATGACTATTCCCAATATCTGGCTTCCATGACTTTGACAATGGAACGTATCAAGAACGTGGATATGGATGAAACGTTGAAGGCCCGTTATATGGCCGAATTAAAATGTGGACGTGGTTTTCTGGCTTTTCTGATGTATGATATGTATGGTCCGATACCTATTGCAGATTTGGAAACTTTGCAGAAACCGGAAGCTGAGATTGTGATTCCCCGCTTGTCTGAAGAAGCGATGCGTGAATACATTGTTACTAACCTGAAGGAAGCGGCCGACATACTGCCTTATAAATATGAAGATACGGATTACGGACGTTTTACAAAAGGATTGGCCAATACATTATTGCTGAAATTCTACATGATGACCAAGCAATGGGATGAGGCGGAGAAAATAGGACGTGAATTGACAAAACCGGAATACGGTTATAAATTGGTAGACGATTATCATTCTTTGTTTTCTTTATCAGGAGAAAAGAATTCGGAAGTAATATTCTCTTGTGTAGCGGAAGCTGGTGTGATGGAGCAGAAGTGGTTTGCACATGTATTAACATCCGACTATCCTATTCCGGCAGGAATGGCGGTGACTGCATGGGGAGGGTATAAAATATCCTGGCCTGCCTATGAATCTTTTGATCCTAAAGACAAAAGACGGGAAAGAATTATAGGTGAATATACTGGTACGGAAGGCGTGCATCACAGTCGTGCTCTTGACCGTGACGGAGGTACAACAGGTGTACTCTTTTATGGTGCAATTCCGGTTAAGTATAAAATCGAAGGGGTGATAGGAGAACTGTGTGAAATAGATATGCCAATCTACCGTTATGCAGACGTATTGACTTTACTTTCAGAAGCTATTGTCCGCAATGGAAATAGCATAACTCAGGAAGCTGTCGGGTTATTGAATCAAGTACGTGTTACCCATGGCGGACTGAAAGCTTATCAATTGAGTGATTTCGCTTCAGTGGAAGATTTCCTTGATAAATTGTTGGAAGAACGTGGACATGAGTTCTATTTTGAAGGTGTACGTCGACAGGATTTGATTCGTCACGGAAAATTCATAGAAGCGGCACTTGCTAAAGCAAGATTTGCCGGACAGCCGACTGGTAAAATCGAAACGAAGGTAGACGGGCAATATAAATATGAGAAGTTTCCGTTACCTACTCATTTGATTACTGAAGGACAAGGTCTTATAATTCAAAACCCCGGTTACTAAAAATGGATAGTATTATGAAACATTTATTATATACTCTATTAGGTATTTTATTACTTGCCGGATGTAAAGAGGACAAGTATAATGTAATTATTCCTATGTCGGATATTTACCTGAGTGCGCCTCAGGATGGAACGAAAATTGACTTGAATGATTTGTCAATCGATGAATATAGTTTCTCATGGGATAAGGCATTGGAGAAAGGTGCCAAACTGATTCTTTGTGCTACCAGAGATTTCAAAAAGCCGGTGAAGATTGACGCTGGTAAATCGACCTCTTTTACTTTGTCCGTATTGGCAGCCGATCAGTATTTCTCTCAGTTGGGAATAAAGGCCGGTCAAGAAGCGCTGTTGTATTGGACTGTTAAAGAGACTGGCAATACTACGGCTGCTGCGTCGGATGTGCATACGATTCATGTGAAACGTATGTCTACCAAGTTATTACAACCTGAGGATATGACTGAGATTGCTTTGGCTGAAGATAAACCGGAAACTGCCGTACAGTTTGAATGGGATACGGAAGGAAGGCCTGAATCAACCTCATATTCACTCTGTCTGTCACTTGATCCTGAAATGAAACAGACTGTAGCCGAGCAAAGTGTAGGGATTGTAAAAGGTAAGTCTTCTCTGACACACGAGCAACTTCAGACCTTGCTCGACCAACTTTCTATTAAACGTTGGACATCCAACGCTATATATTGGAATGTGAAGACTGATGACGGGCAACTGGTGTCACGTTCTTCCGGAGTACTAAATATGACGGAAATGATGCGTTTCATTGATGTTCGCGGTGATGAGAAGATAACCTATCGGGTTGCCCGTATTTCTTATAGCGACGGAACTTCACTGGTTTGGCTGGCAGATAATTTGAGGACGACCAAGTATCCTGACGGAACTGATATTGAGTCAAATAATTATAAGAATACGCCGGAATCTTTTGGAGAAGGCAGAGTGAAAGCATACGGAGTTCATTATCATTATGACATTCGTGACAAAATAGCTCCTACGGGTTGGCGCTTACCGACTATGCAGGAATATAAGAACCTGTTTGCCGAAGCCGGAACAGCTGAAGGTCAATGGAATGTTTTGAAAGACCCTGATTATTATGAGTCAGTGAAAGGACAGACTCATTTGAATGACTGGAAATTTAATTTGTGTGCTTCCGGTCAATGGGTAGAACCGAATATTAATAATCACACCGGACAGTATTGCTATTTGTTGGTGACTGATAATACAGAGCATGGATGTATGCTTCATGATAGCGGAGCAACATTGTGGACTCCTTGGACAACAGGGGCTCCTGCACGTTTTATCTTCAATGAAAATTAATCAGGTGAAAATTAAAAATAGATCAATCATGTTAATCAATATAAAGAAAACTATGACCATATTATCTACCTTATTATTAGGTATTATGTGTAGCTTTTGTTCTGATACAATAGATGTGTATGCAGGACAGTATGGAGAGGAAGAAGGTACGAATGAACCGGAAACTCCGGAAGTTGTAGGTAAAATTGTTCATATCGAGTCGTTGAGAAATCCTGATAGAGGCTTTCATCTTGAATGTAATTTGCTGGCTGATGAGATGAAAAGTCCATATAATGATTATGAAGTATATGGTGAGGATTTGTATAAAAAGAAAATAGAGCAGTTTGATGCGAAAGACGATAATCTGACTCTTGTGCAGCAATATATCTATCTGACCAAATGGGTGAGTAAAGATCTTGATGATGAGGCTTTGAATAATATCCGCAAGGTGTTTGAGTTGATGAAAGCGCAGGGATATAAAGCTATTCTTCGTTTTGCATACAATCATGCGGGGCTTAATACGTCCGGCGGTGAATCTAAACAATGGATTCTTAGGCATATTGAACAATTGACACCTTTGTTGAATGAATATATCGGTCAGATTGCTACGGTGCAAGTTGGTTTTATTGGTGCTTGGGGAGAGTGGCATACGTCGCCGTTGGCAAATGATCAGGATGCGAAGAATGCAATTGTCAGTGCACTGTTAAGAGCTTTGCCTGTTCCATATTGTGTAGAAATGCGTTACCCGAGTCATAAGAAAGCATTGACATTGGAGCAGGAAGAATACCGCGGACGTATCGGATATGCGAACGATTACTTTACAGCCGGTGAACATTCTCATGCGCCGGGCAATGACTTTGTTCCTAATACGGATGATTATAAACAAATAACCGGGGAGGTAAAAGCGAATAATTTCTATATGAGTGGTGAGATTCCTTATAATGAAGATACCGAATGGGGTTTGGCTGCACTAATTACTCCGATGAAGTCATTGCGTATTTTGCGCGAACACCGTTATTCGGCTTTTGATATAACGCAGAATTTTGATTTGAATATCATGAGTTGGAAACAAGTAAAAGTATATCCTTCTTTGCTGAATGATAATAACATTCTCTTTGATGAGAGTTATTTTAAAGACGCCGAAGGAAATGAGGTTGTCCGTTCATTCTATGAATTTGTACGTGACCATTTGGGATACCGGTTGAATCTGCAAAGCGAATCGACAGTGGAGGCGAAAAACGGAAACTTGGAATATAATCTGACGATAACTAATACCGGTTTTGCTACGGTGATTAATCCGAAAGAAGTATATCTTGTGCTGGTTTCCGGAGACGGTCAGGTAGCTAAAGAAATAAAGCTGGATGTTGATCCTAAAACATGGATTCCTTCTACAAATGAAGAACCGAATCAGGTAGCGAAGTATGTTATAAAAGGAAGTGCAGCTGCCGGATTGAGCGGGACATACAAAGTTGGAATCTGGATGCCGGAGAAAGTGGCCGATTTGAAATACAATCCGGCTTACGCCATCAAGTTTGCTCCGACGGAGAAACTCACTCATTGGTATGATGACGCAGGAAAATATGCAGTGAATATTTTCGGTGAAGTTACATTCTGATACGGATTGATGAATGCTTCGGCCGGGACAAACCGATATCTTGTGGGCAAGTCGGAGCAGATTACTCTTTAAATTTGTCGGTAAGGTGAATTTGTAAAATAATGATTTGCTAGTTTATAGTCGATAGTATCCTCCATTCTCCTTCCCGAAGGAGGGGAATGGAGATACCACCGACTTGCTAAATAACCACCAAATTTGAAGAAGCCCCCGGAACATTCAATACTTATGATATAATTTGAATAAAGATGAATAAAAGTAGAAGCAACGTATTTATTATGCTTAACTTAATTGTATCATTTTTATTTCAGCCTGTTCCTCCCCCAGGGAACAGGTTAAAATAGAAAATGGTACTTTTAATATTAACGGGAAAGATGTGCAATTGATATGCGGAGAAATGCATTATCCCCGTATTCCGCACGAGTATTGGCGTGACCGTCTGCACCGAGCGCATGCAATGGGGTTGAACACCGTGTCTGCTTATGTATTCTGGAACTTCCACGAACGGCAACCCGGAGTATTTGATTTCAGCGGACAAGCGGATATTGCCGAGTTTGTACGTATTGCACAGGAAGAAGGGCTGTATGTCATTCTTCGTCCCGGGCCATACGTGTGTGCGGAATGGGATTTCGGAGGTTATCCTTCGTGGCTCCTGAAAGAAAAGGACTTGACTTATCGTAGTAAGGACCCGCGTTTCATGTCTTATTGCGAACGATATATCAAGGAACTTGGCAAGCAACTGGCCCCCCTGACTATCAACAACGGCGGTAATATTATCATGGTACAGGTGGAAAACGAATACGGTTCGTATGCGGCCGACAAAGAATACCTTGCTGCTATCCGTGATATGCTTCAAGAAGCCGGATTCAATGTTCCGTTGTTTACTTGCGACGGCGGTGGGCAGGTGGAAGCCGGACATATTGCCGGTGCATTGCCTACTTTGAACGGTGTGTTCGGCGAGGATATATTTAAAATCGTGGATAAATATCATCCGGGCGGTCCGTACTTTGTGGCGGAGTTCTATCCGGCTTGGTTTGATGAATGGGGGAAACGTCATTCTTCTGTTGCCTACGAGCGTCCTGCCGAACAACTGGATTGGATGTTGGGACATGGCGTATCTGTCAGTATGTATATGTTCCACGGCGGAACAAATTTCTGGTATATGAACGGTGCCAATACCAGCGGAGGATTCCGTCCCCAACCTACCAGCTACGATTATGACGCTCCGCTTGGAGAGTGGGGCAACTGCTATCCGAAATATCATGCTTTCCGGGAGATCATTCAGAAATACTTGCCGGAGGGAACACAGTTGCCGGAAGTGCCTGCCGATAATCCGACCACTACCTTTGCGACGGTCGAGCTGAAAGAAAGTGCTCCGTTAACTACGGCATTTCATCAGACTATACAATCGGAAGATGTTTTATCCATGGAAGATGTAGGAACCGATTTCGGATATATCCACTATCAGACTACCATTAAGACACCGGGAAAACAGAAATTGATTATTCAGGATTTGCGTGATTATGCCGTTATTCTGGTGGACGGTAAACAAGTAGCCAGCCTTGACCGTCGTTATAATCAGAACAGTACGACATTGGATATTCATAAAGTTCCCGCCACACTTGAGATTTTGGTTGAAAATACCGGACGGGTCAATTATGGTCCCGATATTCTTTTTAACCGTAAAGGAATTACAAGTCAGGTGCTTTGGGGGAATGAGAAATTGACAGGGTGGTCAATCACACCGCTTCCTCTTTATAAGGAAGAAGTATCTTCCTTGTCTTTCGGACAAGAAATCAAAGGTGTTCCGGCATTTCATAGAGGGACGTTCATTATCGAACAGCAAGGCGATTGCTTTGTCGATATGAGCCAATGGGGTAAAGGAGCTGTCTGGGTAAACGGTAAATCGTTGGGACGTTTCTGGAATATCGGTCCGCAACAAACTCTTTATATACCTGCTCCCTGGTTGAAAAAAGGTGAGAATGAGGTTGTTGTTTTCGAAATGGAGGATACGGGAAAGAGGAACTTGCAGGGATTGGACAAGCCGATTCTCGACAGTTTGGGTATTGATAAAAACAAGCCAGAGAAACAGCAACGCAATCAAACAGGCAGTCCGATTCTCGAAGAAGGAGATATTCTTCTGAACACCACTTTGGCGGAGACAAGCGATTGGCAGCAAGTTGATTTACCGGTTGTGAGCACTCTGCGTCATTTTTGCATCGAAACGCTTTCTTCTTATACGGAAGACAATCAGGCGTGTATTTCAGAGGTTGATTTGTTGGACGATAAGGGACAACCGATTGATAAGACCAAATGGGAAGTTGTTTACGTAAGCAGCGAGCAGGCAGATAAGAATCTGGGTATAGCGGAGAACTTGTTCGACGGAGATATTTCTTCATTCTGGCATACAGATCCGGCAACGGAACCCGGACAGCCGCACCGTATCATTGTGGACATAAAGGAAATCTATAAAATATCAGCCCTTCGCTTCAAAGTACGTAAAGGTGCTTTTTTGTCAGGGAAGGTAAAAGAGATAAACGTATACGGTCGCCCGCAATTCTTCTTGTTTCATTGATTAAAGTGTACAGGTAGTAAGAAATTTGATTTCTATTTACTATCTTTGGCAAATCTAAAAAAACACGATTATGAACATACGTATTTTGATAACCTTATTATTTGGAGTGACTTTGTTTTGTAGCTGCCAACCGAAGCAGTTACCGGTAAATTCTTTGGCAGAACGTGTAACGGAAGGAACCTCGAAAGATCGAATCCTTTTTCGGATGACACCGGAAAAAGACGATGTGTCTAAGGATTACTTTGAAATAACTGCCGAAGACGGTAAAGTCCTGATAGTCGGAAATTCCGATCTGTCATTGGCAACAGGACTGAACTGGTATCTGAAGTATGTAGCCGGTATTCATCTTTCCTGGAATAACCCGTCACAGAAGTTGCCGGAAGTGCTCCCTCTTCCCACGGGGAAAATCCGTCAGGAGACAGCTATGCAAAACCGTTATTATCTGAATTATTGTACTTATTCCTACTCAATGGCTTTCTGGGATTGGGAACGGTGGGAGAAGGAGATTGACTGGATGGCATTGCATGGCATTAATATGCCTTTGAGCATAACCGGAATGGAAGTAGTCTGGTATAATCTGCTGAAACGTGTCGGATACACAACGGAAGAAATCAATGAATTTATTTCCGGTCCGGCCTTTATGGCTTGGTGGCAGATGAATAATCTGGAAGGGTGGGGCGGACCGAATCCCGATAGCTGGTATCAGCAACAAGAAGCGCTTCAGAAGAAGATCGTAGCCCGTATGCGGGAGTTGGGTATTGAACCAGTATTCCCCGGATATGCTGGAATGGTTCCCCGTAATATCGGTGAGAAACTAGGTTATCAGATTGCCGACCCCGGCAAGTGGTGCGGTTTCCCTCGTCCGGCTTTCCTTTCTTCAGAAGACGAGCATTTCGATTCTTTTGCGGCTATGTACTACGAAGAATTGGAGAAACTTTACGGAAAAGCTAAATATTATAGTATGGACCCATTCCATGAGGGAGGCAACACAGAAGGGGTAGACTTGGCGAAGGCCGGAACTTCTATAATGAAAGCCATGAAGAAAGCCAATCCGGAAGCTGTCTGGGTCATTCAGGCATGGCAGGCAAATCCGCGTCCGGCTATGATCGATGTGTTGAATGCCGGAGATATGTTGGTGCTGGATTTGTATAGCGAGAAACGTCCGCAATGGGGAGACTCGGATTCGATGTGGTATCGTGAGAAAGGCTTTGGCAAGCACGACTGGCTTTATTGTATGTTGCTGAACTTCGGAGGAAATGTCGGTTTGCATGGACGAATGAATCAGTTGGTGAACGGATATTATGATGCGTGTGCTCACGTAAATGGGAAAAGAATGCGTGGCGTAGGGGCTACGCCTGAGGGGATAGAGAATAATCCGGTTATGTTTGAACTCTTGTATGAATTGCCGTGGCGTGCGGAACGCTTTTCACCGGACGTATGGTTGCAAGGATATCTGAAAGCCCGTTATGGTGGTGAATTGTCACCGGAAGTTATGGAAGCATGGAGAGCGTTGGAACATACGGTTTATAATGCTTCCAAGAACTCTCCGGGAGAGGGAACGTTAGAATCTCTTTTGTGTGCCCGTCCGGGTTTCCATTTGGACAGAACGTCTACATGGGGATATTCCAAACTGTTCTATTCGCCTGATTCTACTTCGAAAGCAGCGGACTTAATGCTCTCTGTGGCTGAACAATATAAAGGCAACAATAATTTTGAATATGACTTGGTGGATATCGTACGTCAGAGTAATGCTGATAAAGGCAATGCATTGCTCGATGAAATATCCCAAAGTTATGACCGTAAAGACAAAGAGAATTTCCGGAAGCAGACGCAGCAGTTCCTTGAACTCATTTTGTCGCAAGACAGTTTATTGTCTACCCGGAAAGAATTCTCCGTATCTTCTTGGCTGACTGCCGCACGTTCTTTGGGCAATACGGACGCGGAAAAGAAACTCTATGAATGGAATGCATCTGCATTAATCACAGTCTGGGGTGATAGTATCGCTTCCAATCAGGGAGGTTTGCATGATTATTCTCATCGGGAATGGAGTGGTCTTTTGAAAGACTTGTATTATCTGCGTTGGAAAACTTTCTTTGAGCAGAAACAACAGGAGTTGGAAGGCAAAGCTAGCGGTGAAGTGATTAATTTCTATGGTATGGAGAAAGCTTGGGCGGAAAAGGCTCATGAGTATTGATTCAAAAGTATGAGATAATAGCAATTTTATTTTTATACTCTTATTGAGGGTTCATCAGGTTCATCTTCGTGTTGGACTGCCGATGAATAAATAGATACAGGGTGAAGGAGAGAAGGAGGAACTATTGAAAGCGTCCTTCAATCTATGTCCAGCTTCACCCTGTACTATATGTTTTAATATAGAAGTAATAAAAAAGAGGAGCTGTCCGACAGATCAGCATGGCTAAGTGTCTGTTCTATTGGAGAGATATCCTGAAAGTGGCTATTACTCCTTTATGGTCAGAAGGCCATATGCCTTTGGGGGTGATGAAGTAGTCTTCTGTATTCTCTTCTATGCGCTGACTTTTGACAATGGAACGGGACGGACCGAGAATCATAGAGGATATTGGTGTAATGTCCTGATTAGGATAAAAGTAAATAAAATCAATCCGGTCTCTTTCGTCCGCATCTGGTGCCCAGGTTAATTTGCTGACAGGCATCTTGTCGTTGTCGGAAGGGAAAGTGAATCCCGGGTGGGTGATCGGGTTCGGATATAGCGTTCGATATGTGTCCTTGAATCCTTCTTTGCAGAGTATACTTGAACAGTCCCAATTGATAACTACCCCATTGTGGTCCCATAGGTCTTTTGTATCTTCTTGCCAGTCGAGGTGAGAAGGTTCGTTGAAATCTCCTCCTAATAGAACAATGGTTCCTTCGGCAATGTCTTGCCGTGCGTTTTCGATGAATACTTCAATGGCTTCTTCGCGAAAGGCGATCCGGTTGGCCGCTAAAATGGAATCCGCATTATGAACAGGTTGTGTCATTTTCTTCCAAGTACTTCCATTGTAACCACGAGGTAAGTAACAAGCATAATTCTTATAATCTAAGTGGGCGGAATAAACGGCAATAGTATGTCCGGCTATGCCGATAGTTGCTTTCAGGATAGAGCCGCAACCGCTGTCCTTTGGATAGATAATCTCCTGCTGACTTATATTGTATTTGGATAAGATGCCTACATCCAGAGGGTTATGTTCTCCATAGTAAGTTTTTCCACGTTTCTTAAGTGCCTCAATGATGCGGGATATAAAGAAGGTGCCATTGTAGTTGCGGACTTCGCTGAAAAAAACGATATCGGCATCAACCTGTGCCACTTCATCGGCTATGGCTTCAAATCCTCCTTCTACGATGCTTCCTTCATGCCAGATGTTGAGTTGCAGGACGGTGAGATGAGAGGTTGGGGTCGCATTGCGACCCCAACTTGTTATTCCTATGCTGCTAAGGCATAAGAGTAGTATATAAAAATTTAGTTTCATACCGTTCTTTTTTATTCTTGTAGAATCCACATCAACTTGTTTACTTCGTCCGAACCGTTGAATTGCCTTTGTACAGCCGCTTCTACATTTGCCTTGTTATAATCATATTCCGCACTTGGATATAACCAGCGTACCGGCATTTTGGTAGGTTCGTTAGGATTCTGGTTAGTCAGCGGATTGATCGGGAATTCCGGATAACCGGTTCTTCTGTAGTCATAATAGGCTTGATAGGGTGACTGCATGAAATTGGCCAGATATTTCTGAGTTATGATCTTTTTGAGATCCTCCTCGAAATTTCCATTTAGCTGGATACCGGGTTTTGCTAATGTTTGGGCAATGATGTCACTAGTCATTTTGCGTCCGTGATGATACTTCTGTGCATCCGGCGTATTGTCAGCAACGAATTTCATGCTTGCTTCAATTCCTTTTTTATAATATTCGGCTGCATCTCCGGTGATCCATGTGCGTAATGCCGCTTCGGCAAGAATAAAATTCTGTTCGGCATAGCCTATACGGATATAAGGTTCTCCGGACTCGTAAGAAGTATATCTGTTGTTGAACTGGCAGAATTCTTTCGTTTGATCGGCTATTAGTTTTAATTCGTCTATCGGATTCGACGGGTCGATTCCTATGTAAGCATCCCAGTCATTTTCCTGGCTACCGGAATTTAATTTTCCTTCGGAAGGATTTGCGTAATAAAAGAGGCGATAGTCCTCATTGGCTTTCAGCGCATCAATAACCAGACCGGATATCATTACGTATTGTTTATAGGAATGTAATGATTCATTGAATGGATACAACTGCCCTTCTTTCGTGGAGAAAGTGATTTGTAAATTATCAGCGTTGGAACGTAACAGTAAGTTACGGTCAAGTATCTCATTAAATTTGGATTTAATATTGATGTCAGTGGAATTAATCTTCTTGGATAAGTTGATTAGAACTCTTAATTCTAAAGCATTCGATACTCTGTGCCACTGTTCTACCTTTCCACCGAAGATAGGATCTCCGTCAAATGTTGTCTGGTTGGCATTCTGGAAGTATTCGTGTGCCTTATCCAGATCATTGAGCAGGAATTTGAAAACATCCTCTTGTGTGTTGTAGGCTACAGTCAGATTCCCTTCCTTGCCCTCGAGGATTCCTTCGTAGGGAATATCACCTACATTGAGAGTGTATTCGAATAGCCGGTAAGCCTTCAGGAAAAGTGCCAGACCCTTGTATGCATTCCTTTTGTCTTCATTCATTGTTTCGTCTTTGTCTGTCAGTTCCGCCATGAGCTTATAGTTGGTCAGCGAGGTGTAGCCGCTGAAACTTTCGCGTCCGAAGTTGTTATACTGCGTTCCTTCCAATGCTTCCGACCAGCCGATATATTTGCAGGTCATTTGATTATAAATGAAATCTTTGCCTTTGGAAGGTTTCATAAGCCCTACAATGGCACCCGTTGCCAGAAGCTTGGGTGATACTTTGGTCACAGCGTCCGGATTCGTATTGATATCCTCAAAGTTATCGCATGAAAATAGGGTAATTCCGGCGAGCAGGCTCGCGATATATTTTATTGTTTTCATATTATTCATTCTTTTAGAAGTCAAACTTAACATTAAATCCCATGTAACGGATAGAAGGTGAGCTTAGTGCATCCTGCACTTTATCGGGGTCACTGAAGCGAAACTCTTTTGCCCACATCAGCAGGTTCTGTCCGACAAAGCCGACTGAAGCACCTTTCATTCCTATTTTCTGGCAAACGGATTGTGGTATTTCGTAACTGATAGATAAGTCGCGAAGCTTGATAAATGTCTTGTCGAACCAGTTTTGCGCTCTTTTATTATCACCCGATGCGTATGGATTGGTAGTCATCATATAGTCTTGATACGAAACGACTTTGTCATTGGGGGCAAATACACGGTTGTCCATGATTACATTCCCGTTTGCATCCCATTCGGCTTTGCCTGATACGACTTTGACCCCTTGGCCTATGAATGTCTTATTGTTGTTGACTACTTCTTCGTATCGATATTGATTGTCACTATCTATATGTGCGCCGGAGTTCCACATGGCCTGGTCTGTCATAGAATAACCGACACCTCCTACACGTCCGTCAATGGTGATACTCAGGGTGATTCCCTTCCAGTTGACCGATGTGCTGAGTCCCCATATCCAATCAGGTTCGCTATATCCTTTGAGTGTCGTAAACTTATTGACGAGAGGGAATCCGTTACTTCCGTGTACAATATTTCCTTCCGGATCCCTTTGGTAGTCGTAAATTGCTACCCAGTCCCAACGCTCCCCTTCGGCTACCCAAGGTTTTTGAGTAGAGTATATCGGGTCTATTTTATGGTAATAGTAGCGGTCGCGTGACCAGTTGAACATGGCAGACCACGTCAATTCCCGGTTCTTGATGATATCACCGGAAATGGAGAGTTCCATTCCTTTTCTTACTTGTTCTTCGTCCATGTTGACTTGCGTATTGCTGTATCCGCTTACAGAACTGAGTCCGGCATTTCGGGTATTGTTAAACTTGAGTGTATTATAATATGTATAATCCAGACGCAGGCGGTTCCCAAATAAATGAATGGCTGTACCCAATTCGTATGAACGTGTTTGGGAAGGAGAAAGTAGGCTGTTTCGAATTGTTGTAGGAGAGTAGGCGGCACTCATGTTGTCCCATACATCGGTACTGATAGAATAAACATCATTGATAGCATACACACCCATATCATGTTTGGTGGTTGTCCACGAACCTCTTATTTTCCAGAAGTCGATAACTTTGGGCATTTTGATGAATTCGGAGAGCACTACGCTACCGGAAACAGCCGGATAGAAATAAGAACGAGTCTCTTCCGGTAAGGTTGACGACCAGTCGTTACGTCCCGTTGCTTCTACAAAGACCGCACTTTTATAAGCTAATCCTATTTTTCCGTAAATGGAATTCGTTTGTTTGCTGTTATAAGTTTTTGCTGGTTTCGGCGGGGTCTACTGATGCTTTTAGTGAATAATACCCCGGAATGATTAATCCGCCGGCAGTGTTTGATCCTAAATAGTCATTCTGGTAATAGTAAATATTTCCTCCGACGAATCCGTCCACACTGATATCACCGAATTTATGTTCGGCAGTCAGCATAATATCATTATTGGTACTGAATCCTCTTTTTGATAGACAGAATAATATCCTTTCTTCTCTCCTTTGCCGGTCACGGAACCTACCGGAGCTTTTGTTTCGCTTTTTTCCGTATACATATCAGCACCCGAACGCAGGGATAGCTTCAACCAGGAAGTAATATCATAAGAAGCATTGACAAAGGCATTGACTACATCATAATTGTCCGAACTCGTTAACTCGTTGGCTATATAAT
>VOFI01003077.1_pt1 | contig 42713 bp, 55 predicted proteins | sample 5384131 | NCBI WGS metagenome assembly VOFI01 (sample SAMN12384728, study PRJNA508395) | human gut metagenome | isolation source: healthy gut H | host: Homo sapiens | reverse complement strand
TCAGTTGTTCCAATCCCTATTATACACACGAAGTGGAAAAATGCAAGCCCCAATTTAAAAAACAAATGTTCGATAAACATTGACTTGCCGTTCTGGATATACTACAATGGGAACAACATTCAGAGGACGGAGGGGCGGAATGAACCGAGAGACAACCTGCTGCTTTACCGGCCACAGGCCGAGAAGCTGCCCTGGCGGGAGGACGAGGGGATCCCCGGTGCCTGGAGCTGAAGGCCAGGCTGGCCGGGGCGGTGGAGGCCGCCTACGAAAAAGGGATGCGGCATTTCCTGTGCGGTATGGCCCGGGGAGCGGATTTTTACTGCTGCGAGGCGGCGCTGGCCCTGCGGGAGCGGCGCCCCGGCGTGACGGTGGAGGCGGTCATCCCCTGCGAGGAGCAGGCCGCCCGCTGGCGGGAGCGGGACCGGGAACGGTGGTTCTCCCTGGTGGAGCGCTGCGACAATGAGACCATGCTCCAGCACCACTACGACCGGGGGTGCATGCTCCGGCGGAATCGCTACCTGGTGGACCACTCGGCCATGCTGATTGCGGTGTACGACGGCATGCTGGGGGGGACCATGTATACCATCTCCTATGCCATGAAACGGGGGCTGGACGTGGTGACGCTGGACATTCCATAGGGCGGCCGGAGGCCGCCCCTTTTTTGAATTTATTTTCTGCAAATGCAAAATAATGCTTGACAGAGCTTTGCCCTGATCCTACAATGGAAACAGAAAGATTTGCAAATGCAGAAAAGGAGGAGCGGCCATGAAGTGGAATGGACGCTTGCCGGAGTCGGAGCTGGAACTCATGCTGGCGGTGTGGGAGGCCGGGGAGGAGGGGACCACGGCCTCCGGTATCTTGGCGCGGCTGGAGCGGCCCCTGACTGCCAGCGCCCTGCACAGCTACCTCAAGCGCCTGGAGGAAAAGGGCTTTCTGAGCTGCGGCAAGGAGGGAAAGACCAACCGTTACCGGGCCAGAGTGTCCCGGGCGGAGTATGAGCAGCAGGAGAGCCGGACGGTGCTGGACAGACTGTATGCGGGCTCCCTCCGGCGGTTTGCCGCCGCCCTCCACGACGGCGGGAGCCTGACGGAAGAGGAGGTGCGGGAGCTGGAGGAGTACCTCCGCACGCTGAGGCGGGAGGAGTAGGATGGAGTCGCTGTTTGTACGGGTGCTCACCCTGTCGCTGACAGGCTCGGCGGTGCTGCTGCCCCTCCTGCTGCTGGCGCCCCGCCTGCGGGGCCGCTATGCTGCGGGGACCCTTTCGGTGCTCTGGCTGGTACTGGCCCTGCGGATGGCCCTGCCCGTCCCGCTTTCCCTGCCGTGGACGGCGGTGACGGTGGATGTGTCCGCCCTCCCGTCTGTGACCCTGCCGGCTGACCCTCGGGCGCCGGCGGAAGTGCCTGAGCCCGCCGGGCCGGAGAGCGTGGAACCGCCCCGGGCGGTACCCCCGGCAGCCGCGCCGGAGGGGAGGCCCCTGCCGCTCCTGGAGCTGGCCGCCTGGGTGTGGCTGGCCGGCGGGCTGGCCCTGGCGGGCTATCAGGGGCGGCCTATCTCCTGACGCGCCGCCGTCTGCTCCGGGCGCGCAGCCGGGCACGGAGGAGGAGAGGGCCCAACTGGCGGCCCTGGCGGCGGAGCTGGGACTCCGCCGTACGCCCCGCCTGCTAAGGACAGGGGAGGCGGACGCCCCTCTGGTGGTGGGACTTGGGAGGCCGGTGCTTCTGCTGCCGGGCAGGCCCCTCCCGGCGGACGAGCGGGAGGTGGTGCTCCTCCACGAGCTGACCCACCTGCGGCGGCATGATCTGGCCCACAAGGCCCTGCTGTTTGTGCCCTGCGCAGTCCACTGGTTTAATCCCCTGGTGTGGTGGATGGCCCGGGAGGCGGGGCGCACCCTGGAGCTGTGCTGCGACGCCCGTGTGGTGCGGGGGGAGGGACGAAGCGTTCCGCCGCCGCTACGGCACCGCCCTCCTGCATCTGGCCGCAGGAGGGCGGGGGCCGGTCCTGTCCACCCGCTTCGGCGGGGGAGGACGGTTGCTGCGGGCGCGGCTGGCGAATCTGTTCCAGCACAGGCGAAGGGGGGCGGCGGCGGCCGGCCTCGTGCTGGCTGCCGCCCTGGCCGTCACCTCACTGGCGGCCTGTGAACAGCGGCTCCTCACGGCGGAGGAGGCCATGGACGCACTGGAGGAGAGCATCGAGGTGCGGGAGTATGACATAGGTCCCGGCGAGTTGGAATACTGCATTTCCTTTCGCCTGCCGGAGCACAGCGGCCCGGAGGAGGAGTGGAACCTTCACATCGCCGGCCGGGCGGAGACAGAGGCGCTGGGGGGAATCAGCCTCCACTACTTTGACGGGGAGGACTGGACGGCGGAAAAGACCTATGGCATCTATCTGTCGCCGGGACAGGCGGCGGATCTCACCGAGCTGACCATGGAGGTGTGGCCGCCCCACGGCGGCCGGACAGGAACCTATGACGCCGCCCTGCACGGCAGGAGCATCGACCTGCGGGCCCTGCTCCGGGAGCACTTCTATGTGGACGCCAGGGGCTTTTCCCTGGCCCTGCCGGAGCCCTGGCCGGACCTCGGGGCGGTGCAGGCGCTGGATGGCGGCGGTCTGCTGCTCTATTGCCGGGCCTTGGGGCCGGAGTGCGGCGGCATCGCGCAGCTGCACATTGAGACGGAACCCCTGGAGGCGCTCACAGGCCGGGATACCCTGCTGGGCGGACAGGAGGGCTGCTGGCTCTATCTCTATGGCCTCCAGGCCCCGCTGCCCAGCCTGCGGGAGGCGGGAGAGGGGGTACAGGAGCAGTACCATGCGCTGTATCAGGCCCTGTACGCCGACCCGGAGGAGCTGCTGTCCCTCTGGGCGGAGGGCTGACCACCGCCAGCAGCTCCCCGCGCCTCACCCCCGCAGAAGGCGGGCGAGCTCCTCCGCAGTAATGCCGCTCATATAGTGCTCCACATGGAGCGGGGCCAGGGCCTCCGCCAGTTGTGCGTCCAGGGGCAGGCCGGCCATGGCCGCCTCCAGCTCCTCCAGAGGCCCGCTGCCGAAAAAGTCGCCGTAGAACCGGACGGCCTGAATGCATCCCTGCTTCACACGCAGGTGGGCGGTGACCAGCCCGGCGGGAAACCTGGCCTCCCGCCGCATGTCATAAGGGGGTGAGAAGCCGTAGTTCCACGCCCATGTGACATACTTCCCGTCCCGCAGCTTCTGTACGGCCAGCATATCCTCTGCGGTCAGAGTATAGGGCTCCAGTGCTCCACCGGCCATGGCGCACGCCCGCAGCGCCGACTTGAAGTCCTCCATAGCGATGGGGGTGGGGGCGTGGGTGTTGATGGTGGTCACCCGGCTGCGCACCGACTTCACGGCCTTCGAGTCGAACTTGGCCTGCTTCACCCGCAGAGCGTCGGCCACGTCGGTCAGGTTGGAGTCCAGCATGATGCATCCGTGGTGGAGCAGGCGCCCGTGTTTGGCGTACTGGGAATTTCCGGAGAATTTCATGCCACCGATGGTCAGGTCGTTGCGGCCGGTGAATTCGGCGTGGACGCCGAAGCGGGCCAGGGCCTCCACCACAGGGCGGACAAAAATCTTGAAGTTGAGGCCAGGGGCGGTGTCCTGGTCCACGATAAAGGTAAAATTCAGGTTGCCTGTATCGTGGTACACCGCCCCGCCGCCGGACAGGCGCCGCACAACCCGAATCCCGTGGGCATCCACAAAAGCCTGATTAATCTCCTCGGCGGTGTTCTGATATTTGCCCACCACAATGGTGTTGCTGTTCTGCCAGAGCATAAAATAGGCCCTGCTCCGGTCCATCTGCTCAAAGACATATTCCTCCAGCGCCAGATTAAAATAGGGGTCCGTACCGGGCGGTTCGAGATAGATCATTGCGGCGCCTTCCTTTCTCCCGCGTTTCCCGCCGGACGCCATTAAAAAGGCCGGCAGGCTATGGTTAAGACTTTTTTCCACAGACTGCAAAAAAGAAGCACCTGCAAAGCAAGTGCTTCTTTTGGAGGCGACACCCAGATTTGAACTGGGGGTGGAGCTTTTTGCAGAGCTCTGCCTTACCACTTGGCTATGTCGCCGTATGGATAACAGGAGCAAGATTTGCTCCTGTTATCTTTTGTATGGAGCAGGTGACGAGGCTCGAACTCGCTACCTCCACCTTGGCAAGGTGGCGCTCTACCAGATGAGCTACACCTGCATGCCCTGATCCATTCTATGCGGATCACACACGCTTGATACCTGCTTTTGAAAGATTCCCCCGGTGGATACCTTGGGTATCCACCGGAGAAATGGTGCCTCCGGCCGGAATCGAACCAGCGACACGGGGATTTTCAGTCCCCTGCTCTACCAACTGAGCTACAGAGGCGAATGGACGCGGAAGGGACTTGAACCCTCGACCTCCGGCGTGACAGGCCGGCGTTCTAACCAACTGAACTACCGCGCCAGACGGTAGGGGGTACGGGAGCTCCCTCACGGGAGTGGTGGGAACAACAGGGCTCGAACCTGTGACATCATGCTTGTAAGGCATGCGCTCTCCCAGCTGAGCTATGCTCCCTTGTCCTCGCCGCAGACCAGTTTGTAAATCACTCTTGGTCACGCGGCGAAGGTTATTATACTAAAGCTTCCCCAGTTGTCAACCATTTCAGCCAAAATTTTTTGCTTTTTTTCTCTCAAACCTACAGTGAGGCCAGAAGTCCTTCCAGCTCCTCGTTTGTATAGTGATATACCTTGTCGCAGAACTGGCAGGTGAGCTCGGCCCTGCCCTGCTCCCGGATGAGGGAGTTCAGCTCCTCCCGCCCCATACTGATGAGGGCGCGGGTGACCCGCTCCCGGCTGCAGTAGCAGCGGTACTCCACCGGCTCCTCAGAGAGTATCTCCAACTGAAATTCAGAAAGCACCTGCTCCACCAGCTCCCTGGCGCTCAGGCCGCCCCGCAGCGCCTCGGTTACCGGGCCTACCCTGGCGATACCCTGCTCGATGGCGGAGATGGCGGCGTCATCTGCGCCGGGGAGGAGCTGAATGAGGTATCCACCAGCGCACTGCACGCTCTGGTCCACGTCCACCAGCACGCCCAGGGCACAGGCGGTGGGGATCTGCTCACTCTCAGCAAAGTAGGAGGTAATATCCTCGGCGATCTCGCCGGATACCAGGGGGACAGTGCCCACATAGGGGCTCCTTTCATGCACAGATCCTTGATGACAGTGAGGGAGCCGTCCCGCCCCACGGCGCTGCCCACATCCAGCTTGGCGGGGCCCTTCAGGGGAGGTCCACCAGGGGATTGACCACATAGCCCCGGGCGTTGCCCTGGCTGTCGGACACCACGGTGATGCCGCCCAGCGGGCCGCCTCCCTTGATGCGCAGGGTTACCGAGCCATCCTTCTCCTTGAGCTGGTTGCCCATCATGGAGGCGGCCATCAGGCTGCGGCCCAGGGCCGCGGTGGCCACCTGGGCAGAGTCTTGTGAATCTGCCGGGCGCGCTCCACCATCTCCTTGGCCGTGATCGCCGATGCCTTCACCGGCGCGTCCTTGGCCAAAACGCGAATGATCTTGTCTGCCATGCTTGTCAAAATTCCTTTCGTGCGGCAAAGAAAATCCGCTGCTCCCCCTCCCTGGGGGCGCGGAACCTCAGCTCGCCGTATTGTCTGACCTGCCGGAAACCGGCCTGCCGGAGCAACTCCTCCAGCTCCGCCGGTTCGTAGGCGTACTCCTCGTGAACCTCCTCCCAGCGGCTCCACAGCCCGCCGGGCTCCAGCCGGAAGATGTCCATTCCATAGGTGCAGATGCGCCGGCGCTCCGACCAGTCGGCCCGCCAGACGCAGTAGGCATCCTCGCTCTCGTCCAGAAACATCTGGCCGTCCAGGCCCCGGAGCTTTTGCGGGGTGTTGATGTCAAAGAGGAAGAGGCCGCCGGGCATGAGGAAGGTGTGCACCCGCCGGAAGGCCCGGGCCAGCTTTTTGGGGCTGGTGACGTAGTTGATGCTGTCCAGGCAGCACACGCAGGCGTCGATAGTGCCGTAGAGATCCAGCTCCTCCATGGCCTGATGCAGAAAGATCGGCTCGATGGGGCCTGCGCCCCGGCATTTCTCCGCCGCCTGGGCCAGCATCTCCTGGGACAGGTCGGCGCCGATCATCTCATAGCCCCGCTCCGCCAGGACACGGGTCAGGCTCCCGGTGCCGCAGGCCAGATCCAGCACCGTGCGGATGGGCAGCCGGCTGCGGGCGAAGTGCTTCTCCAGATAGTCGGCCCAGCGGGCATAGTGCACGTCGGCGGTAAAGGCGTCGTAGCACCCCGCCAGGAATTCATATGCCATCGCCGCCCAGCTTCTCCTTGATCCGCGGGAGCACCGCCTGATAACCGTCGGCCCCGTACTGGAGAGAACGGTTGACCCGGCTGATGGTGGCGCTGGAAGCGCCAGTGCGCTCCAGAATGTCGTTGTAGATCATGCCGTCAGACAGGAGCATGGCCACCTCAAAGCGCTGTTCCATAGCCCTCAGCTCCGCCACGGTGCACAGGTCGGAAAAGAACTTCTTGCACTCCTCCAGATCCTTCAGGGTAAGAATGGCCTCATAGAGCACATCCCCATGCTCCCGCTTTTCGTTTTTTGTCATAGGTATCAATGACCTCCTCGTCAGTCTCTGCGGAAATCGTATCTATTTTACCAAAGTGAAGTATAGAAGTAAACCTCTTTTTCACCGATTTTACGGAGTTTCATAGGATGGAGCACCGGATTCTGAGAGAGGGAGGTGCCCGCGATGAAGGGGCTGCACACAGGGACGGAGAAGGCCGAGCCGACTTGGAAGGAGTGGAGGCGGGAATTCTGCATACCCGGCCTGCGGCGGCTGGAGCGCTGGTGCCGCCGCCTGGAGGGGGCGTGGGCGGCCCGCTGGGAGCGGGAGCTCTATCCCAGGGCCTGCACGGCCGCCCGGCAGGCCAGGGAGGTCTCCCATCCCTTCCGGCCGTGGGAGGCATCCCTCACCGGCGCCGTGACCCTCCACACCCCGGAGTGCCTGAGCCTGTATTATGACGCCGCGGAGCGGACCGGGGGCCCCCACGGCGTCACCCTGCGGCAGGGAAGCGCCTGGGCGCTGCCGGGGGGGAGCCCCCTGACGCTGGGGGAGCTGTTTCCGCCGGGATTCCGGTGGAGGGCATGGGCGCTGGCGGAGGTGGAGCGGCAGCTCCGGGCCCGGCTGTCCGCGGGGGAGTCCTGGTTCGCGCCCGACTGGGAGGCGCGGCTGCCCCGCAGCTTCGACCCGGAGCGTTTCTATTTGACGGAGGCGGGGCCTGTGATCTACTTTCCACTTTACTCCATCGCGCCCTATGCGGAGGGGGATTCCGGCCTTTTCTCTCGCAATCCCGGGCCAGAAAGAAAATACCCCGGAGGAATAGCTGTTTTTTTGCACTTTTTACCTTGTCAGCCCTGCCGCCGCGGCGTTATAATAAAGGGCGTTCCGGGAGAGACTCCTTCATAAATAAAGGTGCCCTCCCGGGCGGTTGCGCGCGGGGAAAAAGGCCAATGCGCGAATCCCCGCGGCAGGAGGAACGAACTATGGTCAAAGCAATCGTTGGCGCAAACTGGGGCGACGAGGGCAAGGGAAAGATCACCGATCTCCTGGCCGAGGCGTCCGATGTGGTCATCCGCTTTCAGGGCGGGGCCAACGCCGGGCACACCATCATCTGTGACTACGGCAAATTTGCGCTCCACCAACTGCCCTCGGGTGTCTTTTACCCGCATACCACCAACATCATCGGCAACGGTGTGGCCCTGGACGTGAAGAAGTTTCTGGCCGAGCTGAAGCATCTGGCCGACGGCGGTGTGCCCGCCCCCCATATCATCGTGGATCAGCGTACCCAGCTTCTGATGAGCTATCATGTGCTGCTGGACAGCTATGAGGAGGAGCGCCTGGCGGGGGCTGCTTTCGGCTCCACCAAGTCGGGCATCGCACCCTTCTATTCCGACAAGTACGCCAAAATCGGGATTCAGGTGGCCGACCTCTACAATGAGGAGCGGCTCATGGGTCAACTGGAGCACATCTGTACCCTGAAAAACGTCCTGCTGGAGCACCTCTACCACAAGCCTCTGCTGGAGCCAAAGGCGTTGTTTGACGAGCTGATGGGCTACCGCGCGGCGCTGGAGCCCTACGTGGGCGACGCGGTGGGCTTCGTTCACCGGGCCCTTAAGGAGGGCAGGCGGGTGCTGCTGGAGGGGCAGTTGGGCTCCATGAAGGATCCCAACCTGGGCATCTGCCCCATGACCACCTCCTCCCATACCCTGGCGGGCTTCGGCACCGTGGGCGGCGCGGTGCCTCCCACGGCCCTTACCGATATCATCACGGTCACTAAGGCATACTCCTCCGCCGTGGGCGCCGGCGCCTTCGTCAGCGAGCTGTTCGGCGCGGAGGCCGACGAACTGAGACGCCGGGGCGGCGACGCCGGTGAGTTCGGCGCCACCACCGGCCGGCCCCGCCGGGTGGGCTGGTTCGATGCCGTTGCTACGAAATACGGCTGCATAGTGCAGGGGGCCACACAGGTGGCGCTCACCGCCATCGACTGCCTGGGCTACCTCGACGAGATCAAGGTGTGCACCGGCTATGAGATCGACGGCAAGGTGACCACCGACTTCCCTGTGCCCGCTCTGCTGGACCGGGCCAAGCCGGTGTATGAAACCCTGCCGGGCTGGAAGTGCGACATCCGGGGCGTCACCGACTACGGTAAGCTGCCCAAGGCCGCCCGGGACTATGTGGACTTCATTGAAAAGCACATCGAGGCCCCCATCACCATCGTCTCCACCGGCCCCAAGCGCCATGAGATCTGCCGGCGGGCCGGGAGCTGAGACCGTCCCTCTGTGCGGAAAGGCAAAGGAAAGCCTCCGGCTGTGCCGGAGGCTTTCCTTGTGCACACCAGCTCAGCGGCTGTGGCGATAACAGTCCATGAGTGCCTTCCAAGAGTGCTTGGGCCAGAAGCGGCGCTTGGCCTCGGCGGACCAGCCCCTGTTTTCCAGAATTCCATCGCTGCGCTCGTCCAGCGCAGGAAGCTGTTTGCTCGTTCCATGAGCCTTCTTCATAAGACACACCTCTTTTGCGGTTTTCAGAGCATTTTTGCCCTGTGAGGCATAGTATTTCCATTGTAGAGGGGAAAACAAGGATGGTTACACGCAAAATAGTTCCAAGGAACGTACTATGATTGTTCAACCGGCGCTTGAAACGCACAGAAGGCCCCCCGCCCGGCGGGGGGCCTTCTGTGGCTGGAGGGGGACAAATCCTTGTGCAGATCAAGGAGGGAGGCATGCCCGCCGCTCCATGAGGCGTGTTATATGGTGAAACCCTTGCAGGACAAGGTGTCAACCCCTGGGAAACAGCACTCGGAGGGCCCGCCAGGGGCTGCCCTGCCAGTAAGCACGCATAAGATCAACAGAGAAGGGCATGCTGCTCATTTCCCTGTAATGCTCCAGCGTACGGTGGTCGGTGGTCCAAATCGTCTTTTTCATTGTGATAACTCCTTTCTATCACAAGCTCTTGCCTTCCTTACGGTTTCAGTATACAATAATATAAGATATGAGACAAGCGAATCTTTTTCATGCTGAATATGCGGAAATGGAATGGTAATTGTGAATCTTAACAAGTATCAAATTCTGCTGAAAACTGTGGAGCTGGGGAGCATCACCCGTGCGGCGGAGGCGCTGGGGTATACCCAGTCGGCGGTGAGCCGCGTGATTGCCGATCTGGAGCGGGAGTGGGACATGGAGCTTCTTACCCGCAGCCGGACGGGGGTGGTGCTCAGCAGCAGCGGGGCGGCGCTGCTGCCCTATGTTCAGGCGGTGTGCAATGCGGCAGGGAGCGGGAGGAGCAGGTGGCGGAGCTCCACGGCCTGACCCGGGAACCCTGCGGGTGGCCACCTTCGCCAGCGTGTCCATCCACTGGCTGCCCGCTATCATGAAGGAGTTCCTCGGCCGCTACCCGGGTATTCAGTTTGACCTGGTAAGCAACTGGGAGTTCGCGGAGGTGGAGGATCTGCTGCGGCAGGGTCAGGCAGACTGCGGCTTTTTGGGGCTGCCCGCGGGGCCGGGGCTGGAAACCTACCCCCTTTTTCGGGACGAGCTGATGGCGGTACTTCCCCTGGATCACCCTTTGGCAAAGGCCCCTTACTATCCCATGGAGCGGTTCCGGGAGGATCCCTATATCAACACACCGGAGGAGCGGGATTTGGAGATCGGCCTCATTTTCCAGGAGGAGGGATTCCGGCCCAATCTCCGTTACACCGTCAATGATGACTTTGCCGCATTGGCCATGGTGGAACAGGGGCTTGGGGTGAGTATCCGTCCGGAGCTGGTGCACCGCATTGCCATCTGCCTGAAAGGCATTGCAAAGGCTTTTAAAAAAGTGTATATCCTTATGAGCTATCCCTCCGACGAGGTTGGAAACCATCTGTTCGACGAGGACCTGCTGGATGAAAAGGGCGTAAACCCCTGGAGCGACGTGCTGGACGAGGCGAAATACCGCGAGCTGTTCGGCTATGAGAAGCATCCCTTCACCGGTGTGGATTATGTGGAGTATTACGGAGACCTGTTCCGTGCGGAGGGCTGCGAGCCGGTATTCCTGTTCGGAAATGACGTGCGCGCCGTGCTGCCGTATACAAAGAATGTGCTGTGCTGCGACATCCACACCCGCGAGCGCTCCAGGCGCCGCCTGCTGGCTGCGGGCGCGGAAAAGGTGCTGCTGCTGAGCGACCTTATGACGGCCCCGGTGAACGGCAGCGGGTACAACGAGCAGTTTGGCCTGCTGGGCTCAAACAAGGCCACGGAGGAAAGCGTGAAGCTGTTCCCGCGCGATTGCCGCAGCTTTGTGGACGCGCTTGCACAGAGCCTGCGCAGCGCCACGGGCAGACAGATCGAGGTCATGGTGTACGGCGACGGAGCCTTTAAGGACCCCGTGGGCAAGATCTGGGAGCTGGCCGACCCTGTCGTGAGCCCCGCATACACCAGCGGCTTGGAGGGCCAGCCCAATGAGCTGAAGCTGAAGTATCTGGCGGACAACGATTTTGCCTCTCTTTCCGGCGATGCGCTGACCAGCGCCATCAAGGACAGCATCTCCCACAAAAATGCGGATTTGAAGGGCCTCCTTCTTACGCACCAGCGGCTCGCCGCCGGTGTAGATGTACAGATAGACGCCCAGCTCCTTGCCCTGGGTGATGATGCCGTCGATCTCCTCAAAGGTCAAATTGAGCTTATTGCCGTACTCCCCCGCCCAGCAGCCGGTGCAGTGCAGGTTGCAGGCGGAGGTGGGGTCCAGCAGGATGGCCCAGGGAATATTGCAGTCGTACTTCTTGCGCAGTTCCTCCTGCTTGGGCCAGCCCACCAGGTTTGCATTGACAAAGAAGTTGTTGAATATCGTCTTGAGCACACTGGGGTCGGTCTGGGTCCAGACCTTCTCAATGAGCTGGTGCCAACAGGAGTCTTTGTCGTTAATTACGTTATCAAATGCCTCCCGCTGGAGGGACAGGGGGTGTCGCCGGCAAACTTGTTGACCAGATCCATGACCTTGCCCATGTTGTTCATCGGGTCCTTGTCCAGATAATCATACACCTTGGCCAGGCCGTAGCGCTTCAAACTGTCAGGAATTTGCTACTATACCGCCGTTTTTGCAAAAGGAAAATAGACAAAACCCGCATCCTGTCCAAACTCTAGACAAAAATGGCAGTTTGCTTAAAAGCAGTTTGGCTTTTGAAGTTTCTTTATTGCGTTTTAACAACCGTTTTTTATTATATTTAAAACCACAAAAATGATAGAGAATATTTTGAAGTGTACAGAAGGGACGGGGGAGAAATACATTTCTCTAAATCATGGGTCAATTAAGCGGTAAAGTTACAAAAAACTCTCAAGTTGTTGTAAAAGTGCCTTAAAAGATTTGTGCTGTTTGTTTATTTTATACTATAAATTTCGGCTATGTTTACATACTGACGAAACTTTGTTACTCAAATACAATTCACTTAACAAACAAAACAGTACCAGATGACACCGCAGGGCAGGGCCCCTGTATGGAAGGATCACATACATGAGAGTTACGATGGAAGACATCGCAAGAATGGCCGGAGTATCAAAAGCGACGGTTTCCAGAGTCGTAAACGGAATTGAACAGGGAGTCGGCCCTGAAACACGCAGACGCGTATTGCAAATTGTGAAGGAGACGAACTACCGCTCCTACAGCCTGCCGAGCCAGAACCAGTCCAAGACTCTTGGGCTGATTATCCCGGATATCATAAATCCCTTTTTCGGTGAGCTGGTCAAGGCAATCGAGGGGGAGGCCACAGAGCAAGGGTACACCGTTCTGCTGGGAAACACAGATTTCTCCATGGAAAAGGAGGAGCGTTACCTCTCCATCTTCCTGGCCAAGCGGGTAGACGGCATTATTTTAGTGACAACAGCCCAGACCGCCGGAGAGCACTACCAGAGGCTGAAGAAGTACAGCGTGCCCTGTGTGCTGGTGGACCGTATGCTGGCGGGCGCCGAGTATACGGCAGGGAATCTTTGTGGACAACTCCTACGCCCTTTTCATGGCGTGCAGCCTGCTCATTCAGCATCGTAACGAGAAAAATCGCTCTGATCTCCGGTCCGCGAAACATCTCTACCTCGGTGGAGCGGATTCAGGGCTACCGGGATGCGCTGGAGCAGTACCGGCTGCCGTTTGAGGAGCGGCTCATTAAATATGGCGACTACACCTTTGAAAGCGGATACCGGGCCATCATGGAGCTGGAGCGGGAGGGCACCCGCTTTACCGGAGTCCTAGCGGCCAATGATACCATGGCGCTGGGCGCCATTAAGGCGCTCAAGGAGCTGACTTACGCTATCCCGGAGGATGTGGAAATCATCGGCTTTGACAACATCGGCTTTTCTCAGCTATGTGACCCGCCTCTGGCCACCATTCAGCAGCCGACCATCGAAATGGGACGCCGGGCGGCGGATACGCTGATCCGGGCAATCGTGGGTAAGCCCATTGAAACCAAAAATATCCACCTCCAGCCCAAGCTGGTGGTGAGAGGCTCAGTCAAGACCATCTATGGCGAACGGATTCTATATGTATAAGCACAGCGGATCATCCGGCATCGGTGCCCCGGCGGGGGAAAGAATCTAGGAAGACGTAGGGGTGTTCTCATTGAAAAAGATTTTGGTGGTAGGAAGCGCGAACGTCGACTTTGTGATCGGAGTACGGCAGGCCCCGGAGTTGGGTGAAACCATCCTGTGCCGCTCCTTCCGAAAGACCTGCGGCGGGAAGGGGGCCAACCAGGCGTATGCCTGCGGGCGCCTGGGCGGGGGACACCGCGTTCCTCAATGCGGTGGGAGATGACCCCCTGGGCGGTGAGCTGGTGCGAAATCTGCAACAGGCCAATGTGGACACCCGCGCAATAAGGACGGTGGACGGGGTATCCACCGGCATGGCGGTGGTCTGTGTGGATGAGAAGGGAAACAACTCCATAATTGTCATTCCCGGCGCCAATAACCTCTGCGATGTGGACTATCTGAGGCGGAACCGGGCGCGGTTTGAGGAGAGCGACATTGTGCTGCTCCAGATGGAGATCCCCTTTGAGAGCGTCTGCTATGCGGTAGAGCTGGCCAGTGGGCTGCACAAAACCGTCATTCTCAACCCGGCCCCCGCACCGGACAGCCTGCCTGATGAAGTATATGCGGGACTGGACTATCTGACCCCCAATGAGAGCGAATTCAAGCGCCTGACCGGCTGCCCGACCGATGAAGTGGAGGAGCTTGCGGTTCACTGCAAACCCCTGCTGGAGAAAGGGACGCGGAATATCATCATTACGCTGGGAAGCCGCGGTGCCCTGCATGTCAACCGGGAGGGGCATACGCTCTACCGCCCGCCCGAGGTACAGGCGGTGGATACCACAGCGGCAGGAGACACCTTCAACGCGGCGCTGGCCCGGGAGCTGGCGGACGGCCGCTCCACGGAGGAGGCGATCGTCTTCGCCAATATGGCGTCCGCCCTGGCGGTGTCCAGGGTAGGGGCACAGGATTCTATCCCATCGTATGAAGAAGTATTGGATTTTAAGAAGCGCATGGAGTGAATGCGGATGAGCGACATCATTGTTAAGACCAACGGGCTGTGTGCAGATTTCAAGATCAAGGACCGGATGGTTCGGGCGGTGAACCGGGTTTCCCTGAGCCTGGAGCGGGGCAAGACGCTGGTGATATTGGGGGAGTCCGGCTCTGGAAAGAGCACCTATATGAAGGCGCTGCTCCGGATTCTGCCCAAGACAGCCGCCGTAGAGGGACAGGCGGAGTTTCTGGGAAATGACCTGTTCCGAATGAGTGAGAAGGAATTCCGGGATATCCGGGGCAACCGGATGGCCATGATCTATCAGGACTCTCTGTCCGCGCTGGACCCGATGTATAAGGTGGGCTATCAGATTGTAGAGACCATCCGGGCGCACTCCAGCCTGACAAAGGCAGAGGCCAGGGAGCGGGTAGAAGAGCTCTTCGTCAAGGTGGGTATCCCTTCGCCCAGGGAGCGGATGAACGCCTACCCACACGAGATGAGCGGCGGCATGCGCCAGCGGGCGGTCATCGCTATGGCGCTGTGCTGCAATCCCTGCCTGCTGCTGGCGGACGAGCCCACAACGGCCCTGGGTGTCACCATCCAAAAACAGATTCTCAACCTGTTCTTGGAGCTGCAGGAGAGCGACCGCATGTCCATCATGATGGTGACCCACGACATCGGTGTGGCGGCCCAGGTGGCGGATCAGATCGCCATCATGTACGGCGGTATCATTCTGGAGTGCGGCGCCACCAGGCAGGTGCTGGAGACGCCGGCGAACCCCTATACCAAGGCGCTGATCGCCGCGCTCCCCAAGAGCGGCAACCGGGAGCGGCTGGTTGCCATCGAGGGACAGCCGCCCACCATTGTCCATATGCCGCCTGGATGCCCCTTTTCCAACCGCTGCGCCTACGCAACCGAGGCGTGCCGGCAGAGCGTTCCAGAGCTCAAGCCCATCGATGAGCACCATATGACGGCGTGTCATATGAATTTAGTAACGTCTGGAGGTAAATGAGGACATGAAACACGTGAAAAGATTCCTGGCGCTCTCTCTGGCGGCAGCCCTGTTGGCGGGCTGTGTCTCCTGCGGCAATTCGGATGAGAAGACCTCGCCCACCGGCGGCGGTTCCGGTGTGGACAGTACCGGCGACGGCGGCACTCTGCGGATTGCGATGACCTGCGCGGCCCTGCCTAATACCGATTCCGAGCCCACGGAGGGGCAGGAGGGTTACCGCTTCGTCAGCTTCCAGCTCTATGACGCCCTGGTGAAGTGGGATGCGAGCTCGGAAACTGAGGCCGGCAAGATTATCCCAGGCCTGGCCACCTCCTGGGAGCAGAACCCGGAAAACCCCAAGCGGTGGACGTTCCATCTGCGGGAGGGAGTCAAGTTCCACGACGGAACGGATTTCAATGCGGACTGTGTGATCTTTGCTCTGGACCGCGTGATGAATCCTGACTTTGAGTACTACAGCACCACCTGCGCCGCATCGGTGGGCAGCTTCCTGGCCAATATCGAATCCTATGCCAAGGTGGACGACTACACGATCACCATTGACACTGTGCAGGACAACAACGCCTATCTGATCTACGATCTGCCCTATATCATGATTCCCTCCATGGAGGCGGTGAAGGAGAAGGGCGACGGCTTTGCCGACGCCCCCGTAGGCTCCGGTCCCTTCCGGTTTGTCAGCAAGATCGCGGGCCAGGAGCTCGTCATGGAGCGGAACGAGAACTACTGGGGAACGTGCCGCAGATCAAGACACTGATCCTCAAGCCCATCTCCGACGCGTCGGCCCGCCTGGCGGCCCTCCAGTCCGGCGAGGTGGACTGGGCCGAGGTCGTTCCCGTGGAGTCCCTGGAGTCTCTGAAGTCCCAGGGCTATCAGGTCAAGCTGAACGACTACCCCCATGCGTGGCTTTACATCATGAACACGGAGGCCGGCCCCTTTGCAGATGCCCGCGTCCGGCAGGCTTTCAGCATGTCCATTAACCGGGAGGGACTGTGCAATGACATCCTTCAGGGTGTGGGCACACCGCTGGCGCAGTTGATGTATCCAGGTTCCCCGTGGTATGCGGAGGGTGTGGAGGAGTATACCTATAACCCGGAGAGGGCGAAAGAACTGCTGGCCGAGGCCGGCTATCCCGACGGCTTTACCACGACCTTTGTCTGCCCCACCAGCGGCTCCGGCAACATGTTCCCCCAGATTATGAATGAGTACATCCAGAAGTGCCCGAGGAGGTCGGTATCCACATTGAGCTGGATATGTCGGAATCCGAGCGGGTGTGGGACGTAATGAAGGTGGGCTTCAAGGATGAGTACGCCGATGTGGGCGCGCTCAACACCTCCTTCTATACCATGTTCCCCAATGTGTTCCAGAAGTTTGCGGGCACGGGCGGCTCCTTCAACACCGGCAAGTACAGCAACCCGGAGTACGATGCCTGTATCGAGGCGGCCTATGCGGCCACGGACGAGGCGGAGTCCACCCGGCAGTTCATTGAAGCCGAGAAGATTTTTTACCGAGGAGCTGCCCTGGTGATCGTCTGCAACGACCGGAACCTGCGGGTCCTGGCCCCCAATGTGCAGAATTTTGCCCAGTCCCAGACCTGGTATGTCGATTTGACGACGGTTACCGTCGAGTAAGAGAACCCCGTCTCATAAGCGCTGTCATTTCCGGCAAAAGACTCTGGCCCGCGGCCAGTGAAACCTGGCCGCAGGCCGCAGTATACAAGGGGAGTTAGTATGGTCCGAGTTATCTTGAAACGAATAGGCCTGGCGTTCCTCACGCTCTTCGGTGTGACGGTTATTGTATTCGCCCTGCTGCAGATGATGCCGGGAGAACCCATTGACAGCATTGTGCCTCTGGATGCTTCGGAGGAGCTCCGGCAGGTGATCATCGACCAGTATGGTTTTGACCAGCCACTCTATATGCAGTATTTCATGTGGCTGGGCAACGCGGTGCGCGGCAATTTTGGGAACTCTGTCAGCGACAACCGGCTCGTGCTCAGCGTGGTCAGCGAGGCCCTCCACAATACCCTGATTCTGGCGCTGGGGGCCAGCATCTTCGCGTTCCTGCTCAGTATCCTGATCGGTGTCTACAGCTCGTACCGGCCGAATTCCATCTTCTCCTGGATCGGCACGGTATTCGGCATCGGCGGTATCAGTATTCCAAACTACTGCCTGTCATTGATCCTGATCGGTATCTTCTCCGTCACCCTGCGCCTGCTGCCGTCTACAGGCATGTATACCAGTGGGGACTATACCTTCTCCTCCCTCATACAGCACCTGATTCTTCCCGCTATCGCGGCCGGCGCCATGACACTGGGGATTATGACGCGGATGGTGCGCAGCTCGGTCTCCGAGATGCGCAGCCGGAGCTTTGTCACTACCCTGCGGGCGAAGGAACTCAGTGAGCCGGCCATCATGCGGCATGTGCTGCGCAACAGCTTTCCCACGCTGCTGACCGTAGCGGGCCTGCAGTTCGGCTACCTGATGGGCGGCTCCACGATGGTGGAAACCATTTTTTTTTCCTGGCCGGGAATCAGCCTGATCATCTATCAGAGCATCTTCACCAGCGACTTTCCCGTGACCCAGGCGGCCATCCTGATTGTGGCGGCGATCTTTGTCAGCATCAACCTGCTCATCGATCTGCTCCGCATTGTGGCAGATCCGCGCCTGAGAAAATAAAGACCTGCGGGAAACAAAGGAGTGATTGTTTTGCTGTCATCCATTGGCTCCAGAGCTGCGGCGGATCCGGAGGAGCTCCATTTCCGCAGGGAGGCGCGCAGCCGCTTTGTGCGGACCTTTCTCCGTTACCCGGCGGCCCTTCCCGCGCTGATCCTGTTCGTGATCGTGGTGCTGTGCGCCCTCGGCGCGCCGCTGCTCACCCAGTATACCCCCTTTGAGGGCAATGCGGCGGAGCGGCTGCAGGGCATCGGCACGGCCGGCCATCTGCTGGGAACAGACGAGCAGGGGCGCGACATCCTGACCCGCTGCCTGTACGGCGGGCGCCTGAGCCTGCTGATGGGCTTCCTGCCGGTGGCGCTGGCCACCATCGTGGGCAGTATCCTGGGGATCATTTCCGGCTATTTCGGCAAGGCCTATGCCCAGATCATCATGCGCACCCTGGATATTTTCTATGCGTTCCCCTCCATTCTTCTGGCCATCGCACTGTCCTCGGTTCTGGGCTCGGGCCTGTCCAGCATCATCATTCCAATCGCCGTCATTCTGGTTCCGCCCATCGCCCAGGTGGCCGAATCCACCGTGCAGGATATCATGCCGGAGGACTTTATTGAGGCGGCGCAGACCTCCGGGGCCAGCCCGCTGAAGGTTATCGTGTTTTTCATCATACCGAACACCTTTGGACGGATCTTCATCTACTGTACCACGCAATTCAGCGTCAGCATCCTGTCGGCCTCTGGCTTGAGCTTTCTGGGATTGGGCATCTCTCCCCCCCCACGCCGGAATGGGGCTCCATGCTGAACGCCCTGCGGCAGCAGATCTACATCAATCCCCTGATTACCATTATTCCGGGCCTGTTCATTTTTGTCACAGCCCTGAGTGTCAATATCATCTCGGACGGCCTGAAGGAAGCCATGGAGGCCAACAGCTAAGCCCGCGCGGTATGACGGCGCGCCGTGATTGGAGAGCGTACAATGAGCAAGATTTTAGAGGTCAACGACCTGTGCAAGTCCTTTGTGGTAAAAAGCGCCTGCTGGGCGAAAACGACGTGGTTTCAGCAGTAAATCACGTTTCCCTCGGCCTGGAGGAGGGGGGAGGTGCTGGGCATCGTCGGTGAGTCCGGCTGCGGAAAATCCACGGTTGCGCGGCTGCTCCTTCACAGCATCCGGCCGGACAGCGGCACAATGAAGCTCTGCGGGAAGGAGTACGACATGGCCCATGCCACGGGGCAGGATGTGCAGACCTTTCGGAAGAATATGCAGATGGTCTTTCAGAACCCCTACTCCTCCCTGAACCCCAAGATGAATGTACTGCAGAACATCACCTTCGGCCTGACGGCCAATCAGGTGCCCAGAGATGAGGCATGCCGGCGGGCATACCGCTACCTGGACGCGGTTGGGATGCAGAAGTCCTTCCTCAATAAATACCCCAACAGCCTGAGCGGTGGGCAGCGACAGCGCGTGGCGGTGGCGCGGGCCCTGGCAATGGAGCCTAAAATCATCCTGGCCGACGAGCCGGTGTCCGCACTGGACAAGTCGGTGCAGGCGCAGGTGCTCAACCTGTTTCACGACCTGCAGAAGGAGTTCGGCATTTCGATTATTTTTATCTCCCATGATCTGAGCGTAGTGGAGTACATGAGCGACCATATTGCGGTGCTCTACCTGGGCGAGGTCATTGAGTACAGCACCTCCGAGGAGCTCTATCACAACCCCAGGCACCCCTATACCAAGGAGCTGCTGCGCTCCATTCCCCAGATCAGCGGAGACGCCCGCCTAAGTACGGCCAACAGGGAGCCGCCGATCGAGCTGCCCAGCCCGATCAGGCCGCCCTCCGGCTGCCGGTATCACCCCCGCTGCCCGTACCGGACGGAGAACTGCTCCAAGCATATTCCGGCGCCTGCCTTGGTGGGACGGGACCACATCGTGAAGTGTCACCGCTGCGCCGCACAGAATCAACCGATTGAACCGATGGAAGGGAGCTTGATATGAAAAAGTACAAGATGCTGTTTGCCGGGGAGTCCTGGCTGACCCATAACATGGAGGTAAAGGGGTGGGACGACTTCTCGGTTGGCGGGTATGGAACGGAGATCGGCCGAATCCATGCCGCGATGGACGAGTTTGCAGAGATCACCCACCTGCCCTCCCATCTGGTGGGAGAGAAATTCCCCTCTACGATGGAGGAGCTGAAGACGTATGATGTGGTGATTCTCAGCGATGTGGGGGCCAATACCCTGTTGCTCCACCCCCTGGTGTTTACCCAAAGCGTCCGTTTCCCCAACCGCCTACAGCTCCTGGCGGACTATGTAGAGCAGGGCGGCGCCCTGGGGATGATGGGAGGCTACATGACCTTCCAGGGCATCGGCGGCAAGGGCTGCTACCACGGTTCGCCCATCGAGAAGGCACTCCCGGTCGATTTTCTCCCCTATGACGACCGGCAGGAGCACCCGGAAGGCATTGATCTGAAGGTGGACCCCCAGCGCCATCCGGCACTGAAGGGGCTGCCCGAGGAATGGCCCTATCTGCTTGGCTACAACAAGGCCGTAGCCAAGCCGGGGGCACAGGTGGCGGTGGAATACCAGGGAGACCCCATCCTGTCCTTCTATGAGTACGGAAAGGGCAGAAGCTTCGCTTGGGCCTCGGACTGCGCGCCCCACTGGATGCCCCCCGCTTTCTGTGAATGGGAGTATATCCACCTGTTCTGGAAGAACATGATCGACTGGGTGGTGCAGAGATGACCGGCCGGAGAGAAGGGGCGGAACAATGAAGGTAAAGGTTGCCGCCATACAGATGTCGGCGGACATCGGAGGGCGGGAGGCAAACGTGGAGCGCGCGGAGCGGCTGCTGATTCAGGCGGCCAGGCAGGGGCCGATCTCTGCGTGCTGCCGGAGCTGGCGCTGGATGAGTTTTTCCCGCTGTATAAGGACACCCGCTACTTTGCCTACGCGGAGGAGTTGGACGGGCCAACCGTCCGGCGCTTTCGTTCCCTGGCGGGGGAGCTGGGGATCTACTTGGCCCTTCCGCTGTTTGAAAAGAGTCTGATTGGTACCTACTATAATTCCCTGGTTCTGCTGACGCCGGAGGGGACGATCGGTGCGGTCTATCGGAAGGTACATGTACCCTGTACGCGCAGCTATGAGCGCTACTATTTCACACCCGGACCGGAGTTTGTGGTGGCGGATACCCGGTACGGGAAGGTGGGATTGGCCATTTGCTACGACCGGCGCTACCCGGAGACCTGCCGTGAGCTGATGAAGAAGGGGGCCAGGCTGATTCTGATCTCCATCTCCAGCAGCATTATGCCGGGGGGCTTTTCCGAGCTGCCCGTCTTCGAGACGGAACTCAAGACCAGGGCCTTTGAAAACCAGCTCTTTCTCGCGGCCTGCAACCGCTCCGGGCAGGAGGGAATACACGTTCTTCGGCCACAGCATGCTCTTGGGGCCGGACGGCTCCGTACTGGCCCAGGCAGATGAGGCGGAGAACGTGGTGGTGCTGGCAGAGATGGAGCTGGAGGACGCGGATAGGGCCCGGATCAACGGCCCGCTCCTGCGGGACCGCCGCCCGGAGCTCTATACCTGCTGATATAAATCAAAGAAATGAGGTAATCGTATGGAATTCTCTTACTTTATGCCGGTCCGTCTGCTGTTTGGCGCCAATGTGATCGACCAACTGGGCGCCACGGCCAAGAGCTATGGCACCCACGCCCTGATCGTGACGGGCCGCAGCAGCACGAAACGCTCCGGTCTGCTGGACCGCTCCATCGCCCTGCTGGAGGCCGCGGGCGTCCGCGCCACGGTATTCAATAAGGTGGAGCCCAACCCCCTGACCACCACGGTTATGGAGGGCGCGGCCCTGGCCAGGAGCAGGGGTGCGACCTAGTCATCGGCATGGGCGGCGGCTCCATGATGGATGCGGCCAAGGCGGTGGCCTTCTGCGCGGTGAACGGCGGTGACGTGAATGACTATATCTCCGGTGGAAAGCAGGGTACCGGCTGCCTGCCCATTCTGGAGGTACCCACCACCTGCGGCACAGGGAGCGAGGCCAACCCCTTTGCGGTGCTGACCAACCCCGAGACTAAGGACAAGAAGTCCCTGTGGGGAGACCTGATCTATCCTAAAGTGTCCTTTATCGACCCTGAGCTGATGAAGACCATGCCCAAGGAGGTGCTGGCCTCGGTGGGCTTCGATGCCCTCTCCCACAACATGGAGGGCTACCTGGCCACCCGAAGCCAGCCCATTACCGACCAGCTTGCCCTGCACGCCATCCGCCTGACAGCCGGGAGCCTACCCAAGGTGTACCACGGTGAGGGCACACAGGAGGACTGGGAGAACATCACCCTGGCCAGCCTGCTGGGCGGCATTGTCATCAACACCGCCGGCGTGGGCGGCGGCCACGGGATGGAGCATCCGGTCAGCGGCATGTATAACGTGGTCCATGGAAAGGGACTGGCGGCCCTGACGCCCCCCCTCTTCCGCCACTCTTACAACACCAAGCCGGAGCGTTACGCGGCCATCTCCCGTCTGCTGGGCGGCAAGGACGAGACCGACTGCGCGGAGGCGGTGGAGCGCTTCCTCAAGTCCATTGATCTGAACTGCAAGCTCCGGGAGCTGGGGGTGGAGGAGTCCGGAATCGACTGGATGACGGACAACTGCATCAACGTCTTTGCCGGAAGCATGCGGAATCATACCAAGGCGCTTACCCGGGACGAGGTAAAGCAGATCTATCTGGAGGCGTTTTAATCCGGCGGCCAGAGAAGGGGACCGCCCTTGCTGATAAATGATTGGAATGGAGGATACGGACATGCCCTGTATTGTTATGTATACCAATGTGGAGGTGCCCAAGGAGAAGGCCGAGGAGCTGAAAAAAGCCCTGGTGGTTTCCTGGGAGAAGCTTCCGGGCAAGAGTGAGCGGTGGCTCATGACCACCATCCGGGACAACACCACCATGTTCTTCGGCGGCAAAGATACCCCTGCGGCCTTTGTCAACTTCAAGATTCTAGGCAGCCTTGGCAGGGAGAACTGCGAGATCCTGAACGAGGAGTTCCTGACCGATGTCAGCCAGGTGCTGGGTATTCAGAAGGAGCGGATCTTTGTGGCTCACGATGAATGTCCCTCCTGGGGCTGGGTCAAGAACTGAACATGACAGAAAGGAAGGTATTGCATATGCCCTGTATCATCATCAGGACCAATGTGGAGATTCCCAGCGACAGAGCAAAGGAGCTGAAAACGGCCCTGGCCGTGTCATGGGAGAAGGTGCCCACCAAGCGGGAGCGCTGGCTCATGATCGTCATGGAGGACAAGCAGCAGATGTTCTTCAGCGGCAGGGATACCCCGCGGCCTTTGTGAATTTTAAAATTCATGGGGACTATGACATCGGCCCCAAGAACTGCGAGATGCTCTCCGAGGAGTTCATGAATGATCTGAGTCAGGTGCTGGGCATCCAGAAGGAGCGGATCTTCGTGGCCCACGATGTGTGCCCCTCCTGGGGCTGGGTGGACGACCCGGATCCCAGAGCCTACGGCCCGCGCCGGTCTGAGTGAACTGCAACAAACAATTACAATAGAAAGTGAGTGGATCAATATGTAGTACAAGTACAAGTGGTATATTCCCGACGCCTACCTTCATTCCCGCGGCACCGGCTACTTCACCAGCCATGAGGGCTGCGCCTTCATCAACGAGACCGACCGGGACGCCCATGTGCGCTTCACCTTCTACTTCCAGGATCGTGAGCCCATGACCGGCTATACCAGCGTGGTGCCTGCCCGCCGGACCAAGCATGCCCGGTTCGACCTGATGGAGAACGACAAGGGTGAGCCCGTTCCCATGAATGTCGGTTATGCCGTGGTTGTGGAGAGCGACATGGATATGCCGGTACAGTTCAGCCACTGTGACACCTCCCAGCCTGAGCTGACCTTTACCACCACCATGGTCCCCCACATCACCCTGGACCGGGAGGACTAACCCCCAAAATACATAGAAGAAGCGCACCGGCCGCCGGCTGGTGCGCTTCTTCTATGCATGCTTTTTGATAGAAGAGGGCAGAGCTGATATATTGATCATTAGACTGCGATAATTAAATCATCAATATGGGAAAGAAGTGGTAAGGGCAGACCGGTTCATCGGTTCCCGCATTGCCCAGAGTGAGAACGAGAAATTCCTGTGGTGGGCGGAGGGGATGAAGTTCTCCAACGTTCAGTACGACTGGGGGGCGCGTGCCCTGGGGAATATGGACCTGCTACCGGGAGTTTGTCATTGTACGGGCAAACAGCCGGGGCTGGAGCCGCCCGCTGAGGCGTATCATACCATGCAAAGCGCCCTCCCGGAGCAGTCCGGCGGGGGTGCTTTGGAGTAGTCAGTGTACGGGGAAGCTGTGCCGTGTGAGGGCGATCATCTCGCGCAGCTTTCCCTTCAGGAAGTGGACTCCCTTGCCGCTGGACAGTCCACCGAAGGTGGAGCTCTCCCAGGTCAGAGGGATGGATTCGCCGCTCTGGGCATCGAGCTCGAGCCGCTTGGGAAGATAGAAGGCCGTGCCGTCCTGCTCCTGAAGGTCGAAAAAGCACCTGTGAATGGCGGTAATGAAGTCCTCCCGTTCCGGAAGGGCGCCGGGGGCGAGAATGGAGGAACGCATGAACTCCGACAGCAGTCCGTATAGATCAAACAGGATGTCGATTCCCATTGTTTTGGTCAGAACGTGCGCGGAACTGTCCCAGGCCTGCGGGTAACATGCCTTCCAGGCGGAAAAATAAGTCTCGATGGCCTCTACCCGGGCGGAAAAAGTGGTGTAGTTAAAGCCGTTCTGCAGGTTGATCTCGAGCCAATGCTCCAGCAGCTTCTGCATTTTGCTGGAGTTGACATAAGCCCGGGGCAGAGAGCGGGCACGGGGGCCGTCGAACATCTTGATCCGGTCATGAAAGAGGCCGGCCCGGCCATTGAGCTCGTCCATCAGGTCAAAGGCGGTGTTCTCCCGGTCGGACATCAGGCCGGAGAGGTTGCGGATGGCGTTGGTATGTATGGCGGAGGGCTTCTCCTGGTTGCAGTTGATCTCAGCAAAGGAGGCCGCCATCTTGCGCAGATCCAGATCCAAGTAGACGCCGGTGAGGAAGGGGTAGTCCAGCTTGCCCGCCGCATAAGCCCCTTCGGTGCGGTGATGGCCGTCGATCATATAGCCCAGCAGTTCCTGCTCTGGGGCTAGAAGATAGCCCGCCTCGTCTGCCGCACAGGCTGCGATGTGCTCACGGTAACGGTGGAGAGCGATGGTCAAAAGGACAATGCCGGAGGAGTCGCCGGTGCGGCTCTCCAGAGGGGCAACAGTTATATAGGGGCTGTCCTGGCATATGAGGGTGATAACAATGGCGTTGGGAAAGCCATGCGGGCCGCTGGAGAGGCGCTCCTCAATTCCAGAGATTTTTTTCATGACCAGAGCGCGCTGAATGCCCTCGAAGTTTTCCAGGCTGCGGGGGAGGCAGTAGATCATAGCCTGCAGGAAGCCGGTGGTGAGAGCGCAGGTGTAGAGTTTGAGGTGGTCGCTCTGATCCACACGGAGCATGGGAATGGACACTGCATCCCCGTGCTGCGCAATCATCCTGTCCAGCATGGACAGGATATCTGCCTTGGTCTTGCTCTTTGTAAACATCCGCTTCATTTCGATCCTCCACTCTTGAGAATAATATATTGAGAATTTTTATCTCAAAAGCATTATATCAAAGACGGAAAAAGAATCAAGCTAAAAAGAGAATCGCTGCACAGATTTTGAAATAAGAAAAAATAGAGGTCATAAATTTGATGAAAGGGGTTGACAAGGTGGGGAGAAGATGGTAAAATACAACCTGTTCTGAACAAAAGGACATGCGCGAGTGGTGGAATTGGCAGACTCGCTAGATTCAGGTTCTAGTGTGCATTACGCACGTGCGGGTTCAAGTCCCGCCTCGCGCACCAACGGAAGAGCACCTGTGTTACACAGGTGCTCTTCTTTTATGCCGAGAGGAGATGTAGCCGGATGACAGCAATTGTCTGCGTGGACGAGGCTTGGGGGATGGCGTTCCACGGGCGGCGGCAGAGCCGGGACCGGGCGGTGTGCGCCCGCATCCTGGAGGATGCGGCGGGCCGCCGGCTGTGGATGAGTCGGGACACGCTCCGGCTGTTTGAGGCGCCGTATCCGGAGTATCTGACCGCGGCGGAGGATTTCCTGGCCCAGGCCGGGCCGGGGGAGCTCTGCTTTGTGGAGGAGCCGCCCCTGTTGCCCTGGCTGGACCGGCTGGAGGGGCTGGTGCTCTACCGCTGGAACCGGCGCTACCCCGCCGACGCCTGGCTGGATGTGCGGCCCGGCCCTCCGGGATGGACTCTGGCCCGCCGGGAGGAGTTTTCCGGCCACTCCCACGAGCGCATTACAAAGGAGGTCTACACCCGATGAGACGCGTCTTTCCGCTCCTGCTGCTCCTGGCCCTGCTGCTGGCCGGCTGCCAGGGGGAGGCCGCCCCGGCGGTCAGCTACGATCTGGACCAGGTGCCCGCCTATGCGGGCGAGCCCTATGTGGTCATCAATGACAACCAGCCCTTCTTTGGGGAGGAGGAATATACCACCGAGGCCTTTGAGACCTACAGTGCGCTGGACGGGCTGGGCCGCTGCGGCACGGCCTACGCCTGTGTGGGGAGAGGAGCTGATGCCTGCCGGGGAGCGGGAGAGCATCAGCTCGGTGAAGCCCTCCGGCTGGATCAACGTGGAGTACGGCGGTCAGTACCTTTATAACCGCTGCCACCTCATCGGGTTCCAGCTCACCGGCGAGAACGCCAACGAGCGCAACCTGATCACCGGGACCCGCTACATGAATGTGGAGGGCATGCTGCCCTTTGAGAACCTGGTGGCCGACTATGTGAAGGAGACCTCCAACCACGTCCTCTACCGGGTCACCCCGCTCTATGAGGGGGACAATCTGGTGGCCAGCGGAGTGCTGATGGAGGCCGGGAGCGTGGAGGACGAGAGGGAGGGCATCTGCTTCAACGTCTATGTCTACAACGTCCAGCCGGGCATCGGCATCGACTACGCCACCGGCGCGAGCTGGGCGGAAGGGGAACAGGGGGAGATCCAGTCCAGCCCAACCCCCGCAGGTACCGCCTACGTGCTGAATACCAACACGAAGAAATTCCACCTGCCCACCTGCGCCAGCGTGGAGGACATGAAGCCGGAGAACCGGACGGACTACACCGGAAGCCGGGAGGCCCTGCTGGACGAGGGCTATTCCCCCTGCGGCCAGTGCAAGCCGTAAAGCAAAAACCGCCGCGGAGCCTCGCCCGCGGCGGTTTTTCAGCGTCCCAGCAGGAAGAACAGGGCCAGAAACAGGGCGCAGGACAGGATGGGGAAGAGGACGTCCACCGGCCGCAGGCGCAGGGGCTGGCTGCACGTGCGGGGGACGCGGCCGTCGAAGCCCCTGGACTCCATGGCGATGGACAGCTCCTCGACCAGCGCACCGACTTGACCAGCAGGGGCTTGAGCAGGGCGGGGGAGACGGGAAAAACCCGGATACCGCGGGCGGCAAAGGCGGCGCGGGTGCGCTTGTACTCCTCCATCATATTGGGCAGGATGCCCCAGGCGGCCAGCAGGCCGTAGGCGAACACCGGGGGGAGGCGGAGCTGCTGCTGGAGGGAGCGCACTAGGAGGATGCGGTCGGTGGTGAGGACAAAGAGCAGGCCCAGCCCGGCGAAGGCCAGTACCCGGCTGCCCAGCACCAGCCCGTTCCACACCGCCGCCCCGGTGAGGGCCTGGGCGGCGGCGTTGATGGGCATGCCCGCCCCGGCGTGAAAGTGGTAGCCGGTGGAGAACATGCCCACCGCCACCAGAAGCACGGGGAGAAGGGCCCCGGCCAGCACCTTGACGTTGGCGCGGGAGAGAAGCAGGGCGGCCAGACATACCGCAAATACTGCCAGGTTGACCGCCGGGTGATGGAGTCCGGCCAGCAGAAGGGTGGGCACCACCAGCCCGATGAGCTTACAGGCGGGATTGAGCGACTTCATACAGGCTCCCCTCCTTCAGCTCGTAGAGAATGTCGGCGTAGTCCTGAGCCAGTGCCCGGTCGTGGGTGGACAGGATGAGGGTGAGGCCCCGCTCCACCACCTCCTGCTGGAGGGCGTCCATGATGGCGGCGGTGCGGCCGCGATCCTGGGCGTAGGTGGGCTCGTCGCACACCAGCACCTGGCAGTCGTAGGCCAGCAGGGCGGCCACCCCCAGCCGCCGCTGCTGGCCCTGGCTGAGCATATAGGGGGACAGGCGGCGGAAGCGCCAGAGCTGGATCCGGCGGAGCACCTCTTCGGCCCCGGCGGCGGGATCGCCCGCCCCGGCGCTGTGGCGCAGGCTGACCGTCACCTCGTCCAGAACGGTGTCCGCCACGAACTGGTCCTGGGGACTCTGGGTGACGAAGCCCATGCGGCCGGTCAGCCGGCGGCGGTGCCTGGACAGCTCCATCCCCTCCAGCCGGGCGGAGCCCTGATAGCGGTAAAGGCCGCTGAGGGCGCCGAACAGGGTGCTCTTGCCGCTGCCGCTGGGGCCCACGATGACGTGGATGCGCCCCCGGAAGAAGTCGGCGTTCACGTCCCGCAGCACCTCGCGCCCATCCTGGGAGACCCGCAGGCCCCGCAGGGAGAGCACCACCTCCTCCGGCCCGGTCTTGACCGGCCGGGCGGCCTGGTAGGGGCAGCCGGGGACGCTGACGCCCCGCTCCGCCCACGCCTGAGGGGAGAGGGCGCTGGGGGCATAGGCGGCGCCGTCCAGCGTGCCGTCCTGGGCCATGAGGCGGATCTCGTCGGCGATGGACAGCCAGTGGTCCAGCCGGTGGTCGATGGCCAGAATGCCGGTGCCGCATTCCCGGTGGAGCCGGGCGAGCTGCCCGCAGAGGAGGGGGCGGCGGTTTGGTCGTCCAAATTGGCGAAGGGCTCGTCCAGCAGGACCCAGGCCGGCCGCAGGGCGGCCAGACAGGCCAGCGCGGCCCGCTGCTTCTCCCCCCGCCGGACAGGGGAGCGGAGGGGGCGGCGGCGCAGGTGGGCGATGCCGCAGAAGTCCAGGGCGGCGCTCAGCCGCTCCTCCATCTCCGCCCGGGGCACCCGCCGGTTCTCCAGACAGAAGAACAGCTCGTTCTCCACCGTGTCCATACAGAACTGGAGCTCCGGGTTTTGAAACAGCATGCCCACCAGGGCGCACCGCTCCCCCGGCCCCAGGGCGGCGGGCTCCTGTCCCTCCACCCGCACCGTGCCCCCTGGAGGAATCCGGCGTTCTGGGGATAGATCCCCGCCGCCAGATAGAGCAGGGTGCTCTTGCCGCAGCCGGAGGGGCCGGTGAGGGACGGTGATGCGGCTCCGGTCAAAGGAGGCGCTGACCTCGTCCAGCACCGGGCGCTTGCTCTGCTCCAGGTAGCGGAAGGTGACGCGCTCCAGGGTGATGCGGCCCACCTCAGACGGGGAGGAAGTCATTGGTGTACTCGGTGGGGCGGCGGCGGTCGTAGTAGCCGTTGGCCACCAGCCAGTCGGCCATCCGCTCCCAGCGCTCCGGGCGGATGGCGCCCCAGTGGCCCCGCTGATCCAGCAGCAGGGGGCCAGGTGCCTCTGGCTGCGCACCAGCATGGCCTCGGACACGGCGGGCAGGCCGTCCTTCACCGCCAGGACGGCCCCCTCCGGATCGCGGGCCGCCTCCTGATAGCCCCGGTCCAGAGCGGCCAGGAAGGCTCGCACCTCGGCGGGCCGGTCCCGCAGAACCTGGTGCGTGGCGGCGATGGCGGGGGCGCAGAAGTCGAAGAGGGGGTCCACGTCGGCCAGGTTGATGAAGTTGATCTCTTTGCCCGCCGCGATAAGCTCCTCGTTCTCCCAGTTGGCGTAGACCCAGGTGGCGTCGGCCACGGTGCCCAGGGTGGCGACGATGTCGCCCACGTCCATGGGCACCAGCTCCACCTTGCCGTAGTCGCCGCCGTCCAGGCGCACGGCCTCGCCGATCACGCCGTGGAACCAGCGGGGGGCCCAGTGGGTAAGGCGCTTGCCCTCCAGATGCCGGGGGGAGGTGATGCCGCTCTCCTTCAGGGAGACGATGCCGGAGTCGGAACGCTGGGTGAGGACGGCCACGCCGGTGAGCTCCACCCCCCGGGACATGCAGTCCAGCATGGAAATCTGGGGGCCCAGCACGAAATCGGCGCCGTGGAGATCCATAACGCCGTGAACCTCGCCGTCGATGTGCACCTCCAGGCCCGCCTCCGCGAAGTAGCCCCGCTTCTCCGCCAGCAGAAAGCCGGTGTGATTGGTATTTGCAAACCAGTCCAGAACCACATTCAGTTTACCCATTGCTTATTCCTCCTCATCGTCGATGGATACCGGGGCAAGCCGGGCGCCCACGGCGTAGCTGCGCAGTACCCCCGTCCGGGCCAGGCCGTCGCAGGCCAGCTTGGCGATGACGCCGGAGAAGACCACGGCGCTGGCAAAGCGGACGGCCAACTGGGCGGCCAGCATGGTGGGGGCCAGCAGATAGTAGCTCAGGTAGTACAGCTCGTAGCAGAAGATGCACACGGCGGCAAAGACGCCGGACAGGGCCATGGAGAGCAGGTTGTACTTCCGGTAGCGGAATACGGCGAAGCCCAGCTCGCACCCGACGCCCTGGATGAGGCCGGTGAGCACCACGGTGGCGCCTCCGGAGTTGCCCATGAGCAGCTCGATGGCGGAGGCCAGTACCTCGGTGATGAGGGCCGCGCCGGGCTTGCGGATGATGTAGGCGGCGATGGTGGCGGCCATAAACCACACGCCGTAGATGAGTTCAAAGCCGAAGGCCGACAGGCCCAGGGGGGTGAGGGCCACCGAAATGGCGGTGCCGCCGTAAAACACGGCCATGTAGACCACCGCGAACAGCACGCCCAGTATGGCCATCATGACCACGTCCTTGAGTTTCCAGGGTTCTCGTCTCATTCTTGCAGATACCTCCGTTTTAGGCAAAAGTAAAAGCCGCACAGCCTTCGCTGAGCGACTTTGCAAAAAACGGCAAAACGGCGTGAACCGCGCTCCCTACGATGGCATTACCCAACAGGTTCCATGGGTCATAGGCAGAACAGCCTAACTCTCAGCCGGATTCCATCCGGCCCCCCAGCATTCAGTTGTGCAGACTTTTCTGTGGCAACTATAGCACGCCTTTCCGCAAATTGCAAGGGCGGATTTCAGATCCAGTGGCGGGGCCAGCAGTCCCAGTAGGCCCGGTAGGTGGGCCACGTGCCATTCAAATCCATCTGGTACATACGGAAGATGACCAGCCGGTTTTCGGCTGCCCTCCTCGTAGATATCTGGCGGCGTCCGCTCCATGACCGGCTCTTGGGATTGTCCGCGTCGGGGTGGCCGTGAGGGCAGGAAGGTGTTGACCTCCCGGTCGCGCATCAGGGAAAACAGGGCGGGCGTCCATCATCCTCCTTTTTACCCAGCATAGCACGCCCCAGACCATGCCGCAACTGCCGCTTGACTTTCCGCCGGGGCTGGGGTACTCTGAACAGTACGCACGGAAAGAGAGGACACGCCATGACCTACCCCGAATTCAAAGCCAGATACGCCCTCACCCCCGATCCCCAGCAGGAGGCGGCCATCCTCCGGGCCGAGGGGCCCACCCTGCTGCTGGCGGTGCCGGGCAGCGGCAAGACCACCACCCTGGTGACCCGGCTGGGCTATCTCATCCACTGCCTGGGGGTGGAGCCGGGGCGCATCCTCACCGTCACCTACACCGTGGCCGCCGCCGGGGACATGAAGCGGCGCTTTGCCGCCCTCTTTGGGGAGGAGCACGCCGGCGCGCTGGCCTTCCGCACCATCAACGGCATCTGCCAGTCCATCATCTCCTACTACGCCTGGGCCAAGGGGGCGGAGCCTTTCGCTTTGTGGACCAACGAGGGGGAGCTGAACGCCCTGGTGCGCTGGCTGATGCAGTCCCACGGGGCCGAGTGGCCGGGGAGCAGGAGGTGAAGGAGGTGCGCACCCGCATCACCTGCTGCAAGAACGGGATGCTGCGGGATGAGGAGGTGCGGGCCATTGAGATGGACGGGGTGGATTTCCCCGCCGTCTACTTCGGCTACCGGGAGTATCTGGAGCGCAACCGCCGCATGGACTACGACGACCAGATGGTCTTTGCCCTGCGGATTCTCCGCCGGTACCCCGACATCCTGGCCCACTTCCAGAGCAAATACCCCTACCTCTGTGTGGACGAGGCCCAGGATACCTCCAAAATCCAGCACGCCATCCTCCGCCTGCTGGCTGCCCGGAGCCGCAACCTGTTCATGGTGGGGGACGAGGATCAGAGCATCTACGGCTTCCGGGCGGCCTGGCCCCAGGCGCTGATGGAGTTCCGGCAGATCTACCCGGAGGGGAGGTGCTGCTGATGGAGACCAACTACCGCTCCGCCGGGGCCATCGTGGAGAAGGCGGACGCCTTCATCCAGCGCAACGGCAGCCGCCACCCCAAGCACATGCGGGCCAGCCGTCCCCAGGGGGAGCCGGTGCGCCACGTGAATCTCAACGACTTCGGGCAGCAGGCCCACTATCTGGCCCAGGCGGCGGCGGACTGCACGGAGTCCACCGCCGTGCTCTACCGCAACAACGACAGCGCCCTGCCCCTCATTGACCTGCTGGAGCGCCGGGGCATCCCCTACGCCTGCCGCCAGCGGGAGAGCTTCTTTTTCACCAGCCCGGCGGTGCGGGATCTCACCGATGTGCTCTGCTTTGCCTTAGATGGCACGGATCGGGAGCGGTTTCTGCGGATTTACTACAAGCTGGAGGTGCGCGTCAAGCGGAGCATCCTCCAGGAGAAGCTGCGCCGGGTGCCGGAGGGCGCGCCGGTGCTGGACGCCCTCATCGACGGGGGCGGCGTCGAGCCCTGGCAGACGGGGCGGCTCAAGGCCCTGCGCACCCACCTGTCCAAGCTGCCCCAGCTCTCCAGCTTTGCCGCCCTCCAGCGCATCGTCAAATACATGGGCTACGGGGGACTACCTGTCCGGCCAGGGAGGCGACAAGAGCCGGGTGGAGCTGCTGCTGGCCCTGGCCCGGCAGGAGCCGGGGGTGGAGGGCTTTCTCCGCCGCCTGGAGGCGCTGCGGGACACGGTGGAGACGGGGGTGGAGACCCGGCCTGCCCCTTTGTGCTCTCCACCATCCACGCCAGCAAGGGCCTGGAGTACGACCGGGTGTTCCTCATCGACGCGGTGGACGGCATTTTCCCATCGGTGAATCCCCGGAAGGGGAACGACCTGTCCGACGAGGAGCGGGTGGCCCTGGAGGAGGAGCGGCGGCTCTTCTACGTGGGGGCCACCCGGGCCCGGCGGCAGCTTGTTCTGCTCACCTGTGACAACCGCTTTGGCGAGCCGTCACCCCCGGCCTCCTTCGTGGGGCAGTTCCTGGGCACGCCGGAGTGGGCGTCCCAGAGACCCAGGACTCCGGGCAAGGCCCCGGCGGAGCCTGCCGCCGCGGTGGCGGCGTGGGAGAAGGACTACCTGCCCGGCACGGCGGTGGTGCACCGGGCCTTCGGGCCCGGCATGGTGGTGAGCCGCTCCGGCGCGGTGGCGGTGATCGCCTTCGACGAGGTTGGCACCAAAAAGGTGGAGCTGACGGCCTGCCTGCGGAAGCGGCTGCTCCGGCTGGCCTCCGCCCCGGACTTCTGAGGACCTGTTACCAAATTTTCACCATTTGAAACCGCGTAGGGGTTTCCTTTCGGGCTGTGGGGGTGGTATCATGACGGCATAACCGCCCGAAGGAGGAATACCGCTGTGAACCGCACGTCCATAACGGGGCTGGCCTGTCTGCTGGCCGTTGCCCTTACCGCCTGCGCGGGAGGCGGAGAGCCGCCGGCACCGTCCGGCAGCCCCGCGTCCGCCCCGCTGGAAGCTCTGAAAGAACCCGCCAACTCCATGTCCGTTTCGCCTCCGTTGTCCCCCGCGCCTGTGTCGGCCGAGGCCCTGGCGGCCTACCGGGCCCTGCTGGCAGGGGAGCCGGGGGCGCTGGATCGCCCGCCGGAGGGGTTGGAGCTGCACCAGGTCACCCTGCCCCCGGCGGAGGAGCTGGAGTATGTGCTGCTGGATCTGGACGGGGACGGCGGGGCGGAGCTGGTGGTGCAGATGGTGGAGCAGCCCCAACAGTTCAACGCCGTGTTCCACTATGGGGACGGGGAGTTGAGCTGCTGGCAGTACGACATCGTGGAGATGAGCTGCCGGGACTACCCCCTCTGGAGGACGGCGCCATGGTACGGCAGTATGACACGGGCACCGGGCCCAATCGGTATTCCAACCTCTACACGGTGTTCCGCTATCTGCCCGATGGGGAGACGGAGGAGTGCGCCTCCCTGGCGGTACACCAGGATACGCAGGAGGATGGCACGGAGGTATTCACCTATCTGGTGGACGACGCGGAGGTGGATCAGGACACCTTTGCGGCGGAGTTTGAGGAACTGGTGGGGAGCCGGCTTCTGTCTCTGGAGGACTGGACTCCGGCTACGGAGCGGCCCGGCTGAAAAACGAACGCGGCCCGTCGGTCATTGACCGATGGGCCGCATTTTGTCTGCTTGACTTACCCGTTGAGAGAGTCCAGAATACGGTCTCTGAGCTGGAAGAGCGGTTCCAGAGAGCTGTCCTTGAGGGCGGACTTGAGGGAGACCACGGGCTCAAGCACCTGGAAACCCTTCAGCTCACCCAGCATCTCACGCATCAGCTTGCCGCTGACCGGAGCCCAGGAGCCGTTCTCCACCAAGGCCACCGTGCGGTTTTGCAGGCCAAGGGCCTTCATGTCATGGAGGAAGGTGGCCATGGCGGGATAGACCCCGTTGTTATAGGTGGGGGCGGCCAGCACCAGGTGGCTGCACCGGAAGACCCCGGAGATAAGGGTGGAGACATGGGTGGAGGAAATGTCGTGCATGGCGATGTTCTTTACCCCGCCGTCAGCCAGACCCGCAGCCAGAAGGTTGACAGCGTTCTCGGTGTCGCCGTACATGGAGGCGTACAGCACCGCAACGGCCCGCTCCTCCGGCTCGTAGCGGCTCCACTTGTCGTACTTGTCCAGAAGGTAGTCCAGATTGCTGCGCCAGATGGGGCCGTGGAGGGGGCAGATCATGGCAATGTCCAGTCCGGAGAGCTTCTTCAGCGCGGCCTGCACCTGGAGGCCGTACTTGCCCACGATATTGGTGTAATAGCGGCGGGCATCATCCAGCCAGTCCCGGTCGAAGTTCAGCTCGTCGTTAAACAGATTGCCGCCCGTGGCGCCAAAGGAGCCGAAAGCGTCGGCGGAGAAGAGAAGCTTCTCGCTGGACTCATAGGTCATCATGACCTCCGGCCAGTGGACCATGGGAGTCATATGGAAGTGGAGGGTATGCCCGCCCAGGGAGAGGTATCCCCCTCCTTGACGGTGACGGTGCGCCCGTCCAGGGGGAAATCGTAGAATTGCCCCATAAAGGCGAAGGTCTTGGCGTGCCCACCAGTTTGAGAGTGGGGAAGCGGAGCAACAGCGTCTCAATGCTGGCGCAGTGGTCGGGCTCCATGTGGTTGATCACCAGGTAGTCCAGCGGGCGGCCGTCCAGGGTGTGGAGCACGTTCTCCAGGAACTGGCGGGAGATGGAGGAGTCCACGGTGTCCACCACGGCGGTCTGCTCGTCCAGGATCAAATAGGAGTTGTAAGAGACGCCGCGGGTGATGGGAAAGAGGTTCTCGAACAGGGCCAGCCGGCGGTCGCTTCCGCCCACCCACCAGACCTGCTCTGTCAGCTTGCGGGTACAATACATATGGCATTCTCCTTTGAAACGGGGCCTGGCGCCAGTGCGGGAAAGCCCGGCGGGACCAGGCGAAATCTGTCTTTTCCAATCCATTATCATAGCAGACCTGCGATACTCCGTCAAGGGTACAGACGGAGAGGAATGGCCGGAAAACACAAGATTTATGGGGGGTCTTCACAAAAAAAGTTAGATTCCTCTTTCCAAACAGGAATCAACCGCCACCGGGACCTCCAGCCGTCCGAAATAGTCCCCCGTATCCTGGACGGAGAGCTCGTCCAGCAGCAGCTCTCCGTAGGCGCTGCCGGTGGGGCGCAGGCTCCGGCTCGCCAGAAAGGCGTGGAGTCCTGCCCAAGCCCGCTCGAAATCGTCTGGAATGCTTCGTCCATAGGCGACGGCGTACCGCCCAGCCGGCTTCCAGGCGTTACCCCGTCGGCCGCCGGTTTTAAAATAGAGGCGGTAGCGCCAAACGGGCTCTCCACTGGCGGTGCTGTCCGGTGTGATGAGTACTCCGGCCGGGTGGCCCAGATGGACGCCCTTCCCGGCGGCATACTCGTAGGCAAAGATTTCGCTCTCCTCGCCGCTGAGGCCGTCCGGGGCGGGGGGACACAAAAAGATGCGTTCCCGGGGCCGCTCCTCCAGCAGATAAGCGCCTTCCGCGTGGGCCAGGGCCTCCTGGGCCAGGGAGGCGCGCAGCTTCATGATCTCGCTGGTCTCCCGCAGGCGGGCGATCTCGGCCTGGATGCGCTCCTCCTGTTGAGCGAAGAAGTCAAGCATCCGCTCCGGTGTGCGGCCGGCGGAGTAGCGCCGGATGTCCTCCAGCCCCACCTCCAGCAGGCGGAGGGAGCTGATGAGGTAGGCGGAGTTGAGCTGACTACGCGCGTAATAGCGGTAGTTGTTCTCACCACGCTGCTCCGGGCAGAGCAGGCCGATGCGGTCGTAGAAGCGCAGGTTGTCCCGGCTGATGCCCGTCAGGCGGGAGAACTCCAGGATGGAGAGCTGCTTTTTCTGATTCATGGCGGGCCTCCGATTCTCTTAATTTTTTCTTGACATTGAAGTCGCTCTAAGGTTTATGATGCCTCTTGCCGGTAAAAAAAGCAAGACGGCAAAGGAGGCCCTCATGAAATACCTGCGATCCTTTTACAAGCGGCACCGGGGTATGGCGGCGCTGGCCCTGCTCCTTCTGCTGGGCCAGGTGGTGGGCACGCTGCTCATCCCGGCCCTGATTGCCAACGTGGTGGACCTGGGCATTTTGCCTGGGGATATGGACGCCATTCTCCGCACGGGCGGGCAGATGCTGGCCGTGGCCCTGCTGTCGGCGGCGGTGGCCGCCGCCGGGAGCTGGGTGACCGCCGACCTGGGCGCCCGCTTCGGCTTTGAAATGCGCTCCCTGCTCCTGCGCAAGAGCCAGGAGCTCTCCCTCCATCAGTTCGATGAGGTGGGCGTTTCATCTATGATCACCCGCACCACCTCCGACATCACCAACCTGCAGCAGACCATGGGGATGGTGCTCCAGATGGTGGTGCCCGCTCCCCTCATTGTAGGCGCGTCCATCGTGATGACGGCCATGGTCACCCCGGTCATGGCCATCATACAGGTGGGCTTTATGGCGGCGCTGGCGGCGGTGGCCGCCGTGGTGCTCCGAAAGTCCAACGCCCTCTCCCGCAGCATCCAGGTGCGCCTGGACCGCATCAACCGGGTGGTGCGGGAGGCGGTCACCGGCGTGCGGGTGATCCGGGCCTTCGGCAACGAGGCCTATGAGGAGGCCCGCTCCGGCGACGCCTACCGCTCCTACGCCGACAACATGATCCGCCTGAACCGGCTCTTTGCCGTGGCTATTCCGGTGGTGTGGATGCTCATGGGCGCCCTCATGGCCGTGGTGCTGTGGGCGGGCGGCGTGCTCACCCTGGGCGGCGGCATGGAGGTGGGGCAGATCACCGCCGTCACCGAGTACTCCATCCTGACCATGGGCTACCTGCTCATGGCGGTGTCGGTGCTCACCACGCTGCCCAAGGCCAGGGCCTGCCTGGCACGCCTCACCGCCCTGCTGGATACCCGGCCCGACGTGGAGGACGGGGCCGCTTCCGCCGCTGTGGCCGGGCCCGGCCGCCCGGCGGTGGAGTTTGACCACGTGAGCTTCTCTTACCCAGGGGCGGAGGAGCCGGTGCTCCGGGATATCTCCTTCACCCTGTATCCAGGCCAGACCGCCGCCGTGATCGGCAGCACCGGCTCGGGCAAGAGCACCCTGGCCGATCTGCTGCTGCGGCTCCACGATGTGGGGGAGGGGGCCATCCGCGTGGGCGGCGTCGATGTGCGTACCCTCACCCAGCAGGAGCTGCGGGAGCGCATCGGCTGCGTCCCCCAGAAGGCGTTCCTGTTCAGCGGCACCATCGCGGAGAATCTGCGCATGGGTCGGCCGGACGCTACGGATGAGGCGCTGTGGCGGGCCCTGGGCATTGCCCAGGCCGCCGACTTTGTGGAGCGGCTCCCTTTAGGGCTGGATGCCCCGGTGGCCCAGGGGGCACCAACTTCTCCGGCGGCCAGCGGCAGCGGCTGTCCATCGCCCGGGCGCTGGTGAAGGATGCCGGGGTGCTCCTCTTTGACGACAGCTTTTCCGCCCTGGACGTGAAGACCGACGCCGCCCTCCGCCGCGCCCTGCGGGAGCAGGTGGTGCGCCCCGCCAAGCTCATCGTGGCCCAGCGGGTGAGCACCATCCTGGACGCCGACCTGATTCTGGTGCTGGACGAGGGGCGGCTGGTGGGCGCCGGCATCCACGGGGAGTTGCTGGAGACCTGCCCGGTCTACCGGGCCATTGCGGACAGTCAGATGCAGAGAGAGGGGGCGTGAGTATGGCACGCAGAAAGAAAACCGAAAAGCGGGAGCTCTCCCATGAGGACATCCCCCGCAACACCAGGGCCACCGCCTGGCGGCTGCTGGGCCGGATGGCCCGCCAGTGGTGGAAGCTGCTGCTGGTGGCCGGGGCGGCGCTGCTCAGCTCCGCCTCCTTCACCGCCATTCCCCTGGCGGTTGGAATGGGCATCGACCGACTGGTGGACGCCATCCGGGCCTTTGACGGCTCCGCCGGCGTGGTGGAGACCGCCGCCGGAGCCCTGGGGCTGCCCGTGTTGCTGGTGGCCGCCGCGGCGCTGTTCAGCAGCCTGATGTCCTATGTGCAGCAGTATATCATCGCCACCGTGGGGGAGGAGCTGACCCTCTCCCTGCGCCAGGACGTCAGCGCCAAGCTCAACCGCCTGCCCCTGCGCTACTTTGACGGACACAAGACCGGCGACATCATGAGCCGGGTCACCAACGATCTGGAAAAGGTGTCCTCCGTGATGCAGGTGGGACTGATGCAGTTGGTGTCATCGGTGTTTACCATTGCTCTGGCTGCGGCGGCCATGGTGATGCTCAGTCCCAGGCTCTTTCTGGTGGTGCTGGTCTCCCTGGCCCTCAGCATGACGGCCACCGGCTACGTCTCCGCCCTGGCCCAGCGGGCCTACGGCGGCAATATGGCGGCCATGGGGGCGCTGACCGGCAAGGTGGAGGAGCTGTACGCGGGCAACCGGGTGGTCAAGGTGTTCAACCGGCAGGCGGCCATGCTGGAGGAGGCGGAGGTTCTCAATGAGGCCCAGTTCCGCGCCCAGCGCCGGGCCCAGTTCGCCGACTACGCCATCTACCCCGCCATCCGGGTACTGGGACAGCTGGGCTTCATCGCCACCGCCGTCCTGGGCGGCGGCATGGCCCTGGGCGGGGCTATCACCCTGGGCACTGTGCAGGCCTTTTTGCAGTATGTCAACCAGATCGCCGAGCCGGTGACCGAGGCCTCCTACGTCATCACCTCCCTTCAGGCCGCCATCGCGGGGGCCGAGCGGGTGTTCGCCCTGCTGGACGAGGAGGAGGAGCGGCCCGATGCGGCAGGGGATGCCTCCGTGATCACGCAGGGCCACGTGGAGTTTCGCCACGCGCGCTTCGGCTACACCCCGGAGCGTACCCTGATCCACGATCTGAACCTGGAGGTGCGCCCCAACGAGATGGTGGCCATCGTGGGCCCCACCGGCGGCGGCAAGACCACCCTGGTCAACCTGCTGATGCGCTTCTACGAGCTGGACGGCGGCTCCATCTCCATAGACGGGCAGGACATCACCGCCCTGCCCCGGGGGGAGCTACGGCGGCGCATCGGCATGGTGCTCCAGGACGCCTGGCTCTTTGAGGGCACCATCGCGGAGAACATCGCCTACGGCCGGCGGACGCCACCCGGGAGGAGATCGTGGCGGCGGCCAGGGCGGCCTGCTGCGACCACTTCATCCGCACCCTGCCCCAGGGGTACGACACCCCGCTTTCCGGGGAGACCACCGGCGTGTCCCAGGGACAGATGCAGCTTCTGACCATCGCCCGGGCCATGCTCACCGACCCGGCCATCCTGGTGTTGGACGAGGCCACCTCCAGCGTGGATACCCGAACCGAGGTGGAGATCCAAAAGGCCATGGCCCGACTCATGGAGGGCAAGACCAGCTTTGTCATCGCCCACCGCCTGTCCACCATCCGCAGCGCGGATCTGATCCTGGTGGTGCGGGACGGCGACATCGTGGAGCGGGGCACCCACAGGGAACTGATGGCCCGGAACGGCTTTTACGCCTCCCTCTACCGCAGCCAGTTCGAGGCGGCGTGACGGGAGAAGGTGGCCCGTCACTTGCCCCAGGGCCTGCGTTGCTGCCCCTTTTACCCTTCCTTTAAATATTTGCCCACAACTTTATAGCATTTTTCATTTTGGTGTGAAAAGGGAGCCCGTTGCAGAACCGTTTTATTCTGCAACGGGCTTCTTGTTTTACGTTATATGTGCAAGAATTTCATAATGATTTTTTGCTGGATCCCGCTACGGTTGACCCGCAGCCGGGTGTCTGCGGAGGGCGCCAGCTTTTTCATAGTTATCGGAAATCACATCCGGGATTCTCCCGCCCTTGCTGTCAAAGCGCATGGCCTTGTGGATCAGGAAGGAGCTCTCCAGGGGGTTCAATAGCTATAAACTGTCTCCGTATGAATGAAATCTTTTCCGTGTCCAAAAGACCACATTCATCAGGATCACAATAAGTCCCGTCACGGTTATCGCTGCCCAAAACCCCATATTGATTCCGAACAGCTCCGTTCTTCTGAACAAATTCATCCATATTGTGTTCCAATTGATTGTCATATCATGCACACTCCCTTCCTGTTACAGCAGCTCCCCAAAATGACGCACATAGGCTTTCTTAATACTGGTCGCCAACACCATATACAACAAAATGCAGGGGATCAGGTAAGCAAAATAAGCTGCGGGGAGGGCGACAAATCCGAGCATTTTTCCCAATGCGGTAAAGGGGATGACCGTCAGTACCGCGATGCCGGTAAAGGTCAGCAACGTCACCGGGGCCGAGGCGCGGCTCTGGATAAACGGCAGTTTCGGGGTTCGGATCATGTGGATCACCAGCGTCTGGCTCCACATGGATTCCACAAACCACCCGGCATGGAACATGGCCGCATAAGTAGTCTGCATTTGTGCCAGTTCCGCTCCTCTGTAATGAGCAGACAGGTCATTATAAAGCACGCCGCCGGAAACGAATATCGGGCAGAAAACGAAGTACAGAAAGGCGTATGTTGTCCAGTCGAAGATAGAACTCGTAGGCCCGATCCAGATCATAAAATTCCCAATGCTGGATGCTTCCCACTTGCGTGGAACAGCGATAAATTCCTCATCCACGTTGTCCCAGGGGATGGCGGTACAGCTCAGATCATAGATCAGGTTCAGCAAGATTAGATGGACGCTCTCCATCGGCAGGAAGGGAAGGAGTGCCGAGGCTGCCAATACCGAAAACATATTTCCAAAGTTGGAGGATGCCGTCATCTTGATATACTTTATCATATTGGCATAGGTCTTGCGGCCCTCAATGATACCCTGCTCCAGAACCATCAGGTCTTTTTCCAGCAGGATAATGTCCGCCGACTCTTTTGCAATATCTACTGCAGTGTCCACGGAAATGCCAATATCCGCCGATTTCATCGCCGCAGCGTCATTGATGCCATCCCCCATAAAGCCTACGGTATGGCCGCCGCTCCGCAGGGCCGTCACAACACGTGCCTTCTGATCCGGCGAGAGCTTGTACATCGGAGCCGAGCAGAAGATTGCTTACCTTGAGGCCCACCTGCTTGCAGATACAGCGGGTCACACGGTCGTTATCCCCGGTGAGGATTTTTGTGGTGACGCCATGGGCTTTCAATGCCCGAATCGCCTCCGCGGTGGATTCCTTGGGCGGATCAAGAAATGCAAGGTATCCCATCAGAACCATATCGCACTCGTCCTTGACGCTGTATGTATCAGCGGCAGGAAGCGCCCGTTTTTGCGCAATGGCGATTACGCGCATCCCGTCCTCATTCAAATCGGCTACTGTTTTCAGAATCGCCTGCCGAATTTGATCGGTAAGTGGCTGCACCTCTCCCTGATATTCCGCATGAGAACAGATGGAGAGCATTTCTTCTATGGCACCCTTGGTAATCATTTGCCGTTTCCCGCTGGTATCCTCTACCACCGTTGAAAGGCGGCGCCTGGTGAAGTCAAATGGAATCTCGTCTACCTTGTGGTAAACTGCGGAGAGATCGGCCAACTGGTGATTGGCCGCTTCTTCCTCCTCTGTCCGCTCAATAATCGCTATATCCATCAAATTTTTATATCCGGTCTGGAAGTAGCTATTCAGGTACGCATGTCTTAAAACACGAATATCTTCCTTTCCGGTCACTCCAGAACCACTTTGTCCTGGGTCAATGTGCCGGTTTTATCCGTGCAGAGTACATCCATCGCCCCAAAGTTCTGAATAGAATTTAAGTTTTTTCACGATGGTCTTTTTTTCTTTGACATGGACATCGCACCTTGGCAAGGCAGGTGGTTGTTCTTTCTTGTAACCGTGCAAGTGGTGGTAATCATCGCCAACAGCTTCTCCGCGGCATTCCCCGACCGGGATTCCTGGACAAACCGAAGTGTACCGGAAATAAATACCATCGTAAAAATTATAATGATGGTAAGCGGAGCCGTGTCTTTTTCCGCATCGTTGCCAAAGCTGTTAGAATGAGAGAGTCTTGGCCTGATGTGTTCCTCCAAGGACCATAGCGTCCGTAGTGAAGTCAGTCAGCCAGCCTCTCATTCGCAGCGTTCGATTTATGCAGGTTGAGCCACCTCCTTGGTGCGCCCGTGTCATCAAATAGATTGGATCGGCAATGGTGGAATGGCTGGTCGCCAAA
>VOFI01002082.1_pt1 | contig 42735 bp, 70 predicted proteins | sample 5384131 | NCBI WGS metagenome assembly VOFI01 (sample SAMN12384728, study PRJNA508395) | human gut metagenome | isolation source: healthy gut H | host: Homo sapiens | reverse complement strand
TGCGGTACTAAAGTCTCTCTGTTCTGATTGCCGCAGCAATGGGTTTTTCATGAAATCTACCATTTTTTCTCCTCTTCTCCTTCAGGGTATCTTCAATTACTTATAATTATAATACTTTATGGCAGGGTTTTACAAATAAAAAACGTGGAAATGATGAAATCAAAGATTTCTATGCGCTTATACCGCCACAAGAGCGGCAATGATTAATGTGCTTCCTTCGATGCATACGAAAATCCCGCATGAAAAAAAACATACGGGATGAAGTCATAAGCTTTCAGAACATATTTTTATTGCCAAATAGGATCATGAAGCGTTATTTTCATAAGGCATACGGGATCACCCATCTTTATACTTTTCAGTAATTCCACATCAACATCACAAGCAAACGCTCTTTCAAAAAAAGAACTTTGCTGCCCAACCAGTGGTACACTGACACCATGTATTCGTCTCTAATTTATTCCACTTCCGCAAGCATAGGGCAGGGACAAAGTGAAATTGTAAAAAAAAAGTTCACCGTCTTTGCAGAAAAGCCCCGCATCTTTCGCTTTCTCTGCCTTTGCAAATTCCTCTATATTTATTGCAGCTGCCATCAGTTCCTTAACTAGTGTCAATTTCTCGTCCATTCCATAACCGCATTGGCAGTTCATCCGTATTTTCTTTATGTCCTCCAATTCAAATTTGCTTTCCAATCGCTGCATTGCAGAGGTTACCCAATTACAATCATTTTCTTCATTTTCCGCCGGATTCTTGCCAAAAAGACCACTTCATCGGCTACCTCCGCATCGCTTTCAGCTTTTCACAGATTCGTAAATGACCTTCTCTTGTATTTTTCTTATATCAAACATCTTTTCCTCCGTATCCTTCACTAATTCATTAAGTATTAGAAAACGACCTCCTTTCCATCACAGTATTTTTTAAGTACTTCTAATTATAGAAAAAAAGTCGTCCTCTTGACTTCTGAATTCTTGCTGTTATGAAACGGGGATACATAAATCCATAACAACGTGATGATTCTCTCTGTCGATTTGGCGATATATATTCAGTCCATATCGTTCAGCCATATTGTAACCGCTTTGGGGCAACCATAAGCTAAAGACTCCTTGTAATGCTGCAAAAATATCTTTGATCTCTCCATCAAAATGATATACAAGCCATTTGCCACCTCTGATCCACATTACATTATCCAATTTACAATCTTCACCTGCCGTCATACAAATATCGCAGATACATTGTGAGAGATCTGTAATAGACGGGTCATGAAAAAACGCTCTGCTAGAATCGTCTTCTCATTAAAAACTGTTTCGTATTTATCCAGAAATCGATACCAGTGTTTTTTCAATATCCACATAATTGCCAATAAATCGTTCATATATCACAAATAAGTCATGAAACTCTTGTATTTCAATTTGAGCGCCGTATTCCTCTGCAGTCTTAAAATGAGCAACTTGCCCGGGGTAAAGGGAATAGCCATCCGATCAGTTGGGATTGACTGCTTAAACAAGTGGGAGAGAAGTATCATGGCGCTTTCTGAATACAGAACTGTAATTGGAAGAGCTATATCCGTAATCTAACCCGATGTCCGTAATCGCTTTCGTCGGATTCAGTTTTTATATCTATAGCACTCTGATCAACCTTACAGCGTTTAATAAACGAATAGATACTTTCACCAGTTTCTTCCTTGAATATTCGGCTGAAATGATATTTAGATATGAAAAAATGAGCAGATATGGCATCGACGGATAGCTGCTCATCTAGGTGCTGCATAATGTAATCTATACTTTGATTGACTAGTATTTTTTTATCCATAGGTTTCCACTCCATTACCGCAGCGTTTCATCCGGTTCAGAGCGCTGTTATTCCCCATGAAAATCCGATCCTTCCGTGATATGCAGGTGATATTTTCCCCGCCAATTCCACCAGCCGCAAAGAGAGTCCTCTTCTGTAGCCGAAGGATGGAAACATTCCAGTCCTTTCAGGCCGTGCTTTTCAAATCACGAAGAATCTGCTCAGTGATTCCCAAAAGGCGTCGCTGCGAAGCTCGGCCAGGTTCTTTGTCTTCATGGGATGCGCCAGAACGGACATGCCGCCTGCCTCCCTGATCAATTCTATAGCCTCGAAAGTAGAAATCTTATCCTTCTTGACTGTATCCAACACTTCCCAGAGGTTTTCAATTTCGTAGCCTTTCCTGGCGATGGCTCTGGCAAGATGGAAGCACCCACATAAGTCTGACCTCGTCTCTGCAGCAAGTCCTCATAAGTCATCGCTCGTAACCCAGGTTATTGAGATGGGCGAGCAGCTCTCGTTGCGCACTTCCCGGTCTTTGCGGATTTCTGTAAGCCTCGCTTTTAAAGCCCTCGTTTTCAATATCAATATAGTAACCCAGCATATGCAGTTCCAGTTCCCGTCCATCAAAATCATAACCGGTTGAAAATTCAATGCCCGGAATCACTTTTGATCTGCAAGAGCCTCTCCGGCAATCATCGCTTCTGCAATGCCGTCGACCCCGTCGTGGTCGGTCAAGGAAATCATGTCGTAATCCTTTTCCTTGTACATCCTCACCAGATCGGTCGGTTTCATCGTTCCGTCAGAGTAATAGGGAATGCATATGGTAATCCACTTTATAACTCATAAAACCTCTTTTCTCCCTTTACAAGGCACCTTCCGTTCGTTGAGCCGAATAGAGCAATTCTGCTGCAATCTCTTCAGCCTTCTGTGTACCCTTGATATATTCAATAATGGTCAGACCGAAACCATAGCAGTTCCCGGTCCTTTTGATGTAATGATATTCTCAGAGATTACAACATTGGCGTCGACTGGCTGGGCGCCGATCAGTTCTCTTCCATCCCTGTATAGATGGTCGCCCTATGACCAGCCAGAAGACCGGCTTTTCCCAAGACCATCGGCGCTGCACAGATCGCAGCGATCGGTTTTCCCTTTTCCATAAAAGACCTTCAATTCTTCATTCAAGTCTTTGTGATTGCACAGATTGGTCGTTCCAGGCATGCCGCCAGGAAGAATCAGCATCTGACAGCAGTCATAATTTCCCGCCTTAAACAGGATATCTGCCTCTACGCCGATTCCTTTTCGAGCCGTACACGAGACGGTCTTCCATGACGGAAACCGTCTTTACCTGAATATCGGCCCGTCTCAACAGATCCACCACTGTCAGGGCTTCTATCTCTTCAAATCCATTTGCTAAAAAACGTACACCATAGTTTCACGCGCCTCCTCTAATAAAAATATTCTGCTCGGTTTTGTCAGGCTGTAGTTTACATAAGTCAGCACTGCTAACAGCGCTACCCCAAAGACTGATGCAAACAGTACATAAAGTTTTGTAGAATGGGTCCCCAATACGAGTGCCAAAGTCGTAGAGTCTTTATGAAGCTTAATGCCGATCAAGGTATGATACGCTTGCAGCCGAAAGCCCTTTGACATCCAACATGCCGCCTGTGCTATCAAAAGACCCAAGGTCAGCCCCGCCCCCACTCGATAACGGTTTCGAGCGCATCTCTGAAACCGCTGCGCAGTAAATAAATATAGATTGCTAAGGATATTGCAAGACAAAGAAGTCCTGCCGCCAATTCAATATTAAGAATGTTCTTTGTCTTTCTCATCACTTGTTGTTCATCATTTTGAAAAATCTTGTCCTTATAGATGCCGTTGTCCTCGTAAACTTGAAAGTCCTTAGAACTGAAGGATGACCAGTAAGAGGCGATTTCCTTGCCCATCTCGGACCCCGTAACGCTGTACGGTACTTCATCCATCACCTGGCTGTCATTAAAATGATACGTATAAGTTTCTGACACTCTTAAGATCAGATTGGAAGTTAAAATAACTATCATCAGCGGTAATGTAACTACCAGCACGATTGAACAAAAATAATTAAACTTATGCATTTTGACTCCTACCCACATAGTATGACAAGAGGATAGGCCGCGTGCAGCCTATCCTCCCGTTGCCCTTTTTTTTTATTTAATGATTTCACATACTGTATCAGGACCGCAGCCAGCCGCATTTCCTTCATCAGTATCAAGATGTACTTCTTTCTCGTGTTTTACACCAGCTCTTACGAGAACATTATCAAAGACTAATCCCCTCTCGCCTTCGATTTTGATGCTCACCCAATCGCCGTCTTTTACACCAGCTTCTTTAGCCTGGTCGTCATTCAAGTGAACGTGTCTCAGCGCCGCAATTACACCGTGGTCGATTTCAATTTCTCCACATGGTCCTACCAGCTTACATCCTGGCGTGCCTTCCAGTTTTCCAGATTCTCTTACTGGCGCTTTGATGCCGATGGTTCTAGCATCTGTCAGTGCAAGCTCCACCTGTGTTTCTGGACGAACTGGTCCTAACACCCCTGATTCCAGCCAAAGTCTTCTTAGGCCCAACGATATCCACCTTCTCTTCAGCCGCAAACTGTCCAGGCTGAACCAACGGTTTTGAAGGCGTTAATTCATAACCTTCTCCGAAAAGCCCCAAATCTGCCTGACTCAGATGCACGTGCTTGTTTGACAATCCAATGTTAACTTTGTAACTCATTTAAATATATCTCCTTTGCTTAAAAAATAATAAACGTCTTTAGTTGTCCAAATAGCTGATATATGGGAGATTTCTGTATTTTTTTGTCAAAATCGAGACCATAGCCGATGATGAACAGATCATCTACGGTAAATCCTATGTAGTCAGCCCTGACGTCTGCCGTTCTTCTGGACGGTTTATCCAGAAGGGTACAGATCCTCACACTCTTCGGATCTTGACTTAGAAAATAGTCTCTCAGATATTTCAGCGTGTTTCCAGTATCGATGATATCCTCTATAATCAAAACGTTTTTGCCAGTTATATCAAGTTCGATGTCTTTTTTTATTTTTTGACTCTGCCTGAACTGGTGGTTCCGCTGCCGTAACTGCTGGCTGAGATAAAAATCAATCTGGGTATCGAGACACAGGTTTTTCATGATATCAGCCATCCACATGATGGCTCCCTTGAGAGTGCCTATGAGAATTAATTCTTCTCCCTCATAGTCGGCTGAGATCTGTGCGCCCATTTCTTTGGCTTTCTGCCAGATTTGATCCTGGGTCAATAAGATTTTTACCTACCACATCGTTGTTTGCCATCACTTACTCCTTATCCTTCTTATCATCATTATCGTCTTCTACATCAAATTCTACACCTTCAACGATATTTTTGCCACGAAATTTTTTGAAAGGTCCTCTGCTTTTTCGCCGTCCCAGTACGAATCTAGTTCATCTTTTAAATGCCAAAGGATATAAATCCATAAAATTAAATCATCTATAAATCCGAATGGGAATAAAATCGGCGGTATCAGATCGATAGGCAGGAATAAATACACGATACCAAAAACTACCAGAATTTTTTTCCGCAGTGGCACCGTCTTGTCTTTCAAAAAGAAAGGCACCGCTTTGATTCGTTTCAATATCACTCTAAAACTGATAAACTGCATTTATTCCTCCAAGATCTTCTCAATCTCCAAAAGCAATTGATCGTATCCCACGTCTTTTCAAAGGCGGATATGGGAATCACCTTGTCTTCTGCTGATAGCCCCAAAGTCTTTCGAATCATCGAAATGTTCTTGCTCAGTTCACTTTTGGAAACCTTTATCTGCTTTTGTTGCAACTACGATACCGTCCAGCCCGTAATGCCGCAGATATTCATACATCTGCATGTCCTGTGCAGTCGGCTTGTGTCTCACATCCACCAGCTGAACTACCTTCCGCAGCCCTTTTCTATTGTCAAAATAAGTTTCCATCATATCGCCCCAGTTCTCTGTCACCGACTTGGAAACTTTAGCATAACCATATCCGGGCAAATCGACGATTCTAAAAAAGAATCGTTGATCAGATAGAAATTGATGGTCCTGGTCTTGCCCGGACTTCCGCTGACTCTGGCTAATTTTTTTTTTTTCTTCCGGTCAGAAGATTCAGCAGCGAGGATTTACCAACGTTTGATCTCCCCGCAAAATGCGATTTCTGGCAGGGTGTCAGGAGGATATTGGCTGGGTTTTACACCGACGGTATCCAGATCTGATTTTATAATTCTCATTTTTACCTACTTACTTTACCATTGCTTCTTCCAATGCCTTGCTGACATCGTCGATCAAAACGAACTCCAATTGTTTTCTGACTGCGTTTGGAATTTCGCTGATGTCCCGCTCATTTTCTCTCGGCAGAAGCACTTTTTAATACCTGCTCTATGGGCGGCAAGTACCTTTTCTCTGATGCCGCCTACTGGCAGAACTTTGCCACGCAGGGTTATTTCTCCGGTCATAGCTACATCTCTTCTCACCGGCGTATTGGTCAAAGTGGAGATGACCGCTGTACACATAGTCACGCCAGCCGAAGGCCCGTCTTTTGGAACAGCTCCTTCTGGAATGTGGACGTGAAGGTCGTATTTTTTTATAGAAGTCTTCTTCAATATTCAGCTTGTCTGCTACGGATCTGATATAGCTGATGCCCGCCTTAGCAGATTCCTGCATCACGTCGCCCAACTGTCCCGTCAGCACCAGCTTGCCGCTGCCTGCTACGGCCGTCGTTTCAATCTGCAGCGTATCACCGCCTACAATTGTCCAGGCTAGTCCGGTTGTAACGCCTACCTGGTTTTCACCTTCTACGATATCGTAATGATATCTCTTTTCCCCAAATACTTTTCCAAATTTCCCGGTGTAATGGTGTAAGACTTGGCTTTGTTGGTGACAATTTTCCTCGCAACCTTACGGCAGAGATTTGCAATTTCTCTCTCAAGTTTCTCACGCCTGATTCTCTCGTATAGTAATTGATCAAATCATGCAAAGCCTTTTCGGAGATTTTGATGTTCTCTTTCTTGAGGCCGTGCTCTTTGGTCTTCTTTGGTATCAGATATCGCTGAGAAATCTTCACCTTCTCTTCTTCCGTATAACCCGGCACCTCTACGATTTCCATTCTGTCGAGAAGTGGTCTGGGAATGGTGTCTGTGGAATTGGCCGTGGTAATGAACATCACCTTGGACAGATCAAAAGGAATCTCCAGGAAATGGTCTGTAAAGGTATTGTTTTGCTCTGGATCCAGGACTTCTAATAATGCGGAAGCCGGATCGCCCTTGAAGTCCGCTCCGATCTTATCCACCTCGTCAAAGAGGAATACGGGATTGTTCGTGCCTGCATCTTTGATGCAGGGAAACTACTCTGCCAGGTATGGCCCCCGATGTAGGTTCTTCTATGGCCTCTGATTTCTGCTTCATCGCGCACGCCGCCGAGAGACATCCTCACGAACTCCCTGCCAGAAGCTCTGGCAATGGATTTGGCGATGGAGGTCTTACCCACACCCGGAGGCCCTACTAGACAGAGAAATCGGTCCTTTAATGGCCTTGGAAAGGTGAATTACGGCTAGATACTCCAGTACTCTTTCCTTCACTTTATCGAGACCATAGTGATCCTCGTTGAGGATTTTTCTGCCTTCTTTAAGTTGACATTGACCTTGGGAGGATTCGTTCCAAGGCAAGGCCAAAATGGTCTCCACATAGTTTCTGATGACAGTAGCCTCAGCCGAGGACGGCATCATCTTAGAAAACTTGTCGATTTCTTTCTTTATTTTCGCTTCTACTTTCTCGTCCAGATGAAGCTCTTCTAAGGCTTTTAGCCAGTCCGCCGCTTCAATGCCGGCATCCTCGTTGACGCCTAATTCTTCTTGAATCGCCTTCATCTTTTCTCTGAGAAAATATTCCTTCTGGTTATTGTCGATGCTTTCTTTCACCTTCTGGGAAAGTTCTTTCTCTATGACAGCGATTTCATTTTCCTCAGCGATAATCCCGGTCAGTACCCGAATTCTCTCTGAAAAGTCTAAGGTTTCCAGCACTCTCTGTTTTTGCTGCAGGAAATCATCAATTCACTGGTAATCTTGTCGACCACCACTGCCGGCATTTCGCTGGATACCGCTTTATCTACTACTTCGTCTGTAACCTGTCCGGTCAGCGCTGCATACTCGATAAAGCTCTCCGTCAAAATCCGCATTGCAGCTTTATCCTCAACCGGCAGACTGTTCATGTCGATATGTTCTTCAATTTTTTCACTGTGCAGGACATATAGCTCTCTTCTGTAATGCGTTCGATGACCTCTGCCCTGCAGACGCCTTCAACTAAAACTCTTACAGCATCACCCTGAATCTTCAGCATCTGTTTGATTTGACGATACATCCGATGGCGTAAATATCCTCAAATGTCGGAATTAAACGCCCTCCTCTTTTTCTGGGTCGATACAAACATCAATTTATCCGTCGCCATAGCTTTTTTCCAATGCGCGGATTGATTTCTCTCTTTCCTATGTCAAAATGAACAACAGTGTTCGGAAATATCGATACACCCCTGAGCGGAATGCAGGGAAAAAGATCTTTTCTCTCCTCTTGTTCTTCATTTCGTTCTTCGGTCTCTCTCATGATTTCGTCACTCATATTCATTCACCCTCCTAATGGAGTTGCCCCAATTTACTTCGTAAATTGCTGGGAACTCTTATGCTTTAACGCCCTGCAAGCGATTACGAGCAGCTAGGCGTTAGTCGTATAATGGTCTGGCCCCAATTTATGAGCCGTGGATTGCCACGTGCCCAAGCACTGAGGAATCGTCGGCAGGTCCTCGGTCAGGAGTGCAGGAGCTATGCTCTGCAGCACTCTACGGCCACGCCCAAATCTTTAATTTTCGGGCTGTAATATTCCAAAGAAAGGCGACATAAGCCGCCTTCGTTAAGAGGCATCTGCCTCGCTATTCTTATTCTTCTCATCTCCAAGAACCAAGGTCGGCTCTTTTTCCTCGTTTATGGTTCCCTTGGTTACGATGCATTTCTGTACATCTTCTCTCGAGGGAATTTCAAACATGATATCCGTCATAGCCTTCTCAAAGATGCTCCTTAAACCTCTTGCACCGGTCTTTCTCTCAATCGCTTTCTTAGCAATCGCGCTTACCGCATCCCTCTTCGATTTCCAGTTCCACATGGTCCAAAGCGAACAGCTTCTTATACTGCTTGATCAAAGCATTTTTCGGCTCTTTCATAATTCGAACCAGAGTCTCTTCTGTCGAGTTCCTCTAAGGTTACGATGACAGGCAGTCTGCCTATAAACTCCGGAATCAAACCAAATTTCAGCAGGTCTTCCGGCTGAATGTGCTTCAGTAAATCTTCTTCGTCCTTCTTGTTTAAAACGAACTCAAGAATTAAACCCGATGACACGCTCGCCCATTCTTCTCTGGATGATGGTATCCAGACCGTCAAAGGCGCCTCCACAGATAAACAGAACGTTTGTGGTATCAAACTGGATAAATTCTGATGAGGATGTTTCCTTCCACCCTGCGGCGGTACGTTTGCAACAGTGCCTTCCAAAATTTTCAAAAGCGCCTGCTGTACGCCTTCACCGCTGACATCCCTTTTTGTAATTGACGGATTGTCAGATTTCCTGGCAATCTTATCGATTTCGTCTACATAGATGATGCCCTTCTGCGCTTTTCTATATCGTAATCTGCCGCCTGTACCAGACGAAGCAGAATGTTTTCAACGTCTTCACCAACGTAGCCTGCTTCTGTCAAAGCTGTTGCATCGGCAATCGCAAACGGTACGTTAAGGATTTTGGCCAATGTCTGCGCCAAAGTGTCTTACCAGAACCAGTCGGTCCTATCATGACGATGTTGCTCTTCTGCAGATCAACATCCTTTGTCTTTATCGCCAATCCCATTGATTCTTTTATAATGATTATATACGGCAACTGCCAGAGCTTTTTAGCCGGGTCTTGACCGATAACATAATCAGACAGTGTCTCGTGAATTTCTTTCGGTTTTGGCAAGTCGTATTTGATGCTCTCTGTCGTCGTTTCAGATTCTTTAATTGCATCTGCTACGATGTCCATGCACATTTCTACGCATTCGTCACAGATGTATACCCCAGGGCCTGCAACCAAACGCCTTACCTGGCTCTGTGGTTTCCCGCAAAAAAGAGCATCTCAATTGTTTGTTGTCGTCATATTTATCTGACATAAAAATCCCCCTTTATTTAGATGTGATAACTTTGTCGATCAAACCATATTGGCAGGCTGCTTCTGCACTCATGAAAGTTATCTCTGTCAGTATCTTTTTTTCGATAGTGGCCATATCCTGCCCCGTGTTCTCACTTAAAATCTTATTCAGTGTTTCTCTCGTCTTCAAAATCCAATCAGTGTGAATTTTGATATCTGAGGCCTGGCCTTTGCTCCGCCCAGAGGCTGATGAATCATTACCTCCGCATTTGGCAAAGCAAATCTCTTCCCCTTTTTCCCCGAAGACAGCAAAATGCGCCCATGCTTGCTGCAAGTCCGACGCAGATTGTAGATACGTCGCACTTGATATACTGCATCGTATCGTAAATAGCCATGCCGGCGGTTACAGAACCGCCGGGGCTATTGATGTAAATACAGATATCTTTATCAGGGTCTTCTGCTTCCAAGAATAGCAATTGAGCTACCACGAGGCTGGCGATATGGTCGTCGATCTCCTCGCTTAAAAAAATGATTCTATCCTTTAATAATCTCGAATAGATATCGTAGGATCTTTCTCCTCTGCTGGTCTGTTCAACCACGTATGGTACTAAAGCCATTCTTCATGTCCCCCTTAAATATTTTCTTTACTTTTCTTCTGTTTCCGGAGCTTCTTCAGCCTTTTCTACTTTCGTAACCTTTGCCTTATCATAGAGCATATCGATTACTTTCTTCAGCTGAATGTCCTTCTTAAAGAATTTCATGTTGTCAGCGCCGATCATTTCCTTAACCTGGGCCGTTTCCATGTTATACTGGACTGCCATGTTGGCAAGCTCTGTCTCCAGTTCTTCCTCTGTGACGTCGACTTTTTCAGCTTCTACGATGGACATCAGAACTAATCTGGTGGATACTTTCTTTGTAGCGTCCTCTCTCAGCTCTTCGCGGAACTCTTTTTGCGTCCTTCTGCATAAACTGTAAGTACTGTTCTAAAGATAATCCCTGGTATCTCAACTGGTGGTCGAGATCCTGAGCCATCCGGTCGATTTCATCTTCTACCATGACTCTAGGAACGTCTGTCTTGTTGATCTGGTAAACTTTCTCGATGACAGCGTCTTTTGCAGCGTTTACGGACTGTTCATCAGCGTACTTCTGTAGTCTTGCCTCAGTTTCCTTCTTTTAATTCATCTAAAGTGTCATATTCGCTGACATCTTTCGCGAATTCGTCGTCAAGTTCCGGCAATTGTTCTTCTTTGACCTCATGAATCAAGCAGTGGAATACTGCTTCTTTGCCAGCCAGATCTTCTGAATGATACTCTTCTGGGAAAGTAACAGTTACGTCTTTCTTTTTCGCCAGGCGTAGCGCCGACAAGCTGCTCTTCGAAGCCAGGAATGAACATGCCTGAACCGATCTTCAGTTCCTGTCTCTCCGCAGTGCCGCCTTCGAACTGTTCTTCTCCCACAAAAGCCGGAGTAGTCGAGAAGAACGGTGTCTCCTTCTTTAACTGGTCTGTCAGCTAAGATCATTCTTGCGTTTCTTTTCTGCAGCCCTTCAATTTCTTTCTCAACGTCCTCTGGTTTCACCTTTGCTTCTACCTGTTCACCCTCTACGCCAAAGTAGTCCTTTACCTCGACGACAGGATATACGGGAACAGTGATGGTAATGGTCATCGGCTTGCCTTTTCCGATTTCGCTGAATTCAGCTGCCGGGCTGTCTATTACTTCCAAGTCTAATTCATTTATTGCCCCAGGGTAGCCGTCTTTAAACAGATTATTGATAGCATCTTCAAAAAAAAATGCCCTCTCCATAGTGCTTTTCGATGATGCTTCTAGGGGCTTTTCCTTTTCTAAAACCGTCTATCACAAACTGATCCTTTGATGCCTGGTATGCCTTTACTACTGCAGCGTCAAATTCTTCAGCTGTAAAATCCATAGTAAATTTCACATCATTCTTTTCTTTTGAAACAAATGTTGTTTTTCATTGATATATATCCTCCTAAAATTATAGCAAATAAGTAGGCGCTTGGCCAATTCCGAACATAGAATGCATATTATTATACCTTTTTGGCGCCTAAAGTAAAGGAAATCTTAACAAAAATGACTGCTTTTAAGCAGTCATTTTTATCACATAAGATCGAGACCTCTTTTAAACTTGCTCGTATTTTCGGCGATCAGACCGTATTTCTCTGCCACATCGTCGCCTAGAGCCTTCATATCTTCTTCCTCACCGGAATAAAGTTCTATCTCCATCTCAGATATAGGCGCAACTTTTCCATTGCAGACAATCTGACCCAAGTCCACAGATAGCTCGCTGATAGATTTTCCTGTGTCGAGGCGCATCTGTCTGCGTTTGAAATAAATATCCATCAGTGGAATCAGATTTCGTTTGCCGACGACATGACTGAGCACCTGGCACATCTCGCTCTGATCGAAGATATGAATATCCGGCATCTTGAGTTTTTCTTCATCGTCAACAGGAACGTTGATTTCTTCCCTCTTATGCATACCATCCTCACTGGTTCCGTTCCACTTCAATGTTGCAACCAGCTTGTTGCCTTCTTTTCTAACTCTGAAAGCCATTCCTTCGCGGTACAGCCTTCTGTCCTCTGTGTCAAAGTAAACAGCATGCATTTCTATTTCTTCATCGGAATTTTTATCCTTAATCTTTGACAAATAGGGATCTTGAAATATCTGCTCGATTATCTCATCTTTATCTATTAGATATTTAAGTTCAATTTCCATATGGTCCTCTTCTTTTCTTTTTTTTTTCTGTTGTTTATTTGCAACATATGTTCTACCACAAAATTAGGAATTAGTCAATAGAAGACGTCTTCAATAGGGTAGAAACCCGGTTTTTCTCCTTTAACCAAAGGGCCGCTTCAAGGGCACCTTTTTGCAAAATCTTCTTTGAGAAAGCCGTATGTTTGATTTCAATCACTTCGTCTTTCAGTGCAAAAATAACAGTATGTTCACCAAATATGGTACCCCCGCGAACGCTGTGAATACCAATCTCATTCTTCCTCTTTTCTTCTCCTTTGCGTCCGCATTTTCGTTCCCTTTCATGGTATGGATCGCACACATCAGCCAGCATCAGAGCCGTGCCGCTGGGCGAATCGGCCTTTTGGTTATGGTGCTTTTCTACGATTTCAATATCTGAACAATCTTTCAAGAGGGGCGCGGTAAAGTTAATAATTCTTTTCAGGGAATTGATGCCGTATGAAAAATTATAACTTCTGATGACCGGCGCTTTTTCCGCCAGCTTTCTAATTTTTTCCTCATCTTCTTCTGAGAATCCCGTAGTCGCAAAAAAACGATTCCTACGTGTCCCTGTTTAGCTGCAATATAGCTGCAGATTCCATCCAGCGCATCCGGATGGCTGAAATCTATGACAATGTCAGGCTGATCCACATCCCAGAGTGTTTCCCCCAGGGCAGGCTCAATGTTGCAGACCTTCTCTATCCCCGGGTTCTGCAGAGCCATGTCCCTTACAATCCGGCCCATGGTACCGCTGCCAACAATGGCAATATTCATGTTCTCCTCCCTTAATGGACTTGCCCCAATTTCTGAAAGAAATTGCTGGGAAGTCCTTATGCAATCACCTTCCAAGAGAACGAGCGGTCAAGCGAAGTTCGATTGGTTTAAGTCTGATTGCACAATAAATAATATGTTTCACATTATTTTATTCAGAAGAAAAGGATTTGCCACTTTTTTTCTGTATCCCATAGCAGATCGGTACGAGGAAGAGGTAAAAACTGAGAGGAACTGCTTGGAAGCCAACCTGCATGAAACCCAGTGGCACGGAACAAGCGATAGCCCAAGGTACGATGCCCGCAAGGAGAATCACGGAATTCTCAATATCCATAGCCAGCTCTTCTTTGGAAGCGCCAGACTCTTCATAAGGTTTCTTCATAATGTCGTTGCACATCATGGACGCAATAGTCTGATTGCAAAAGATGCATAAGGTCGCCATGGTGACTACGATCATGCCGCCAAAACGCCCTGCTTTTCCCATAACCGGCTTTATTTTTATCCTGCAGCACCGCCAGCATGTCGGTTCCGGAAAAGACGCCGGAATAGGTGCTGGAGAGAGCGACGATGAATACAACCTCAATCATGGATACCAACCCGCCTCCATTGATGATAGAACCTAAACTGCCAGTTGACTGATAGCCCCAAAACATGGCCTTTATCAGCTGTAAAATTTCCATGTGCTGCACAAAGATGCTGATCAAAATGCCGCTGGCGATACTGGCCAGCATGGCGTCGATAACTTTGACCTTCAGAAGGGGCAGAACCAGCATACAGACTGCCGGCACGATGCACCAGACAGAGACACTGAATTCACTCTGCAGCGTATTTAAAAAGCTTTGGTCGACTGTATGTATTGGATTATAGAAGGAGAATACCGCGTAAATGCCGAAGGTGAGCAGCAGTGGCACAATTCCCGTCTTCATCATCATTTTACGTTATCCAAAAGATTCGTATGCGTGATGGCAGCCACCAAAATCGCACTGGAAGATACGGGAGAACTTCTATCACCGAAGTAGATGCCGCTCATGACCACCGCTGCCGTAATTACTTCGTTAACGCCCCCGCTGCGGGCCAAGGCGATAAAGATGACCCCTACAGTGCCCGCTACGCCGAACGACGTGCCCAGGGCATAGGATAACAGGCAGCTCAAGGCAAAGGTGATAATCAAAAACAACCCGGGAGTGATCACTTTGATACCATAATAGACAAAAAGTGATGGTGCCCGCCGACCTCCACACTGCTGTGATAAAGCCGATGATGAACATGACTTCCACTACGACGATGGCGTCCTTCAGTCCGTCTTTTCCCATATTCATCAGTTCTCTAAAGGTGAATCCCTTGCGGATACCCACGATGATAAAGGCTATTAAGCCAACAAAAAGAGCAATAACCATCGTGTATCCCTTGGCGATACAAAATATCATTGCTCCAATAAAAATAGTGAAACCGAAAATCAAATCCATTTAATCCTTGTCTCCCTTGCGCTTACTCATTAGTTCTTCTAACAGCTGATCGTTGAGCATTCTCTGCGTTTCCTTAAGTGCTCCTTTGCCCGGCATGTCAGTCAACTGCATAATCCAAAGATATTTTTTAAATGTGCATTCTTCCAGTCTTCTCGTAATCGCTCTGTGCACGGCTGATACTTTATCTCTTCCATTTATGAGATAAACCCTGGCTATGATGCCGCTTTTCAGTCTTTTAATCTCAATATAGCTTTCCACATTTCCTGTTTCTGAAATCGCCTCTTTGATTTCTTTCGCAATGGTCTGACCGATGAGTCTAGTCTGCTCGCTCCTCATCATTACCCAAAAGGAGACGGCCGCAACGACTGCCAGTATCACAGAAATGATATTGCCGAAAGCTTCCCTGTGTGCAGAAGAACATGATGAAGCCCAGAGGAAAACACAACCATTTTGATACTCCAATAATTTTAACTGTTTTTTCCATCCTATACCTCTTATTTCCTATTCACTGGATTTTCTTAATTATTATATGCTCAAATACGCATAATGTCAAAACAAAAGACAAAGTTTAGCTTATCCAAGAATTAAAAAAAAAGAACCAAAGTTTTTCTGCAGTACCATTCAAGTGGGATTTTATGTTATAATGATTCCATAATCTTACCGGCGTTGCCGCAAGGTAGGAATCGTTGAAACATGACTTCTGATTCTTTTTTAAAGGTTTCGTCATGTTATAATATTTGTATTATCGCGTTGAGATAAAGAAGTTATTGGGAGGATTTTATGATGGCATTAAACAAATATTTTGATCACACTCTGTTAAAGCCAGACGCAACTGATGGACAAATCAAAACGCTGTGTCAGGAAGCAAGAGAATACGACTTTTATTCTGTTTGTATCAACTCCTGTCACGTCAATCTGGCTGCAAAGGAACTGGCTGGCTGCCACGTGGAAATTACCGCAGTCGTCGGTTTTCCGCTGGGAGCATGTACCACCAAGACGAAGGCCTTCGAAACAGAAGAAGCCTGTAAAGCTGGTGCTTCTGAAATCGATATGGTCATCAATGTCGGAAAATTAAAATCTGGGGATTACGATTATGTACTGGCTGACATTGAAAAAGTCGTCGACGCTGCATCTGAATACGGCTCTATCGTAAAAGTTATTTTGGAAACAGGCCTTCTGACGACAGAAGAAATCGTCAAAGGATGCCAACTTGCTGCTGAAGGCGGCGCCCATTTTGTCAAAACCTCAACTGGGTTCTGCGGAGGAGGTGCCACGACAGAAGCGGTGCAGCTGATGAAACAAACTATAGGCAGCCTGTTAAAAATCAAAGCCTCAGGGGTATCCGTGATTACGAAACCGCGAGGAAGATGATCGAAGCAGGTGCGGACAGGCTGGGTGCAAGCGCCAGTGTAGAAATCATGAAACAGGCAGAAAATAAATAGTGCAGCAAAAAAAGAGTGCAATGGGAAACCTCTGGTTCCGTCACGCACTCTTTTTTTTTTCCGTCATAATTTCTTTAATTGGAACATTTACGATTTTGATCGAATAGCAATACATGATCGTTTCATAGATAATTACAAAAGAGACGACAGAAATCCACATAGCCTGGTAGTCAAAATGATATTCCGGCACGTTTTGGATGTCACGATAGACGGCAGATATCATGGTTTTCAGCAGCACATACTGATATACGGTTCCTAATATGACGCCAATATAGGCTATGGGCCGATATCCGCCCAGAATCGCACTGCTGCACTGGCTCAGCGGATATCCCATCGAACGCATCATGGCAATGGTCTTCGTGTTGGCGCTGACCACTGTGGTGATGGCCAGAAACAGCGTCGTGCAGGCAAGTATCGTTCCTATTACAATCACGATGATCGCGAACATCTCACTGGCAATGTCCTTCATGCTGGACGACATCTGTGTCATTGCTGAATAGCAGAAAGAGGCAAAGCCGATAAAAGAAAGCCAGCGATATGCGGCTTCTAACGATAGAGTGTCTCAGTTCCCATAAAAAGAACGATCCCTATCCTTGACTTTATAACGGCGTTTCTTAGTTTTTAGAGTTGACGTCCCCTGCATCAATCCCAGCGCCGGTCTTTTCACCTTGTGCTTTGCATAAAGGACGGCAAGCATAGTAAAGAGGATTATCGGCCAGACAACTAGACAGACAGCCAGTATAGGCTGAAAATGCACTGAAATCCTGGGCAGTATATGATCTTCATTCATGACTTCATAAAGGTTGGCATCAGCATAAATGAGGTGCTGAATCCAACCGCGGTTCCTAAAAAGATGCTGCTGCCAAATACCCAGAATCCCGTTGCTATCTTCATGTCCGAGTAACCCAACGCTTTTAAAAATCCCCAGCTCTTTTCCGTGGGCATCGGTATAATGCTTGATATAGAAAAACAGCATGACAATCGAAGTAATCAGCAAGCATCCTCCGCTGATGGCACTGATCACTTTGCCGGTAGATACCTGCGCGTCGTAGAACATGGTCATAGGGCCAGCAGTGAGAGCAGCTTTTATGCTGACAATATCTAAATTAAAGTTCAGAAAAAGTGTGCAGACAAAGACTGCGCAACAGGATATGATGAAAATGCCAATCAGCTTCGCCGCGTCCTTGATTCCGATTATCATTTCATCACCACCCGATCTCATACGCAGTTTTTCTGCGTTTTGTTCTCATAAATATCTGTAATTTTACCACTGTTCATTTTAATGACAGTCTTAGCCATCTCTGCAATGTTTAAATTCTGTGTCACCATGACGATGGTGAACTGATACGCCTCCTGCAGTCTGCAAATATAATCCAGCACCAAGCGGCCGGTTTCCTCATCCAAAGCGCCGGTAGGCTCGTCGAGAAACAGCACTTTCGGTCTTTTTCGCCAGCGCTCTGGCCACAGATACCCGCTGCTGTTCACCTCCGCTGAGTTCGCCCGGCATTTTTTGTTAATCTGATCGCCAAGGCCGACAGCCTCTATAATCTGCCGATATTCGCCATTGCCCGCTAAGTCTGCGCCCATTTTTACATTCTTATCGACGTTCATGTCAGCAAGCAGATAATACTGTTGAAAAGATGAAACCGACGTTTTCCTTGCGAAACTGGGTCAATTGGCCGTCGGTCAGCTTTGTAATATCTGTCCCATCATGGCATACTGTCCCTTCGTCGGGCCGTTCAAGGCCGGAAATGATATTCAGCAGCGTGGATTTGCCAGAACCGGAGGCTCCCAAAATTACCACGAAGTCCTTTTCTCTGATATCTAGTGAAAGCCCTTTCAGAACTTGAAACTTGTTTTCGTTGCTGCCATAGTATTTTGTGATATTATGAATTTCAATCATGATTCCCCTCCTGTTTTACGCGCTGTAAAAGGCTGGCAAAAACTTCTGTCAGCATATCGTTCATCTCTGACTCGCTGAATTCGCACACCTTTGTTGCACAGAGAGAAGCGATTCCGTGTGTGTAAATCCACAGATGGCGGTATAACCTCTGCGGTCTGTTGATTCACGTCGTATCCCTTCTGAATAGACAGGTAAATGCTTTTGATAATTCTGGTCGATTAAAGACAGCACATTGGACAAGCGAGGATGCGCTTTCTGTTCTGACATGAATAGGAGCTGAAAAAGCTTCGGTTCTTCTATGGCAAAACGGATGTACTGCATTCCTACATTTTTAAAGGCAGGTTCCGTTGCAGACCCAGCCCGACGTATTCATTGTAAAAGCTGCTTCGCAGCGTTAGATACTTCTAACTGGACTTCCTCCATGTTCTGAAATACGGTAAAAATCGGTCTGGCAGAGCTGTCCAGTTTGCTGCCGACTGCTCTGGCAGTGACAGCGCTTATTCCGCCAGCCCTGGTGATTTCAAGGGGCGGCAGAAACGATTTCTTCTCTTGTAAATTTTGCTTTTGGCGGCATCAGAATCCTCCCCACTATATAAAACTATTGTTTTAAAACATATGTTTTATTATAGGTTATATTAATAAAAAGTCAAGGACTTTGGATAAAAAAAATGGCTGTTCCTTTCTGCACCTGCTTTGCAGGCTGAGCGCCCTCCTTAGGGCGGCGAGGGGGCATTCCCCTCTGCACATCCACTTTTTTAATTCATAGGGAAATAGTTAAAATGCAATTTCCTGAATCAAACCACCAGTTGAACTGGTGGTTTGAAAAGGTTTCTGCAACCACCTTGAAAGGTGCACTGAAAGGTCTGCAACCACACTTCTGTTATCTGATACCCCCTGCCCGGGGGTATTTCATTTTACTTTTCCTTCACATCCACAAACGGGTCAACATATTCTTTCAGGCTGATCTGGTCATTCACCATGTCCTCTTCCAGCTGGTTCCTTATGTAGTCACGGATTGTCCCTTCATACTTCCCAACCGTGTCAACATAATACCCACAGCACCAGAAATGCCTGTTCCCGTATTTGTACTTCAGGTTTGCGGACCGCTCGAAGATCATCAGGCTGCTCTTGCTCTTGAGATACCCTACGAATGCAGACACACTCAGGTGCGGTGGTATCTCTACCAGCATGTGCACATGGTCAGGGCAGCATTCTGCCTCGATGATCCTCACGCCTTTCCTCTCGCAGAGCATACGCAGGATCTTTCCGATCTCTGCCTTCTTCTTTCCATAAATCTCCTTTCGGCGAAATTTAGGTGCAAACACGATATGGTATTTGCATCTCCATTTGCTGTGTGATAAACTCTTTACATCATCCATTTGTCATGAGCCTCCTTATATTCTTTATTGTGGTTGCCAGACCATCTTTATTGTAGCATAAGGAGGTTCGTTTAACTTATCTATAAGAGTTTTGCCCACCACCAGTTGAACTGGTGGTTTTATCATGCCTATTCGGCGCCAATTAAAAAAAAAAACAGCAGAGTGTAAAAGCTCTGCTGTTCATTCTTGTCTTTATAATTCCTCACCTTCGTTTGCGAGGCCGTTCTCCCGATAATATTTATTGATATACTTTATGTAGGCCAGTAAATCGGTAATCGGTTTATGGGTATACGGGCTAAGAGTTCCTTCCGCTTCATATACATCCATAAAGCCATAAAACGCCAAAACCTGTGTTATCTGTTCTTCATAAGATTCACTGGTATCCGTGGCATATTCTTCGTAATTATCGTAGAGGTATGACGTTACAGATGTTATATCGTCCATTTTCAAATAGTTCTTGGCAAAACGATCAGCCGCTTTTTGATTTCCTCTTCGGTGTATCCTTCAGAGCTATAGGAGTCTGCAGAACTCTGTGCATAGAGCAGATTGTTGACGTCTATTGCGGTGTTATAAATATTCTCATCGCCGTCGTTGTTATATGTAAAAGCTATAAGAGGAATCATCATAATCGTCATAATTATAATCGTCGCCTCCGTCATCGCACATACTGGCAAACATGATTACCACGCCGATTAAAAGTGCAATAATCATCCCTGCCACTGATCCGCCTTTTGCACTTGAACTGCTTCCGTCGTAAACCGGTTTGTCTGCTCCAGTCGGCGTTTGTATGATCCCTCCAGATCCGCTGTCATCCAATCTCTGCGTATAGACAGGCTGTGGTGTCGGTTCTATGATCCTGCCACTTTGGTTGTCGTTAAGCCTGCGTACATTGGCGGTAGCCCTGGCAGATGTCTCACGCCTTTCTTCCGGCTCCCCCATCTCGCTGCTCAGAAGCCTTGCGAATATCCTCGACAAAACCGCCTACGTTTTCTGATACAGTGCTTTTTCAGGGTGTCCATCTTGTCTCTCAATTTGATACATCCGGCGTTTTAAAACGACGGTCTTCTCCCTGTCTAGCGGCCCGGTCTCTGTCTCGCTCAAATTTATCGTGATCGTACTTCTCCGGCTCGTAGCGCCTCGGTTTAAATTCTTTCCGTTCGTAGTCGTCAGAATGGTCCGCTGTACGATTGTTGCCCGCCACACTATAAGCGGCATTATAAGCAGTCTTCAACTCTGCAATCTTTTTTCTGACATAATCAGGGTCATCATCATAGTCCGACGATTTATATTTGCGAAGTCTCAGCTCATAGGCCTGCTTCACCTGTTCTTTTGTTGCATCTTCTCTGAGTCCTAGTTTTGCAAAATTACTGTTCATATGTACCTCTTTTTATATCAACAGATACAACTTATTAGCTATATTATACAATGTTATCAGAAAAAGTATCAATATATCATGTGAGATAAATCAAAAATATCATTTGCTTCTAGCAAAAAAACGACAGCACTATATTTCCCCAGATTTTCCAGACCGTTTACTTTTTTATATGGTTTTATCTTTATAATAATACTTTTTTCCAGCTATTTTCACAGTATCAGTATACTTCGTCTTCGTAGTGGATGCGATGTAGGAATAAGTGCCGGACTTGCTCGTCGCTCTATAAACCTTATAGCCGCTGGCTGTCGATAGCTTCTTCCAGCTGACAGTTATGCTTTTATCAGAGGACTCTTTGCTCTGACACCAGTACTTTTCCATTGTAAACGCTATAACTGTTTTCACTGGATTTAAAGTGGATCGCATATAGAGAGATAGAATTTTTACTGGCTCCACATTTGCTGCATCTAATTTTACAGGCTACTTTATTATTGACCGCCGTATTATGGGCATAGCAGGTCATCCATCCGTGATACTTGCCCTGGGCAGTCCCCTTGGCTCCATTGCAGATTGAAAGATGAAAATCCGGCTTCGACATTTCTTATTATTACATCGATAGAGAATTATATCTCCAGCAGCAATTTTTCCTTTATTGTCATCTGCTTTTATCCCGTAATAGTCGTCATAATAAACAGCCGTTTGAAGTTTATAAACAACAGCATAACCTTTCTTGACCAGATAGTCCTTGTACTGTTTGGCAGTATAGTTATAACCTCGGTTGTTGTCTCTTGAATTCCACCAGATTCCACACATTTTCTCACAAATGCGACACAGTCCCCTTTTCCATCATTCCAATGATTTTTGCGTACGAAAGCGCATCGGAGGAATTATAATTGATTGCACTAGCCCCGTATATCTGCATGGCTTCAGCCGGCATGAATACCGTCGTAAGGGTAATTGCCAAGAACAAGATCAATCCTTTTCTTCATGTTCAATCTCCTTTTCTCTTTGATATCATCATACAATATCGGGTTATCTGATGCAATGTTTTATTTATGGCCTGTACCGCCCTTCTCATCTGCTTTTTCATTCGATTGATTGGCTTGCGCCGATTCCTATCTTCTTCAACCCATTTCTCCAATAGCTTTATATCAAGCTTTCTTTTTCTCGACTGGTTCCTTAAAGCTTCACCAATCCGCTGTTTTATTAATTTGTCATAATCGTCGTCGTTCATCGTTTCACCCCTCTTTTATAACTGTATACATGTACTAATTCCCTATTCATTTTGTTATAAAAGTGCACCAAATTGTTACAATAATTGTAATAACTGGTTAGAGTAAATAAATATGGAATTAGATTATAGATTAATAGGTGAAAGAGTAAAATAGCTCGTAAGAATCAGGAAATGACACAAGAGGAGTTAGCAGAAAAAACTAACTTATCCACAACACACATCAGCTGCATAGAGAACGGACGCACAAAATTGAGTATACAATCACTAATAGATATTTCAAACACTTTGGAAGTATCGACAGACTGGCTGTTACAAGGCAATCTAAAAGCTACGAAAAGCGTTAATATCCATGAAATAGTAAATATTTTAAATGACTGTTCAAATGAGGATGCCGTTAAACTAGTCGAATTACTGCGTGCAGTCAAGAATATTGTCATATAAAAACAAAGGGGACATTTTCCTTTTACTTATATTTCGCTCTTTCACTTGTCCAAACAATTAAATATCTTAATTGTAAGATTATTATAATACATTTGCTTTGTAGATACAATAATATTAAAAAGAGGTGGATAGATGCAGTACGATATAAATCTTAAAATTATGGGTCAACGTATTAAAGAAAGTCGTCTTAAATTAGGGTCTAACACAAGAACAACTTGCCGAAATTGTCAACCTATCTGTTCCACACTTATCTAAAGTCGAAAATGGCCACAAAGGATTATCGTTAGATACGGCTGCAAAGCTTGCTAACGCCCTTGATTTTTCTATCGACTATCTCGTGCAGGAAAGTGCAGGTAATAGTAGAAGGGTCTTTCACCTGAGATGAATTATATTGTGGCTGACTGCACAGAAGAAGAATTATCGAAGCTCTTAAAACTGATCCGCACATGCAAAGAAATAATCAGAGAATAAAAAACGAGTGCATAACGAAGGAGTATGCACTCATATCGCCCACAAGGGACGACGCTTTGTAAGGTACGTTCTTTTGCCTTTTCACCTCAGCTTTAGTTGGCTAGGCGAATCGGACAGCGAAAGGAGCGTTAGCAAATCGAACGATGAAACATACGGAAATTCGCCCATCAGATGATATTCCCTAGGTTATAAATATAAGCGCATTGACTGTATCGCCGCCTTGCATTTATGTTGCTCGCGCTCTTTCGAGTTCGAGTCTTTATTTCATAAAAACTGAGAGGCGCCCCATGCACCTCTCAGTTTTGGTCGGAGTAGTGAGACTTATGCGTATGCTTCGCATCCGCCGTGCTTCATCTCCCCTTTCGGTCGATTCCGCACCGCTCCCTATTCGATGGTTCACTGAACCATCTCACCTCACGCTCGCGCTCTTTCGAGTTCGAGTCTCTATTTTATAAAAAAAAACTGAGAGGCACTATGCACCTCTCAGTTTTTTGGTCGGAGTAGTGAGACTTTATGCGTATGCTTCGCATCCGCCGTGCTTCATCTCCCCCTTTCGGTCGATTCGCACTGCTCCCCTATTCGATGGTTCACTGAACCATCTCACCACGCTCGCGCTCTTTCGAGTTCGAGTCTCTATTTTATAAAAACTGAGGCACTATGCACCTCTCAGTTTTTTTGGTCGGAGTAGTGAGACTCGAACTCACGGCCTCTGCGTCCCGAACGCAGCGCGCTACCAACTGCGCCATACCCCGCCAACGAATAATATTGTACCACAAATTTTAAAAAAAGGAAGTACTTAAAATAGAAATTTTTCCCAAATCGGTAAAAACGCTTGACCCTAACGCAACGTCATCCTATATGATATACTTATCAAGAGGAGGTTTGATATAAATGATGACAGTAAACGAAGTAAAATAAATTAAGCGGAATCGGTGTGCGCACACTGCATTATTACGACCAAATAGGGACTGCTTCATCCTGACCAAGTCAGTGAAGCTGGTTACAGGCTGTACGGCCAAGCATCCCTTGAGCGGCTGCAGCAGATTTTGCTGTTCCGTCAGCTGGAGTTTCCGCTGAAAGAAATCAAAGACATCATAGACAGTCCGGATTTTAACAAAGAAGAAGCCCTCGACCAACAAATTCAGATGCTGAGACTGCAGCAGGAGCATCTTTCGGGGCTTATCAACCTCGCCCTTGAAATCAAGAAGAATGGAGTAAATAAAATGGATTTTAAACCTTTGATACGTCAAAGTTAGACGAATACGCAAAAAGCAAAGGAACGCTGGGGGCGACTCCGCCGCATATCAGGAGAGCGCCAGAAAAACGAAGAATTATACAAAGGAGGATTGGAACATGGCAAATGAACAGATGGCATCTGTCTTCGCTGAGTTCGGCAAGCTGAAAGAACTGCCGCCAGAAAGTCCGGATGCACAGATGGCAGTAAAAAAAACTGCAAGACCTCATCAGCCAGTTCTATTACGCCTGTGATAAAGAAGTTCTGGCCGGTCTCGGCCAAATGTACACTGCTGATCAGCGCTTCAAGGACAACATCGACAAGATGGGCGGTAACGGCACCGCAGAATTTGCCGCAAGAGCAATCGCCTGCTACTGCAAATAACACAAACTGAACTTTATAGCGAAGTGGCTTATGCCGCTTCAAGCTTTTTTTTTCGTTACGCAGAATGAGCCTGTTCCCAGCTTTTCGTTAAAGAACCAAGCAGCAGCATGCGTAACGGTTCGGGGTCCTGTTACGCAGAATTTGGCTATTCCCCGCTTTTCGTTAAGCAGAATCCGGGCGGCAGCAAAGCATATGCGTAACACTCCCTTTGCAGTTCGGGGTTCTGTTACGCAGAATTTTGGCTGTTCCCCGCTTCTGGTTAAGCAGAACCGGGCGGCAGCAAGGCATATGCGTAACACTCCCTTTGCAGTTCGGGGTCCTGTTACGCAGAATTTGGCTATTCCCTGCTTTTCGTTAAAGCAGAACCAAGCGGCAGCAAAGCATATGCGTAACACCACTGCCGGGTCCTGCAAAGCCCTGTTCTTACAGCTTCCAACTGAACAAGCCGTCTTTACTGCAGCCGAACAGAAGTTTTTCCTCTGCCTCGCTTTTGGAAAGCGCACTTCATACAATCTGATCCAAAAGTCACTGGTCATAGTCCAAATAGGCAAAGAAATTCAGAAAATGGTCTTTGCTCATCTCGTGTGCAAAGGTAATGTAGTAATCGTCTTCGATTACCTCAACGTGAAGTTGATGTTCTGCATCTGCTGGCCTGCTCACAAGTGGTTCCAGGCGCCTGCCGCAGCAGGAAATTTCCGCGTCGCCAGTGGCTGTCAGGATATTTCCGCACATGGGACAGACATAAAATTTTGCTCTCTTCATATTCCCTCCATCTGCACTGTTAGGAGCCAGATCTCCTGCCAGTATTTTCTCTATGTTTACGCCAAATATTTCTGAGAGGCTTCTGAGCAGCGACACGTCTGGACAGCCCCTGCCCTCTCTCCCACTTTGAAATGGCTTTATTGCTGATAAAGCGAGTTCCTGCTGCGTCATAGCTGACTCTTTGCGCAGCTGATAAATCACACTGCCTACTTTTTCATAATTCATATATTCACCTCCCATCTGCTTTAGTATATCCCAAATAAGCATGCCGGGCAATCCACCCACCGTAGAGTTTTACAAACCTTTAACCATTTTATGGAGGATGATTTAACATTGGCATGCTATACTGAGCCAGAATTTGAAGATAGGAGATAGATACATGCTGACATTAAAAAACATAAAAAAATCTTACGATGGGACCGTTATTTTAAAAGACGTCAACCTGGATATCCAGGAGGGAGAAATTGTTTCCATCCTGGGTTCCTCTGGCAGTGGAAAAACAACTTTGCTGAATGTCATCCTCGGCATCACCGACTGCGACTGCGGGCAGATACTTTTGACGGAAAAGATATTACGAAAGTATCTATGGAAGAACGAGGTTTCAATATCGTCTTCCAGGACTATGCACTGTTTCCAAACCTGAACGCTTATCAGAACATCACTTATGGTCTGCGCAACAAGCCCGCCATTTCCACGGACGAGGAAGTCAGAGAGCTGATCAGTTTACTGGGGCTTGCGGAACACCTGGACAAAAAAATAGAGCAGCTGTCAGGCGGGCAGAAGCAGCGCGTGGCTTTGGCAAGAACCCTGGTGATGAAACCGAAGATTCTCCTCTTAGACGAACCCCCTCAGCGCCCTGGACGGCGTCATCAAAGAATCCATAAAGGAAAAAATTAAGACCATAGCAAAAAGAGTTCAATCTGACCACCATCATCGTCACCCACGATCCGGAAGAAGCGCTGAGCCTCTCTGATAAAGTCATGATTATCAACAACGGCAGCATACTGCAATATGCAGAGCCCCAGGAAATCATCAAAGTCCAAAAGATGACTTCGTAAAAAGCTTCATCTTAAAACAGTTGGAAATCAAGAGAAACAATATCCTCGCCTTATTCAACCAGGGATTCCAAGCTGCAGGAGGAGAGGCAGTCAATGGCTAAGCAAAGACAAGGCACGCTGGAGTTGAAGTTTATTTTCCCTCCTATTGGCAATTATTTTTTGTGATATTTCTTCTGTTTCCCATGTTGATGATTGCCATCCAGTCCCTCAGCAGCGGCCAGGGAATGACCACAAATTTTTATGGAGAAATTTTTGCAAAGCCCGGGTTTGGAAAAGCGCTGACCAACAGCATTGTCGTATCGTCTCTCAGCGGCGTTCTTACGACAATCCTTGCTTTCATCTTGGCCTATGCCGTTAACTACACCAACATCCATAAAAGAATCAAAAAGAGCATTGCCGCCTTGGCAGTTCTGCCCATGTTTCTGCCCACCATTACATACGGCTTCGCCATCATCTATTCTTTTTGGCAAGCAAGGACTGATTACCATGCTGCTGGGCAAACAGCCCTTTGAAATCTATGGATACAGCGGGCTTTTTGATCGGATATGTGATCTACACCCTGCCGATTTCATTTATGCTGATCAACAATACCATGGGATATATCGACAAGAAATTTATGATCGTATCCCGCGCTATGGGCGATAACCGGTTCCGTTCCTTTATGACGACAGTCATAACGCCGCTTCTTGGAACCTTTGCAGCCTCATTCATCCAGTCCTTCTTTCTCAGTTTCACGGATTATGGAATCCCCACATCTGTAGGAGGAAACATGGACTTGATCGCCAACATGCTCTATAACGAAATGCTGGGCAGTCTGCCTAATTTTCATACAGGGTCTGCTGTGGCCGTCATGATGCTGCTGCCGTCCATCATCAGCATTTTGCTGCTCACCTTTTTAGAGCGGTACAATATTAGATATAGTAAAAAATCTCAACGATTGAGATTCCTAAAAATAGAGCAAGGGACAGTGTCTTTGCAGGGCTTTCCCTTCTCATGCTGGTGACAGTGCTTTTAATACTGGCAGTTATTTTTTATCGTACCATTTGCCAAAAGCTGGCCATATGCGCTGACGCCGACCTTAGATCATATCAAGGCGGCCCTCGGTGACGAGAGCCTGATCGGAGTCTACCAAAACTCTCTGCTGGCGGCCATTCTTACAGCAGCCTTGGGCACCTTGGTCGTTTACGGAGCGACTCTGATTTCTGCGAGAAGCAGATTCAGTCACTCCCTTTGGAAAAATACTGGACAGTGTCGCTCTTGTCACCAACACCATCCCAGGCATGGTGCTGGGAGTAGCTTTTCTGCTGGCATTTAAGGGCACACAGATACAAAACACGTTTTTCATCATCATTATATGTAACATCGTTCACTTCTTTTCATCCCCCTATTTGATGATGAAAACAGCCTGGAAAAAAATTGAATGCCTCTTGGGAAAGTACGGCCAAGCTCATGGGCGACAGCTGGTTTAAGACGGTAGTCAGGATTATTACGCCCAACACCTTCACTACTCTGCTGGAAGTTTTTAATTACTATTTCATCAACGCCATGGTCACCGTCAGTGCAGTCATCTTCATCGCCGGCGCCCGCACCATGGTCATCACCACAAAGATCAAAGAACTGCAGCATTTTTGCCGATTTCAACGAAATTTTCGTTCTCTCCATTTTGATTTTGGCAACCAACATTATCGCAAAAGGCTTATTTAAGCTATTAGCATACATCAAAATAGAAGCAAAAAGAAAGGATAACAAAATCATGTTTAAAAGAAAATCTACTCGTAAGTTCAAAGCAGTTGCCTGCTTTGCCGCTGTACTCGCCCTCTGTTTCACCGTGTTCACAGGTTGCGGCTCCAAAGAGGCCTCTCAGGTGGTCATCTACTCCAATGCAGACGACGAGGCGGTGGCTGCTATGACTGATACCCTTAACGACAACGGTTATGAAGGAAAGTTTATCTTTCAGAGCTTTGGCACTTCTGAACTTGGAGGTAAGCTTCTGGCAGAAGGTACAGACATTGAAGCACATCGTCACGATGAGTTCTTATTATATGGACAGCGCTCAGGAGCAAAACTCCATGTTTCAGGATTTAGATTTTGACGTGGACACAATCAAAGAGGTTCCCTCCTATTATGCGCCGTTTCTTGCCAACCAAGGAGCGATTCTTCTCAACACAGAAGTGATGAAAGAAAACAATCTTCCGACACCAAAGTCATTAAAAAGACTTGGCAAAGCCAGTTTACAAAGGCTTCATTTCTGTAGTCGATATAGAAGGCTCTTCCACTGCCTGGCTTATGGTGCAGGCTTTGGTAGACGCTTATGGGGAAAAGGAAGCGCAAAAATTCTGGAAGATATCTATACTAACGCAGGCGCTCACATGGAACAGTCCGATCCGGTCCAATTAAAAAAGTGCGCGCAGGCGAGGTCGCCATCGGCTTTGGCCTTCGTCATCAGGCAGTGGCTGATAAAGAAGAAGGCCTGCCAGTGGACTTCGTAGATCCGACGGAAGGAAACTTTACCCTGACAGAGGGTATTGGCATCATTGACAAGGGTGACGATACCAATAAACTGGCCATGGAGATGGTCAGATGCATCATTGAAAACGGCCGCAGCAAACTGATGGAATACTACCCGGTCCCACTGTATAACGGCGAAAAGCAGACGACAACGCGGTATCAAAAAGAATTCCAAGGAGTTTAAAGAGCCGCTGACAGTAGAACTGTTAGAAAAACACCAGGCTCTGTCCGAAGCCGCTAAAGAAGCACTAGCAAAATAACAACAATGGAAGTAGAGAGAATGAAAAATGATTACATATAAGCTGTTAACCCCTGGTCCCCTGACCACGACAGAAACCGTAAAAAAGAAATGCTGGTGGACCACTGTACCTGGGATGACGATTACAAACAGATTACCCAGTCTATTCGCAAAAACACTTCTTAAATTGGCCCATGTATCGCCTGAGGAATATACAGCCGTCCTCATGCAGGGCAGCGGCACTTTCGGCGTTGAATCTGTATTGACCAGCGCCGTAAGTGCACAGGACAAATTATTGATTATCGCCAACGGCGCATATGGTCAGAGAATGGCAGAAATTGCCCATCGCGCAGGATTGTCTCATCAATTGTACAACTGCAGCTATGACGAGACCCCTGACAGCAATAAAATCGCAGAAACCTCGCCGTCGATCCGGCGATTACCCACGTATCCATGGTACATTGCGAAACTACTTCCGGTATTCTCAACGACATTGCCGCCGTCGCCAAAGTCGTAAAAGCAGCCGGCAAAAACCTATATTGTTGACGCCATGTCCAGTTTTGGCGGCATCGACATTCCAGTAGCTGACCTCGGCATTGACTTTTCATCAGCTCCGCAAACAAATGCGTACAAGGCGTCCCAGGCTTCTCCTTTATCATAGCAAAAAAGAAGCACTGGCCTCTTTGCGAGGGAAAAGCGAGAAGTCTTTCTCTGGATCTCTATGACCAGTGGAAAGCCATGGAAAAAGACGGAAGTGGCGTTTCACCTCCCCCCTACCCATGTGGTTTTAGCTTTTGCCAAAGCCCTTTGAAGAGCTAGAAGCAGAAGGCGGCATACGGGCTAGAGAGCAGCGTTACAGATCCAATAATAAAATGCTCATACAGGAGTTGACCCGGCTAGGGTTTCATACCCATTGACAGCACTCACCAAAGCCCGATCATCACCAGTTTTGTTTTCCGGAACACCACAACTTCTCTTTTGAAGAAATGTACGCTTACGTCAAAGACCGCGGTTACGCCATCTACCCGGGTAAAGTAACTGACGCGATACCTTCCGCATTGGCAATATCGGAGAAATTTATATCGACGACATCGAAAAAGCTTCTGCAAAATCTTTGCAGGCTATATGGAGGATAAATAATGAAAAAATAGAAGCAGTCATCTTTGACTGGGCTGGAACCACTGTTGACTTCGGTTCCTTTGCCCCGGTCCAGGCCTTTATTAAAGCCTTTGAGGAATTCGGCATCACACCAACAGTAGACGAGGTGCGCGCCCCTATGGGTATGCTCAAATGGAACCACATCCACACCATGATGCAGATGCCCCGTATTCAGAAAGCCTGGGCCATCTCTCACGGCCGGCAATGGACGCGCGAGGATGTAGACGCTGTCTACCAAAAAAAAGTGAAAGCGGTATTATGGAGATTCTTCATGATTTTGCTCAGCCAAAGCCATATGTGCTGGAAGCCGTAAAGACACTGCGGGAACGAGGCATTCAGATTGGCTCTACAACTGGCTATACTGACGAAATGATGCGCATCGTCGTGCCGGAAGCAGAAAGACAGGGATATCGTCCTGACGCCTGGTTCTCTCCAGATTCTGTGAATAAGATGGGGCGACCTTACCCTTTCATGATCTTTAAAAATCTAGAAGCGCTTCGAATCAGCAGCGTCTCCGCCGCCATCAAAGTCGGCGATACCACTGCCGATATCAAAGAAGGCAAAAACGCAGGCCTGCTTTCGATTGGAGTAATTGAAGGCAGCTCCCGTCATGGCGCTGTCAGAAGCAGAATACAATGTGCTGTCCCCAGAGGAAAAGCGCGCCTGTCATGCCCAGGTTACCAAAATCTATCAGGACTGCGGTGCAGATTATGTCATCGACAATATGAGCAGTCTGCCGGATCTCATCGACCTGATTCAACAACAATAGCCCATCGCAAATTTATATAAAGAAAAACTCCGTCAAGCCACTTGGCTGGATGGAGTTTTTCTCGTCTTTATCTCTTCATAACCAGATGATAGTCCGAGTCGTAGTACAGGCCCAGGTCCGCACAAATCCTGTCGTTTACCTGAGTTAAAGCATCGTGGTAGACTTTGTAGGAGGAGATAATTTCACCATATTGGGAATGAAAATATCGTTATATCCGCAGTTCTGCAATCGCTTCATAAACTTCCGCTGTGATGCAAATGCAGGATAATATCTATAGAATAGTGAGTTTTTCTTTTTTACGTTTTTTCGTACCTGCTCCCTCAGCTTCGCATAGTCCTCATCTGCTAAATCAACATATCGCTTTATCTGGGCATCCATTCTCTTTGTCATAGTTTCTGCATCCTGCTTTGATAATTTGCAGGATAGGAAGCTAACGACCTTCAAGAGAAAGGGAATTTTAATCTCTAAACCGTCAAAAAAACCGACGATTGCCTCGTAGGCCTCTCTTTGTGCCGGTGTCGTGATTTTAATCTGCAGAAAGGGCAGGAAATGATACATAAAATAGTAGCCGTATGCACCCGGGATCATGTCTCTGAGAGCGTCGGCAATGGTCTCATACGCCAGTTGCTGTGAAAGAACTTCAATATTCTCGTTTTCTATATAGGCAGCCAATGCCTCTAATGCCCGCTGATTTTCGCCCAACTGCTTTCGTTTCTCTTCGTAAACCTGCCGAAGAATCCCTTTATCCTCGTCCTGCAAGAGAACCTTAATTTCTTTGATGCCAATGCCCAGCTTGCGATATACAGAAATCTCTTTTTTAGGATTTTAAGATTTTCGATGCTGTAGTTTCTATAACCGTTTTGATCTTTTTTTACTGTTAAAAGGCCTTCCTCTTCATAATACTTGACCGCCCGTCTGCTGAGACCGGTTTCTCTCGTCACTTCATTTATTCTCATAGACTGTCTCCTCTCTTTGCTGAATCAAGTATAGACCTGTACCCAAGGTACAGGTCAAGGGTTAAATCCATCGTTTCTTAATTATAGCGAACTCAACATAAAAATCATCATAGCGCAAAAGGACATGTCTCTTGCGAACATGCCCTCCCTTCGTCAATCCACTATTTCTTAACCACTGGCATCCAGACTTCGCAAACATAGTCTGCACTGCTCTGGTCCCCTTCAAAATACACTTCTATATCCGGCGCGTTGATGTATTCATATCCCGCCCCAGGCAGCCACTCCGTTATAATACGTTTCTGCAGATTCTGAATCGAATCGGGCATAGCGCCGATACATTGGAAGACCGCCCAGTTTCCTGCTTCAATCTGCAATTCTTCCATGCCTGCAGGTGCCGGCGCCTTAGAAGCGACACCGATATAATAGTCAAACTCCTCATCCCTGGCAGAAGTACAGATTCCCATGATCCCAGGAATCTCCGGATTCATCATTTCGCATAACTGGGAAATGGTCTGGTCTTTGCCAGCCTGCATCCAGATTCCCGGTATTTTCTCGAAAGACTCGTCGATACCTTCAGTGAAGTGGGTTTTCTTACCTACAACGCGAAAGGCCTCTTTTGTTACAATTTTGTAGTTCATCTCATATTCTCCTTTGATCGTTATTTTGAAACTGATCGGAGGATAGGTTTTCAGAACGACGCCTTCGCGCCTAGCCTGGGACGGTGCAATACCGTGTATGTTCTTAAAAGCACGGTTAAAAGCAGTTGGTGATTCATAACCATACTTCAGAGCCAGATCCAGGACTTTCACTTGTCCTGACTGCAGCTCTGCCGCTGCCATAGACATCTTTCTGCGGCGAATATATTCGCTTACCGTAATGTCCGTCATATAGGAAAACATTCTTTGAAATTGATAGAGCGAGCAGCAGGCCAAAGCCGCCGCTTCTTCCATACCCACTGGATCCTCCAAAGGGTCTTCCAAATACGAGATTGCCCTATTCCAGTTTTCTAATAATTCCATCCTCGTCACCTCCGTTCATGATCAAAGTATAGCAGTCTTTCAGCGAGAATGCCTCTCCCCAGCAATCGGATAAAGAGAGGTCGTCAGGTGATTTTCTTCAAGGCCGCCTGGATATCCTTATATACCAAAGGCTGCATGCTGTCCGCATAGATTTCAGTATCTGCCAGGCGCAGCGCCTCTTTGATGTCCGCCGCCAAATCCGGCTTATATACAGCAATCTCCGGCAGAACTTTGATGAACTGCCGGGAAGTGATCGGCTTCTCGTCCAAAATATGTTTTAACAGCTGGTCGATGCACTCGTCAATCTTGTTGTCTTCGTCCCACCTGGCGTTGGCAGCGATGAGCAGTAATCCTCTGGTCCTGATGTAGAGTCAGCATCCTCGCTCATAGCGACGAACTGGTCAAAATAGGGGTAGAGTTCATCAGATTGTGCACTCACGTTCAGCAGCACCTTCAATGCCGCGTAGGCCTCTTTGGAATTCTTACTGTATAAGATCTTTACTACTTCCTCTATGTTCATCTTACGGCCTTCTTTTTTTTTGATCGGATGGCGCACTACCGTTTTCATCTTAGCGGGATCACATTTTCTCGGATCACTGAGATAAATCTCGTGATGATAGCGCTCATCTCTGATATCAGTCTCATATCCCTCGGACTCGGCAAAAAGCCTCCATGGCAGCCACAGTCTCAGGCTCATCGTCGTAAGGACCGATATGCATACACTGGACAGCAAGTCCCTCTTTGTAAGTGAAGTATTCCACACTGGCGAAGTCCAGCTTTTCTTCGCCTCCGCTGTTCTGACCGCCCAGTCGAAATCCTCCCGGCTCACAAAATCCGGCAGCCGGATGACGGAAATCCACTGAAAGCTGTCTTTATTGCTGTAGTCCACGCCTTGCATCCTTCTGCCACCAAAATCCTTCCAGGGGCGGCACCACATATTCGAAGAATCCGTCAATCTTGTGTTCTCCTTTGTAGCTCATTTTAATCGTGTAGGCAACCGCATAAAGCAAACCTACTGCCGCCTGATAGGCACCGCCCTCTTCATTGGGATTGCCGCAGCCCCGCACCGCCAGAAAATTCATCTCCGGCACCTCTACAATGGTCGGCTTCTTGGGCGGCATGTAAAATTCCTTATATTCCTTCTTGTAATCAAAAGCCATCTTACACCTCCATGTTCATTATTATGGGGAGTATCCTACGCCAAAATACACGACATCTGTATGTCATGATTGCAAAATATTATTGATGCAATAGCTTTTCGAGATGCGTAAGCTGTTTCGCAAGGCGCTGCTCTTTTTCTTCTTCGACATTTCAGGGGCCGCTCCTGGCGTAACGATCGCAGGATGCCATGAACGGCTCCTTCGGATGTTCCGTTTTGATATACTTGTGAAGTACGCATTCACCGCAGTGTCTAAAGGATTTCCGTTCCACACAGCAGTGGTAGATCCTGCAGGTCTTATCACCTGTGCCTTTCAGCCAGAAAGTCTTGGCCTCTTTTCTGTCGCATCCCCGGCAGGTTTTGTCGTAAGCCTCGCATTCCAGGCAGTCCAGGCCACAGCAGCTGACCATGTCCTCAGCCCGCCGCAGCAGACGTTCACCGTCCCACTCGATATCCTCATCGTCCACCACGACCAGCCTGCCGTCGTCAATCAAACGCTGCGCGCTTTCCAGGAACAAATCGTCAGAAACACCCATCTGATAATCCAAGGCGTGTCCGATCAGCTTGCATTCTTTGAAAGGCCGTTCCTCAATCCCGCCTTCCACCATAAAATCATAGAAATCTGCGGGCACGCTGACCAGCCTGCCGTTGACCACGGCTCTCAGCGGAGCGTTCTCCTTCACCAATTCTTCCCAAAGATCTGCGTAATACCGCACCTCCATCCTGCTGAGCGGCTTCTCATCCTTTGTAAAGTCCAATATATCCATATGGCCCACCTCGCCCCAGCTTTGATGAACCACAATCGTCTTTTTCATTTTTAAGCTGATACTCCGGCAGCTTGACAACCAATACTGGGCAGTCGCAATCCTTCAGCATGGAGCACACCTGGTAGAGGCCGCATACAGCGTAAGGCGCATCGGAATACCAGATCCGCATGGCTTCGCCCTCGGCCGCATAAGCCTTGAACCGTGATACCTGCTTTTGCAGAGAATTCCACTTCTGCTTCTGTTGTTCAACAGTATCGCAGTCTCTCCATCTTCCTGGGCTGTATTTCTTCAGACACTGACTCTTTCGCGCCTCACTCAGAAGACTTCCGCTGATATCGCCCACGTCCAGGTCAAAAGAGAGCTCCACCACCTGGTCCGCACTTCCCGGCTTTCTGCATAGCTCTGGCGATGGTCACGCCGCCGGCTTCACTTTCCCCGAACAAAATCTCAATCATTCTAGAAATCCCTTCAAATCTTCCACATACTGTTTCTGCTGTTTTTCAGATAAGCACCCACGAAAGGCTTCATCAGAGCCTTCTTCGCCGTGACATCCTCTGTAAAGTCGATTTCCGTGCCATCCGGCGTCACATTGAACAGGCCTGTCCAATGACCCTTCATGTTCTGGTTCTCCATGTCAAACTCATAGCGTTTCCCCCGGTTCAAAAGCCGTAATGGTAAACGTCGTCGCAAAGCCATCTTTGGTGTACTCTATGAATAATTTTCCGTCTTCTGAAACCTCGATTTTTGCCAGATCGCTTCTCCACTGATAATTTGTCAAATCTGTCACGACTTCCCAAACCTTTTCCAGTTCCGCCTGGAAAGTCACTTTGATATTTTGCTGTCGCCATTGATTACCTCCCTTGGTCATCTGCTGTAATAATTGCCGTCCAAGAAGACATCTTCTGCCCTCTGCAAAAAAGATACGCCCGCATTATAGTATTTTTTCTCCGCAGCCTGCGTCAAAGTCTCCGTCCCCATATAGACACCGTCCTCCGACTGGTAAAATGAAATGATACTGTGTCTCCGACGATTTCAAAGGTTCCCTTCAGAGTTCCCAACGCCGGATTGAAAGACTCCCACGACAAAGTGTTCTGCTTGTCTGTATCTTTGATAACATAATCGTTTGTAAAACGAACCGGTTCGCCAGTAAAACGCACCTCCAGAAATCCGGTCAGACTCCATTCCGTTTCACTGTGAAGGATACTGACCTCCCCGTGAAGCGGGAAGGATTTTTCTTCTTCATCATAATAGGTTCCCTCTGCAGTCCACTGTAAAGTATCATAAAAAATAAGTATGTTTCATAGTACCTCCAAATTCAGTTCCACTATCCTGCTGCTACAGCAGCCAGGAAATCGTCTCCTTGGAAGTCTCAAATCCCAGTTTTTTCTGTAGTTTGGCAGAAGCTTCATTTCCGATGACGATTTTCGCCGTAAGGCGTGTCCCCTTTTCAAGGATATAGTTGATCATAAATCGCTCTAACTCCTCGCCAAAACCACGCCTCTGAAACGCTGGAAAAATTTCCAGAAGGCCCAGACTTCCGTCAAGATGGCAACCCGAAAAGCCGACGAAATTGTCAGCGTGCAGCGCGCAGAACAAATTTCTCGGCCATTGATCTCATCAATTTCTTCTTCAGGAATGGTGTGATAGTTTTCTTTGATCATCTGCAGGTGGCCGGCATCTGGCCGCTCAATTTGTAGGTCCGAGACAAAAGAAACCTTTTTGACCCTTGAAATAGGCGACCTTCTTGCATTTGAACACATCGTGCAGTTGGAATTCTGACTCAGCATAGTCTGCCAGAGACTCCTGGCAGACTACGATCTGATAGGGATTTCTGATCTCGTCCACCAGATATTTTCCATATTCATCGTTGTCAGCGGACACCATGTGGACATTGCTGGACTGATCCAGCATCAGCATGCCATGTTCACTTTCATGAAGGATCAATGCTTTGTCTCGTCTGATGGACTCCAGCATAAAGCGATATGCAGCAGGCGGTTTTTCTCCAAATATGTAATTCCGATATCAGACATCTTGCGCCCACCTTCTGCAATTGTCCAGTCTCGGTTTGGGGTCAAAGCCCATCTCCTCGCCCATGGTCGCTTCCATCTCACAAGGGAAGATATCACATTCCCCGCAATGATGGAGGCCTTTTTCTCACAGCAGGACTTTACCAGGCATTCTCCGCCCCAGAACGGCAGCTCCATATTGAGGCAGCCCTTGCACCCCACTTCCTCTTTTCGATCACAGCTATCACATGCAATACCACATCTGGATTCGTACATTGTTTTCTACCTCCTGAATCTTTCTTGATACTTACATCATAGCGCATCGAAGACAGCTAATCAATGGATATTTTTCGCAGCCTCAAAAGGGAAAGTGCCAGCGCTATGGCCATGATGATCAAAAGAGGATAATAGTTTCCAAATTGCAGATCGGCAGCACACATGGCTTCAAATCCCCAGGTTGCCGGCAAAAACTTTCCCAGCAGTCTGCAGGGCTTCCGGGAGCATGGTAACAGGAAACATGATTCCGGACATGATCATGGACGGCATAAAAATCAGCTGCGTAGCCATGCCAACTTTGGATGAACTTTTTGCTATACAGACCGAACACCATGCCGACGCTGAGGCTCACCACGATGAGCAGCAGCAAGAGCAAAAATACGCGGTCAGATCTGCTGGCACTTTCGCGTCAAAAAGGCAGGTGCTGTAAAAGATGACCAGGCTCATGGCAAATATATGTACCAGGCTGGACAAGAAGTTGCCCGCTGCCAGGGTCCAAAGGGGATGTTGCCCACATGATATGCTTTTTTCACTTCGCTTGCGTAGAACTCGATCAGAGGGGTAAGGCGATCCCATAACGCCTCCCATGGTCACACTGAAGACGGTCATTGACTGTATCAAGGTGAGACGGGCGTCTGGCATGATGGACGTAAACACACTGCTCATGAGGATATAAAAAAATAAAAGGTACGATATAGTAGTGTACCAACAGTTCCTTGCTTCTCACATTTAATTTCATATGGAGAAAAATCTCATACAGCATCACCGCTTTCATCTGGCTCCTCCTTGGCAATCTCTAAAAAATCTTGCTTCTATTCCAGCCCGCTCTACATGAACGTCACGCATAGAGGCACCCTGCTTTTTGATTGTTTCAATCAGCAGCGACAAAGTATCCTCCAGATTCTCTGTCTGGAATGTATAATCGCAGCCATCCTGGCTTTCTACTTTCAGTTCTGATATTCCATCGAACAACATCGGCCTGCTCAAACCGACCTTCAGCAGGAATCCGTTCCCTGCTGTCTCCGTCAGTTCCGCCGGCGTTCCCAAAAAAAGGCCAGTTGACCGTTCCTCAGATACCGATGCGGTCACAGAGCTCCCCTACTTCTGCCATGTCATGACTGGCCAGGATGATGGTTTTGCCCTGCTCTTTTAGTTTGCGGATTTCTCTATGTATGGCCACTCGTCCCTCTACGTCCAGTCCCGCCGTAGGTTCATCCAAAATGACGATCTCCGGATTTCCCAAGAGAGCCAGCGCCAGGTGCAGCCTTCTCTTCTGTCCGGTGGAAAGCTGCCCATATTGTTTTAGATAAAACGGCGCTACGCCGAGACGTTTCACATAGTCGCTGTTCACCTTGGTCTTCTGCCATTTAGAAAAAAAGCGTCAAAGCTTCGCCAGCCTTCATGTTGCCTGGCAGAGAGGACGATTGCAGCTGGACACCGCATCTGTCGTTGACCGCAATGCTGCCACTGTCGTATTTTTTAAGACCTTCCATGCACTCCAGCGTGGTGGTCTTTCCTGCGCCGTTGATTCCAAGCAACGCGAATATCTCGCCACGACTCACGTCAAAAAGAGATTCCCTTCAGCACTTCTTTGCTGCCGTAGCTCTTCCGCAAGTTTTCCACCCGTATTGCATCACTCATGATTCCACTTCCATTTCTGGGATATCCATTCCCTGTTTTTTGAAATAGCAGTCCAGCATTTTGTTCATAAAGTCGTCGATTTCCTGCTGTTTCTGCGCCAGTTCTTTGTCCCAACCTGTCTTGTCGTCATTAAAAGACTCCAGCTTAGGAAGCAGCGTCAAATCGCCGCCGGTAAAGTCCATAATCATATTCCACCATTTCTCAGCCAGAACCATGCTGCACGCGCTTTCCGGCGGTTCTCCTCGTTGAACAAATAGGTAGGCCTCGTCAAATAAATCCAGGTAAGCCTGATAGGTCTTCTCTGCAAGCGCCGGATCATCTCCGAAACGGTCTTTGATGTGGTCAGTAAGGGTGTCGTCAAAGCACTTCCAAACCCAATAGGCATCGTTGCCCATCTTCAGCAGTTCGATGATCTCTGCATATTTCTTAAAGTCCACACTTTTAATATTTTCCACTTCGCTGCGAAATGCTTCAATCGACTGCGCCGCTTCCTGCAGATTTTCAATTTGTTCTTCTATTGCTTTTTTGCTGTTGTATTAATAGAGAAACCATCTGTTCCGGCGTGTACAGAGGAAGAATATGATTTTTAATCTCCTCCAGTGAAAATCCCAAATATTTAAAAGATAAAATCTGATGCAGCCTGACCACGTCTTTTGCCGCATACAGCCTGCGCCCGCCTGCACTAAAAGCGGAAGGCTTCAGAATCCCTTCTTTGTCGTAATACTGCAACGTCCGCACAGTCACGCCCATGCGTTTTGCCAGTTCCCCAATGGTCATAAGTTCTTTTCCCATAAAAATACCTCCTTTGGAATTATTATAATATATGACGCTGCGTCACATACAATGTTTTTGGCAGAGTCGGCCCAATGCTGTGCTGATAGCTCCGTCTGCAGAAGTCACGGCAAACGCATGAAAGCCCTAAAATATATCCTTGCGCTTTAAATCCGGCAAAAGTGCCGGAAACGAGCAATTTTAAGTGCATTTATGGCAGATTTCAGCTTTCAGCAATCTCTTCCGGGTACAAAATAGCTCGAATTTGACTGAATAAAGCTTAAAAAGCAAGCTTTAATACAAAAGAATCATACTATATATGTCTCCAGTCTATTCGCATTTTTTACATTTTATGGTTAATTTAACAAAAACAGGATTTTATTTTTCAAAAAAGTGCCTAAACTGATCAAAAAACAAGCATTTATGGCAGATTACTTGGTTCATGGGTTTGCCGTGAGCTTACCGTAATGCAGGCTCATGCAATATGGTAAATTTAAGCAGGTTAATAGTCTGTCCTCATAAAATACCACGGCAAAAGCGCTGTCCATATAATATGCTTGAACAATATCCGGCGTATTCAGCATAAATATAGGGGGAGGGATTGCGCCGTTTTATTCGTTCCATCGTAATAGATACCCACCAGAGGTATACAGATGAAATTAACGCTCTTGTACTTTTTTTCAAAAACTTGTAAAAAAGTTGTCATTTTATGCTTGCAATCTTTTTTCAAATGTGTATAATAATAAGAGTCGTGTGAAACACAACAATTGAATATGCGGTCATGGCGGAATTGGCAGACGCGCACGGTTCAGGTCCGTGTGAGGCGACTCGTGGGGTTCGAATCCCTTTGACCGCACCAAAAACAGATGGGTTTTACCCATCTATTTTTTTATATACGGCTTATTAATTAAGGGATTCGAACCCGAAAGGGCGCTGCCGTCAGATGAGCCTGTCCGGCGGACAGGCAAATAGGCCGGTGGTGCAAGCCGACTGAACGAGGAGGCGCAGCACGGTGAATGCACAGCATTCACAAAAATCCCTTTGACTGCACTAAAAAAAAAAAGATGAGCAACGCTCGTCTTTTTTTTTGTTTTTGTGTATACGATTAAGGGATTCGAACCCGAAAGGGCGCTGCCGTCAGATGAGCCTGTCCGGTGGACAGGCAAAAGGCTGCGGTGCAAGCCGACTGAACGAGGAGGCGCAGCACGGCGAATGCGCAGCATTCGCAAAATCCCTTTGACCGCACCAAAAACAAAAAGATGAGCAACGCTCGTCTTTTTTTTTTGTGTATACGATTAAGGGATTCGAATCCCTAAACTACAATAAACATCTCCAAATTCATTTTAAGGCTGTGGCGAAATTCGTTCTATTGTAAGCGTAGCATTTGTACGCAATGTCAAATCAAAGGCTGCAACGCCAGTGGAATAAAACGCCAAATCAACTTGACCGCTAAGAAATTCAATGACACTTCCTTGCAAGATCGTATTCTCAGTTGTAGAAAGTATACTGTATTGCAATGTTGAGTCGATGAAATTGCCATCCTGTCGTACCCCGCAGAAACGGTCTGGTCTGGCACTTCAACCGGAGCTATACGAATCATAAAGTTAATTTCATATTCGCCGGGGATATAGACTTGCAATTCATTTTGATTTGTCCCAACATCAAAAGAAGGCATAAAATTATTGAACCGTATCTGATCAATTTGATCACTGGCAGTAAAATCAAACGATTGGACAGTGTTTGAAAATAAACCACCGAACGCAGATTCCATCGTTTTACCATCAATTTCGACAGTCGCTGGATTGTCTGATAAGAAAATATTTAAGTTTGGAGATATAAAGTTTAAATCCTTCCGAATCTAATGGGTATTGGTCCGCCATTACCGTTTACATAAAACAAAACCTCCCCTGGATCGAAGGTACCTGTCGGACCAGGCTCTCCCTGCGGACCGGCTTCTCCTGTCGGGCCAGGTTCTCCTTGCGGACCAGCCTCCCTGTCGGACCAGGCTCTCCCTGCGGACCGGCTTCTCCTGTCGGACCAGGCTCTCCCTGCGGACCGGCTTCTCCTGTCGGACCCGCTTCTCCTTGCGGACCTGCTTCTCCTGTCGGACCAGGCTCTCCCTGTGGACCGGCTTCTCCTGTCGGGCCAGGTTCCTCCCTGCGGACCTGCTTCCCCTTGCGGACCGGCTTCTCCTGTCGGACCAGCTTCCCCTGTCGGACCGGCTTCTCCTGCTGGGCCGGGTTCTCCTGTTGGGCCACGTTCTCCTGCGGACCTCGACAATATCCACAATAGGAGCAGTCACAACTGTCTTTACGAAATTTTCCATTCCCCACAATTGCTATTGTTATTATTTATATTCATGTTGATATCCTTCCTCTCTATACGCATTGCGGAACCATTTGCGTATCAAGTGCCTAATATCAGTTTATGCCAATGGCTGACGAGTTGTTCCTGTCTGTCTTTCACTGCAAACTCAGTCTTTCAAAAAATTACATTACATAGTTATTGGAATACTAGAATAAAGTATCATGGGATAATACGGATCATTCAGGCTCGATGAATCAAAACAAGGTTCTATATAACTGCAGTGATGGAGGCATCATCGCCTTGCTCCTTGCAGCTACTGAACGTCAGCCGCTGTCAATAGCCGAACAAATTCTGGATGTGGTAAAACATGTACAATACCTTTTTGCATTTTTTTCAGTTGTCCGGGTAATAATGACCATATGAATATTTTTACAGATTATTTAGCATCTATTTCTGATGATCAGCATCGTGCCAAGCTGGCCGACGTTTTAGGATGGGTGAGCAGAAAA
>VOFI01000255.1_pt1 | contig 42750 bp, 80 predicted proteins | sample 5384131 | NCBI WGS metagenome assembly VOFI01 (sample SAMN12384728, study PRJNA508395) | human gut metagenome | isolation source: healthy gut H | host: Homo sapiens | reverse complement strand
ATATTCTGACAGATCAATCCAGAACTCCTCTTTTTCATTGTTATGATATTGTTCTACAGAAGTTACTCCGGCAACCTGTTCCAGTTTATCAACTGTCTGCCTGGAAATTCCCGGAGAATTCGTAATCTCCATTGTACTCAAATAGTATCCATTTCCTGTCAGCCTTTGATATACTTTCAGTTCTTCCTGTCTGGTTGATATTTCCATCTTTCCAAATCCCACGATCAGCAAAGCACTTGCCAGAAGAACAATTTCTACACTCTTACGCACACGATGCATCTGCCATTTATGAAGTAAAACTCTTCCCGGCGTGAATCGGACGATCTTCCTGTACTTTCCCCTTCTTTTCTGAACTTTCTTCTTTTTTCTTTCAGAAGTATGCAAAGCTGTACTGCACTGAGTCCATAACTTGCAAAGAATACATAAGATACTGAAGCCAGTTTCAAAAAGGACTCCTTCCCATGCAATCGCCTGTGGTAATGTCTGCTCGGTTATCTTTTTCAAAAAGCAGGGATAACCAGCTGGTAAATCCCAATCCCTGCAAGATTTCCAACAATAACAGCTCCTACACCAAACAGAACTGCTTCCCAGAAAATAATCTGGTACATCTGCCCTCTTCTCATTCCAAGTGCATCCAGGAACCTCCAGAACTGTTCTCTTTGAGATAATCGAACGCGATACCGTAAGAAACAGGATACAGATCGACGCACCACCAATCAGCAAACGGATATTTTCCAGAAAATCCATATACGGAAGACTTACATCAGAAAGTTTGTCCTGTTCCACATTGTCATCCATGCCGCAGGTAAATTCTTCGCTGTCTTTCAGATCTTTATAAACACTTTCACTGCCTTCTTTCGCTTTTACAAGCATATGCATATCCTGAACAGAGCCGATCCTGTTACCGCCTTCCTGTGTCACAATTCCAGTTGGAAACCAGCTGCCGGTTGCAGATTTCCCAGTTTATCTGATAATCTTTTAGGATCCCGCATAAAGTATACGAATAGCTTTTGATTCCCCTGATCCAGAATGGAAAGCGCCGGTGTAATATCCAGTGTAATCTCTTTTCCAAGCATCTCCTCATATCCAAGTGAGCGAAGTGTACTGTATTCCATTACGATCTCATGCTCATTTTCCGGCAGGCGTCCTTCTTTCATTTCCAGTCTGCCAAGCTTCCACGCCGTCTCGTCCATTGTCCCGATATTCATCTGACGGTTTTCCAGATAATCTCCGGCGATCGCCCCATAGATACTTATTTTCCCGGTCTGTGCAAGAAATGGATTCTCTTCTGCTACTTTTACCGAGCCTTCATCCATATCCAAAAATACCTGTTCCCACTCCCCATATACTGCTTTTACGATTCTCGATATATGCGGCTTTCAGTCCTTCCGACATCTGAAAAACCAATCTGAATCAGTGTGCAGGTAAGAAGCAGGACTGAGACTATCAGGATACTGTATTTCTTCTGGTCTGCGGATTCTTTTTATACTGAGTTCCCGTTCAATTCCATGTCTTTTCTCTCTTTTCATCGCAATGCACCATCTTCCATATACATAATCCTGTCCGCATAATTGGCACTGTCCATATCATGTGTCACCATGACAATTGTCTGACGGTAAAGAACTCTCTGGATGCGCAGATCAGTTTCATGATCTCCTGTCCGGTCTGATAGTCCAGATTCCCGGTCGGTTCATCCGCAAGGATCACTCCCGGCTTTGTCGCCATTGCACGGGCAATTGCCACTCTCTCTTTCTCTCCACCAGATAACTGATCCGGATAATCTCCGTTCCTGTCCCATAATCCGACCTTTTCAAGAAGCTGTCGGATATAAGCTTTATCCGGTACCGTATGCGCGATATAAAGCGGCATGCATACATTATCCCAGATCGTATACTCCGGCAGTAACTGATACTGTTGGAAAATAAACCCGATTTTCTTCTGCCGGATCTTGCAGATCTTCTTTTTGGGAAAGCCCGTTAATCTGTATTCCATTCAGGAAGACTGCTCCGGTATCTGGCTTTTCCAGTGTTCCTGCAATCTTAAGAAAAGTAGATTTCCCGGATCCGCTTCGTCCCATCACTGCCACAAATTCACCGCTTTTCACTTCAAAAGAAAACTCCTTTAATGCTGTGATTTTCTTTTCACCAAGAGTATAGCTTTTGCTTACCTTGTCCAGTCTGATTACGGTTTTCATCTTCTGCCACCTCCTTCATTTGTTAGTCTTACTATATCAGATCAGTCTTTCGATTCACTTACCCCAATCTTACGAAATCGTAAGATTTATTTCTTCCTGTGCATGATCTTTTGCGATCATCTTCGGCAGTATAAACTGGAAGGTTGTCGCCTCCTCCAAGCCGCTTCGATCCACAACCTTCAGTGTTCCCTGATGGAGCGTGACAATTTCCTTTGCCAGATGCAGACCAATTCCGATTCCACTTCCCTGTTCCATCTGGTAGAAACGGTCAAAAATCAGCTCTCTTTTCTCTTCTTCAATCCGTTTTCCCCGATTGGTGATATACAGCTTATAATAGTCCGTATCTTCTTTCAGCAGAATCTGAATCAGGCTTCCTGTATCTGCATATTCTACGGCATTTTTCAGTACATTTTCCATTGCCTCTTTCAGCCAGAATCCGTCGCAGGAAAGCAGGCATTCTTTTGGAACATCCATTTCAAATCCAACTCCTTTTTCTTCCGCTAAAGGCTGTGTTCTGTCTATACATTCTTCGATCAGTCCGGTCAGATTTTCTTTTTTCCGCTTCATCCAGATTTTCCCGGAATCAATCTGCGCAAGCCTAAGAAGCACGATCGTCATATCGGACATCCATTGCACCTTTTTCACACAGTCTTCCAGCTTCTGATACCGTTTTTCATCCTCTTCTGTCACAAGAAGCACCTCCAGATTCAGAAGTGTTCCCGCAATCGGTGTTTTTAGCTGATGGGAAATATTTTCCATGTAAGTTCCCATTTTCTGCCGGTCACGATGCAGAAATTCTTTTTCTTCCGCCAGCTTTGCTTCCAGTTCCCTGTCTTTTTCTGCCAATTGATTATCCAGTGCTTTTTTCCGTCTTTTCTCCATGTGCAATTCTGTCAGCAGACCAACAATGCAGATGATGCCGATCGCGACCACAAACACACCTATTCCGTAACTTCGATTCTCTTTTTTCCAGCCAGATTTTTCCTGTTTCTTCATATCCTGCCTCTTTCAATGCCTCGCAGCCCTTCTGATATGCTTCTTCATCCGGTTCTGTAAAGGCAGAAACCGTTCTGTCTTTTTTTCTGTCTGTCCGATCCAGGAAACAACCTGTCTTTCATAATTTTCTGCAAGAATATTCTGGTATCCATAAAAAAGCCAGCAATATCAAAAGAAAAATCAGAGTCCATTTTCCCGGTATTCTCCATTTCTCCGTCTTTCTCTCAGATCTCATCATACACATCCTCAGCTTTCAGCGTCCATGCATAACCAACTCCACGCTTTGTCTCAATCGGATCCTGCTCATTTTCTGCAGTCAGCTTCTTTCTCAGCCGGTTCATATGTACAGACAAGGTATTGTCATCGATATAATTTTCATTAAAATCCCAGATAGTGTCCAACAGGAACTCCCTCGCAACAAGATTCGGTGCGTTTGCAAGAAGGCTGCACAGAATCTGATATTCGGTCCTTGTAAGATCGATTCGGACACCATCCTTCTGCAAAATCTGCTTCTGCAAATCCAGTTCATATTCTCCGCTTTTGATTCCTTTTTTCACTTTCTTGCCGTTTTGCATACCGGTACGTCGCGGAAAGCCTTGATTCTCGCAATAAATTCAAATGTGCGGAAAGGCTTGATCACATAGTCATTTGCTCCCGCTTCAAATCCTTCTACGATAAATTCTTCACTGTCATAGGCTGATAAGAAAAGAATGGGATTGTCTGTATATCTGCGGATCTCCCTGCAGAGCATGATTCCGTTCCCGTCTGGCAGCTTCATATCCAGTACATACAGCATATATTCTTCTCCCCGGATCCTTACGAGTGCTTCGCTACAAGACTTCGCTGCAACCGCATTCCATCCCTTTAGTTCCAGGATGTCTACGATTCCCTGTCTTACCAGGTCGTCATCTTCAATTACTAAAATTTCTGTGTTCATGCTCGGAATTCCTTTCTTTATTTCTATTGTATGATTACGTAAGCTGACTCCTACTTGATTCGTATACTTTGTACACCATCTCGCTTAACAGCCAGGTGATGTACATTCGCAAAATACAGATTCTTGTGCAAGCACAAATCTGCACTTGGCTCATCGTATACACAAAAAGGTCGCAAACCTGCGACACCTCTTTAAGTCTTCTTCAAATGATTATCCAGCAGGCGTGCGCTTCTCCTGCATCTCTCAGGTTTCCCCTGTCTATACCATCGGCGTGTGGATCGCACGAAATCTTCCACCTTAGATAATCATATGAATGAATTTTTTTCTCTACATTCAGTATATCAATATTATTCTCTTTTTGTAAAGAATTTTCTTGTTGCGCAAAGCAACCTGTTCCATTCCTTATCATCTATTTTCATAAATGTGATAATTGAATTTTTTGTAGTCCAGATTATCCTTTGATGTAATCAAACGTAAAACCATTTTAAATACTTCTTTAACGTCCTTAATTTCTTTTAGTATCAACGCTGTATTGGGTTTCTTCGCTTCAATTATATAATCCAGATCCCGTATTATCTCGTCAAAGTATGTAGAAAAAAGTTCATAATCATTGGGATGTCTTTCCCGAATATGCATAATCTGCACAACAGTTATAATAACTTCATCTGTTACTATATCCTCTGCTATACAATGGTATATTTCCCTGTCAATTTTCCCTACTCTATACACGTTTATAATCTATCCCTACTTCGCCACGATCCGAATCTCCTCCCCATCAAAGTAATACACGGAATCCGAAAGTACTTCCTCCGGTGCCACTCCGGTCTGATTGATCTCTTTTTACCATTTCCTGCATCCGCTCCGGCTCCAGTCCAAAGCTTTCCGGCACCAGTATCACTTCATGGATACTGCTTGGCAGGATATAGAAATCCCCTCTGATCATCCCCCTGACCTTTTTCCCGGAAATCCGGATACCGCATCACTGCTGCCCCCAGACTGCACTGCTCGTTCGTCGCCACATACATAAAGCGCACAATCTGCCGGATCTGCACCGGATAGATCCGCGGTGTATTCTTCTCGGCAAGACGGCGGATTTCTTCCTTTTCCACACGCCAGTACCGCAGATGCTCGTTGCGGATCTGGATCGCCGCCGAGCCAAAGCGTGTGTTGTCTATCTGGATATAATAGACCACTGCCAGATCCAGGAACGGCTCATAAGGAATCTGCTTTTTAACAGTTCTTCGTTGGCATCCCGCCGGATCAGCTTGTACACGATATGCTCTTTTTACATGATTAAAAATCAAACAGATTCTGACAATCACAGGTCTTCTTCACCCGTATCTCCTGATAAATACTGCAAATGGAATCCGCCAGATCCGGTACCTCTTTGCCCCTTCAGATACTTCTGGTAAAATTCCTCCAGATAGATCGTCGGTGCAAGGTTGCTGTCCTCCTGCTTAAAAAAGAATCCCTGTTCTTCTGGTTCCATTATTCTTCGTCACGGTGTACAACTCCGTCCTCACCTGCGCATCTACCTGTCCTCTGATCTCGCATAACATAGCATTCATAAATTCTGTATAATTCATCCGTTCTCCTTCCCGAAAGCCATGCGCCGCAAAAAACCTTTTCTGCCATCTTAAAGGCGGCTTATGATTTGAATATCACCTGCATTCAAGCAGGTGTGTACTGCCAATTATATCTGCCCTTTTTTCAGATTACAAGAACATTCTTTTTCCCTCCAAAATGGCATTGACATGCAAAAAGCCGAAAGCATGAGGACCTGCCTCTGCTTTCGGCTTTTATCTCTGTCTTAATTTTGTGAATTATGACGAAAGGATTATGCTCTTGAGCTGTACTCTCCTGTACGGGTATCAATTTTGATCTTGTCACCCTGGTTAACGAAAAGCGGTACAAGAACACTTGCTCCTGTTTCAACGATAGCCGGTTTAGTAGCACCTGTAGCTGTATCACCTTTTACTCCCGGCTCTGTCTCTGTAACTTCAAGTTCCACACTGATCGGCTCTACTGAGAATACGTTACCTTCATGTGAACATACTTTAACCATCTCGTTCTCTTTTTACAAACTTGAGGGGAATCTCCTACAGTATCTCCATCAACTGCGATCTGGTCGAATGTCTCAACATCCATGAAGTGATAGAGTTCACCATCAGAATACAGATACTGCATATCTTTTCTGTCGATATGAGCGGTATCGAATTTCTCTGTCGGACGGAAAGTCTTTTTCTACTACACCACCACTGATGATGTTTTTAAGTTTTGTTCTAACGAAAGCTGCTCCCTTTCCCGGTTTTACATGCTGGAATTCCAGAATCTGATAAATGTTACCTTCGATCAGTACTGTAAGACCATTTCTAAAATCGCCTGCTGAAATCATTGTAATATCCTCCTTATATATGCCCTGGGGCATTCCTTTTACTTTTATATACATTACTTATAATTCTATAATAAAAAAACTCTATTTTTCAACAAAAATTTCAATCAATTACAGATTTCCCTGATTTTCCGTATTTTTTTGCTATTTCATATAGGCATTATAGAGTTTTTTATCCACATTTTTCTCGATTTCATCGTAAACCGGTCGCACTGCCTCACGGATTTCCGCTCTCAGTTCATCACTAAGTGTAACAATCTGTGTTCCACTGTCCTCAATTACTTTGATCTTGTCTGCAATCCGGTCATCCGATGCCTGGCGATCCTCTTCTTTGGCGATCTCAGCAGCTTCTACAAGGATTGCCTGCTGATCTTCCGGCAGATCCTGAAAAAATTCATCACTGACGATCAGAGAGATCAGATGCGGCAGGTGATTGGTTTCCACAACATAATCCTGCTGTTCATAAAAAGCTTGTTGGATACGATAACCTCGTATGGATTCTCCTGGGCATCAATGGTTCCCTGCTGCAGCCCGATATACACCTCACTGAAACTCATCGGTGTCGGAGATGCTTTCAGTTTTTCCAGAAATCCATATGGTAGGAATTCTCCATGGTACGGATCTTCTGTCCTTTAAAATCAGCCAATGATTCGACCATTTTATTCGTTGACATAACACGGAATCCCTGGTCTGCATAGCCAAGGAGATTATATCCGCCATTCTCATAGACATCCTCCAGAAGTCCATAGAACTCCGGATCATCTACCTTTTCACGTACTTCATCAATTGTACTGAATCGGCACGGAATATCAAACACCGCAAGGTCCGGCATGAAAGTTACCTGCGGTGCGGTATTCTGGATCACAAACGGAATATCCCCATCCTTACAGCTCTCCAGAAGCTCTCTGTCCCCTCCGATCGTACCGTTCGGATAGACCTGGATCTTCATCTTGCCATCACTTAATTCTTCTACTTCTTCCGCAAATTTTTCTGCATAGATCTGTGTTACGGTATCCTCCGGACTCGCCGTTGCAAAGCGGCCATGCATATCGCTGTACCTCATCATCCGCAACCGTCTTTTTCTGACACCCCGCACTGAGTGCAAGTGCCGCACACATTCCTCTTGCTTACCGCCATTCTTACTGCTTTCTTCATGCTGCTACCTCCTATATCAGTGCCAGGCTGATCGCCGGGATAAATGTAATTAACAAAAGCGCAACAAGGAAGTAGCCGATCATTGGCATCGCATGTTTGGAAATCCGCATGATCGGGATATCTGTAAGCGAGCTTGCCACAAACAGATTGACTCCGATCGGCGGTGTTACAAATCCGATTGCAAGGTTGACAACCATCATGATTCCAAAGTGGATCGGATTCATGCCGACTGCTGTTACGATCGGCAGAAGGATCGGTGTCAGGATCAGGATTGCCGGTGTGGTATCCATGACCATTCCCACGATCAGAAGGAATACATTGATCACCAGAATCAGGACGATCTTATTGGTAAAGTGCGTCAGGATCCAGGTGCTTACCATCTGTGGGATCTGCATCAGAGTCAGAACTCTTGAAAATGCAATCGATCTTTGCAAGAATAAACATGATCGGTGCATAGGTGCGCACGCCCTCCACCAGTGCCGGCCAGATATCTTTAAACGTCATCGTCTTATAAATAAACAGGCTGACGATCAGTGCATAAAATACCGAAATGACTGCCGCTTCTGTCGGCGATGCGATTCCGGAATAGATGCATCCCAGAATGATAACCGGACTCAAAAGTGCCCAGAAGCTTTCTTTTAAAACCTTCAGAAGTCCTTTCTCATGAAGTTCCCCGACTACTTTCTGGATCTTTTCTTTGTCCTCTCCATTCTTTTTACAGTAATAAACTGCATAAACCATCAGAAGTCCGCCGATCAGAAGTCCCGGAATGATCCCTGCGATAAACAGGTCACTTACTGATTCACCGGAAGCACTTCCGAACATGATAAACGGAATACTTGGTGGAATAATAACTCAAAGACCACCTGCCACGGCTACGATCGCCGCGGAAAAATCCTTATCGTATCCAAGCTCGATCAGAATCGGGATCGTCATACTTCCGACTGCTTTGCAACCGTTGCCGGTCCGGAGCCTGAGATTGCACCATAAAACAGACAGGTTACAATGACCGCGCACGGCAGACCCGCTGTCAGCTTTCCAAGAAAATAGGAAAATACATCAAATAATTTTTTGGAAATGCCGCCTCTTGCCATGATGATTCCGGAAAGTACGAACATCGGAACCGCAAGGAGAGGAAAGCTGTCAATTCCTCCCAGCATAGAACGGATCACAAACTGTCCGCTGACTGTGAAGGATGGATCAAAAGCACCCGGAAGGACCGATGCGATTGTAAGTGCGATCGATACCGGAATGGCAATGATCAGACAGATTACAAATAAGATAAATACTACTGCGCCGGCATGCTTTTTTCTCCTTTCTCATCTTTTTTTTCTTACTACTTTTAATTCTGCAAACCATCGCTGGATAATACGGATCGCTACCAGGATAAAACTTGCAAGCGGTGCTGCCTGCACATAATACATCGGGATGTGGCACGCCGGACTTACCTGTCCGCTCTCTACTGCTGACATCATATACTTAAACGCAAACGGTATCAGGTAAAGAAATACCATCAGTTCAAAGGTATGGTTAACCAGTTTAAAAAGTGCCTTCCCTCTTCGTGGGAAAATTGACACAAACTGTTCGATCTTAATGGAAATACATTTTTTGTGCAATAGCTGACGCTCAAAAAAACCCGACCATACAAACAGGTAACGGGTAATCTCCTCCGACCAGGACGGCGCTGAGCCGAGTACATATCTGGAAAACACCTGGATCCCCATGATCACTGTCATCAGAATCAGGCTTATCACCATAAAAAATTCTTCCAGATAGTTATCCAGCCAGATTACTGTTTTTCTTCATTCGCATTTGCCCTCCATTCATGTAATCATACAAAAATGATATCAATTACCGAAGAATTTGTCTATTTTTTCTATTTGCTTTTCTCTCTTTAAATAGCAAAATTTTCTATAATTTTTCACTTTCAGAAATCGGTTAGTTTTTTAACAAAACCAGAATATGATAAAGGCGCACGCAATCCACCGGAATCCCCCGGTATGACTGCGGGTCTTTATCCTGCCTTTTTCACTCTTCATTCAGGTTAAACATAACGGATCCGCCACAGGACTTCTCCGGATGTTTCTTCACTAGATGCTCTTATCGATCAGAGTCAGGATTTCTCTTAAATCTGATGCATTCATCTGTCCAGGTGCAGAAGCTTTTCCTACTGCCCCGAAAGTAAGTGCTGAACCGAATACTTCACCGCACAGACGACTGATCAGTCCGGTACCTGCCATAGACATTGTAATAATTGGACGGTCTGCATGTTCTTCTGCCATTTCACGTGTTGCTTCAAGAAGTGTAAGTACATCCTTTTTTGCACTGTGGCATTACTGCAATTTTCGGGATATCTGCGCCGAGTTCCTGCATTTTCACAAGGCGTCCTACGATATCGTCTTTGTCCGGTGTCTTGTCGAAGTCATGGTTGGATGCTACTACTTTTACGCCGTGTGCATGCGCGCCTTCGATGATATCTTTTACAACTTCGTCCCCTGTAAATGCTTCTACATCCACAAGGTCAACCAGTCCTGTTGCTGCTGCTTTCTTGTTCAGCCCTGCATATGCGTCAGCTTCGATTGCTTTTTCGCCGCCTTCTTTGGAAGTACGGAATGTGAAAAGAATCGGAGTTTCGCCAAGTGCCGGACGAAGGTCTTTTAATACATCTTCAACCTGTGCGAAGTCAAATACACCTTCGAACCAGTCTACACGCCATTCTACAACATCAAGCGCAACATCCTCAAAAGATCTTTTTGGTTTGCGCAAAATTTCTTCTTTTTGTCTTTCCGACGATCGGTACACAGATTTTTCGGTACTCCTTCACCGATCTTAACGCCACGAACTTCTACATATTTACTCATGTCTGTTTTCTCCTTTTTCTAGTTGTCAGCCTGAGCCTGTTCTACCATCTTAGTATAACGTAAGTTTACAAATAATCCAAGAAGGACTCCAACTGCTGTAAGAACGATATTCATAACCATAACCTGTGACGGCTGCATTTTGGATGCTGTAAGGATGGTGTAGTTACACAGGAAGATGCGATCATAACAAGTGCTGTTACAGTTCCTTTGATCTTCGGGAAAAGCATGTTGCATACAGAAGTTGCGATCTGAAGAAGTCCGCCTGCTCCTGCCCATCCGATCAGGAATGCACCTGCAATCATAAGTGTCTGGCTCTTTCCAACCAGAACAGCGATCATTGTTACAAGACAGATTACCGGGTATCCCAGGATAAATCTTACGTCTTTGATCTTTCTTGTTAAAAAGTGCAGTTACAACGAGTGCAAGCATTGTTCCTGCTGAATAGTATGTCTGCATGATGGACGGATCAGCCCAGCCAACATTCTCTTTTGCAAAGTTCTGTGCACAGTTCAGCCATAACTGGAAAGTACCTGTACATGTGAATCCGATCAGGATCATTGCGATGGATTCTACAGAGAAATGTGTATGCTTTTAAGCTGTCGATCAGGCCTTCTTTCTTTCCCGGATGCTTTCTGATCTGTATCCGGGAGTGGAAAGATCATAACCAGTACCAAAGTACAAGATAAGCGATTCCACATGCATAGAACAGTGTGTTGTAAGAGGTTGCTCCTGTTGCTGTTGTAGCGACAGTTACACCAAGTACAAACGGTAAAAGCATCTGCGATACAGAAATAAAGAATTTGATCCCCATAGTTGCAACGCCCGGTGCTTTGTAAATGATTTCTGAAACTGCCGGGTAAATTCCTGTATCCAAGAATGAGTTTGCGATACCACCAACGATGGCACATACGTATGCGATCTGGTATCCACCATTTGTTCCTGCATTAAATGCAAGTGCAAGTCCGATCAGGTAGATTGCATAGGATCCACTACCGATCGCTGTTGAAATACGACGTCGAGTTTGTCAGAAAGCGGTCCGGCGAACGGAAGCGCGATCAGACGTCCAAGTCCGAGTCTTTGCTGAAATTGCAGTGATTGCCATAACTTCTACGCCCCAGGAAGCGGCAAGTGCTTCCTTGATGACTGCCTGTCCAAGGATGGAACATCCGACACCGTGGATAAAAAAGTAGTTTAAATAAAGGATCAGGGCGCTGGGTATGTATTTCTTATTCATCTCTTTTCCTCACATTCCTGTTTTTCATATTTTTTTCGATTTCTTCTTAAATTCAATACAAGCCTGCCGGGTATTAATCATCGTATCTGTTGTTTAATACTTCTTTCATGTGTTCGATCGGCATTTCTTTTCCTGTCCAGAGTTTGAATGCTGCTGCTCCCTGGAATAACATCATTCCCAGACCATTCATAGTCTTACATCCAACTTCCTTGTGCCATGGAACGCATCTTTGTTTCCAGAGGAGAGTAAGGAACATCTATAACAATAAGTTCCGGACGGAAGAAAGATTTGTCGGTACAACGGACATTCCTTCCAGTGGTTTCATACCAACACCTGTTCCGTTTACGAAGATGTATGAATCGTTCATTTCTTCTCTTAATTTTTCTTTGTCATCCAGATCGTAAAGAGTAGCTTTGCAGTTTGTTTTTTCATTGATCTTCTTTACGGTCTCTTCTGCGTTTGCCCAGAATTTATCATGAATATTGAAAATAGAAATTTCTTTTTTACGCCGTCAAAATGTGCAGCCTGGATTTCAATTGCTGTAGCAGCTCCGCCTGCGCCTGCGATTGTCATCTTCTTTCCGATCACATCGATATCGTTATCTTTTAACGCCTGCATGAATCCGATGCCATCTGTGATGTGTCCTGTTAAAACACCATCTTCATTTACGATTGTGTTAACTGCTCCACAAAGCTCTCTTTGCCGGAGATAATTTGTCCAGATACTGTCCAACAACTGTTTTATTTGGCATAGACACGTTAGATCCTACCATTTTCAGAGCACGAAGTCCTTTTACTGCATCTTCCAGTGTGCTGTTGTCAACTTCAAATGCAAGGTAAGCATAATCCAGTCCAAGGTAAGCAAATGCTTCATTATGCATTGCCGGTGAGCTTGAATGTCTGATTGGATAAGCCATAAGTCCGATAAGTTCTGTGTGTCCTGTAATTCTCTGCCATGATTTGTTCTCCTTTTCTTCTTCCATCGAAATTTATTTCTTTGTTCTTTGAGAATGTTTTTAACGTTTGCCCAATTTTGTTAATTTTTTAAACAACCTCTTGATAGTTAAATTATAGACGATATCATTTGATAGTTCAAATATATCTTATGTGTGTTTTTGATAGCTTTTTGGCATCAGTTATGGTATGATTATTTTATATAATATAGAAAGGATTTTTTACCATGACGCTAAATCAGCTTGAATATTTCCAAAAAGTAGCAACCCTGCAAAGATTTCCGACAGGCTGCAGAATTACTTAAGATCTCCCAGCCAAGCCTCAGCCGGTCCATGTCGCTTCTGGAAGAAGAACTTGGACTGATGCTTTTTGAACATCAGGGACGCAATGTTGTCCTCACCAAATCCGGCCGCGTCTTCCTGGAACATGTCAACCGGATCCTCGAGGAGGTACATATTGCCGAGCATAAGATGAAGCAGCTTGCCGGAAGCGGGGACATATTGATATCGCCTATGTATTTCCGCTGGCAAACTACTATATTCCGCATACAGTGCGATCCTTCCTAGATATAGACCGCAACAAGCATGTAACCTTCAATTTTAACCAAACGCACACTGCAGATATGATCCAGGGGCTCAAATCCGACCGCCACGATGTGATCTTTGGTTCTTTCGTTGCGGATGAACCGGATATTTCCTTTGTACCCATTCTGAACCAGAATATGGTTGTAATTACTCCAAAAAGAACATCCTCTTGTCCAGAAAGAATCCGTCTGTTGCAGTGACCTTACTGACTATCCTCTGATCGGGTATGACCGCTATTCCGGACTCGGTGGCTTCACCCGTAACTTCTATAAAGAAAAAGAAGCTGAAGGTAAACATCGTCTGTGAGTGTCCGGATGAAAACGCAATTGCTTGCCCTGGTTGCCGAAGATTTCGGAATCGCCCTGGTTGCCAGGGTCGATGCGGTTGATCAGGCAAATGTAACCGTACTCCCGCTTGCCGATGCAGACCTTACCCACACCGTTTATATGGGATACATCCGCGACAAATACCAGATTCCCGCTGTCAAACGTTTCATCCAGTTTGTCAAAAGAGATGGGAAGGCCTATTAAAGTGCCTTCCCATTGCTTTCTTTTTACATATTCAATAAATTCTTTTTACAACCGGCGCCAGATATTTTTCCTTCAGCTTCGCCAGATATATATAACGTTCGTATGGTGGATTCTCAATATCCAGTACATCTACATTCAGATTTTTAAGTATAGGAATCTCCGGCATTACCGCAATTCCAAAATTTTCTGCCACAAGACCTGCCATCGATGCATCTTCCAGAATCTCATATGCTATCTTCGGTGTCCCTCCGGTCTGTTCAAACAACTGGTCGATCACCGGTCTGAGCCCGCTGTTCTTGGTGAAATATACCTGGGGATAAGGAAGTGTTTCCTTCAGATCAACAGATCCTCTTCCGGCAAGCTCATGGTCTCTTGGAACAACAACAACCAATTTTTCCTTAGCGATCGGTACAAAATCAATCCCGGATTCTTTTTCTTTTCGCGAGCAGAGAGCGATGTCATACTTCTCCTCTTTCAACCCTTGTATAATCTCTGTCGTATTTCCGACAGAAAAACGGAAATTCACATCCCAGTCTTCGTGTTCCTTCAAAAACCGCCTACAAGCTGTGGAACAAATACACTTCCAAGCGTAAAAATATATGCGAGATCGATCACCCCGCCGGTGTCACTTGTCAACGCCCTTGTCTTTTTTTACACCACTGTCCAGAATCTTTAAAGCTTCTTCTACATATTCCAGAAATACTTTTCCGTACTTTGTCAGTACAACGTTACGCCCTCTTTTTTCAAACAGGTTTGTCTCAAGCTCCTGCTCCAGCATACTTATGGCATGGCTGAGACTTGGGCTGCGTAATGGACAGCATTTCCGCCGCTCTGGTATAGTGTTCTATATGTGCTAGTGTCACAAAGTAATGCAACTGATTCAGATTCATAAACCATCACCCTCTTTCCTGTTCTTATATTAAACATAGCATAAATTATTTAATTATTCTATAGTTTTGTTTAAATTGTCTATCTTTTTCCACTTCCCGTCTTCCTAGTATAATTTTATTTTTATCTTTTTCGCTGTTTCTATAGTTATATTCTATTATTTTTCTATGTATTTTCAATTTGTATTTTTCAGTTTTTGTAGTTATAATGGATTTAACAAAAACCGGTACGCCCAAGCCGGTATAAGACAACCTCGTGTGACTAAGATTTTTTGAGGATTGCAGGAATTGCATAGCAATGGAGCAATCCGATTACATCAGTGAGTGGCAAAATTTACTTTTGACACTCACATCATTTTATTTTGATTATTAAGTCATTTTTACGGAGGAATTTCTAATGAAAAGCAAATACAAACACATTTTCGAGCCATTTACCATCAAACATATGACGGTCAAGAACCGTATCGTCATGACTCCAATGGGAACCAACTACGGTGAACAGAATGGTGAAATGAGTTTTCTTCATATCAATTATTACGAGCAGCGTGCAAAAGGCGGTACAGGACTTCTCATCGTAGAGAACGCCAGCGTTGATTCTCCACAGGGATCTAACGGAACCACACAGCTTCGTATCGATCAGGATAACTACATTCCAAGACTTTTCAAACTTTGCGAAACAGTACACAAACATGGATCCTGCATTGCAATCCAGATCAATCATGCCGGTGCTTCTGCACAGTCAGCACGTATCAATATGCGGCCGGTTTCTGCTTCTGATGTTCCTTCAAAAGCAGGCGGTGAAATCCCGCGTCCACTGGAAAAAGATGAAATCATGCATATTGTAAAAAAATACGGTGAAGCCGCAAAAACGTGCTCAGATCGCAGGGTTTGACGCTGTAGAAATCCACGCAGGACATTCTTACCTTATAAGCCAGTTCCTTTCACCTCTTACAAATAAGAGAACAGACGAATTCGGCGGATCTTTGGAAAACCGTGCAAGACTTGCAAAACTTGTTATTGAAGAAGTTAGAAGACAGGTTGAATGACCATTCTTCCCTATCTTTGTTCGTATCAGTGCGGATGAATTTATGGAAGGCGGAAATACTTTGGATGACTGTCTTGATTACCTTCAGTACTTCCAGGAAGAAGTTGACGTATTCGACGTATCTGCCGGTCTGAACGGATCCATTCAGTACCAGATTGATGCCAATTACCTTCCGGATGGATGGCGTTCTTATATGGCAAAAGCTGTAAAAAGAACGTTACGGCAAACCATGTATGACAATGGGTAACATCCGTAACCCACAGGTTGCCGAAGATATTCTTGCAAGAGGCGATGCTGACCTGATCGGTATGGGACGTGGACTGATCGCTGATCCGGAATGGGTAAATAAAGTAGAATTCGGTGATGAATGTGATATCCGTAAATGTATTTCATGTAATGTTGGATGTGCAGGAAACCGTATCGGCGTAAACCGTCCGATCCGCTGTACTGTAAACCCGTCTGTAAATGGCGGCGAAAATTACAAAAAGCAGAAAATCAACAAGCCTTGCAACGTTGTTGTGATCGGTGGTGGTACTGCCGGACTGGAAGCTGCATGTACAGCTGCCGAGGTTGGATGCACTACTTTCCTGATCGAGAAGAAACCGGAACTCGGCGGACTTGCCGCCTGATCTCCAAGATCCCGGATAAGAAGAGACTTGCTGACTTCCCGAACTATCTGATCCATCGCGCAAGCAAGCTGAAAAACCTGTTCATCTTCAAGAACACGGAAGCTACGATTGAAATGATCAGAAGCATGAACCCGAACATTATTGTAAATGCTACCGGTTCTAATCCGCTGCTTCCACCGATCAAGGCCCTCATGAGAATATTGACAAAGAGGGCGGAAAAGTTTCTTCTATTACAAATATGATCAACCATGTTATGGAATATCCAGAAGATCTGAAAGGCAAAAAAGTTGTTGTAATCGGTGGTGGTGCTGTAGGTCTTGACGTAGTAGAATTCTTTTGCTCCACGTGGTGCTGATGTAAGCATTGTGGAAATGATGCCGGTAATCGGTAACGGAATTGATCCGGTATCCAAAGTCGGAACCTTTGCACTGATGGATAAATATGGTGTAAAACAGTGTCCGAATACTGCTCTTCTTGAAGTTAAAGCAGATTCCTTCCTTGTTAAAACGCCAGAAGGAAATGAAGAAGAAATGCTATTTGATTATGGATTTGTATGTCTTGGTATGAGAGCAAACGCTCCGATCCTCGATGCAGTCCGTAAAGAATTCGAAGATGAAGATGTTGAAATCATGAACATCGGTGACAGTGTACGTGCCCGCCGTATCATCGAAGGTACAGAAGAAGGACGTAATATCCTGAATGTTCTTGCCAAACATGACTACTTATAAGATTTTGTAAATATAATATTCCCCTGATGTCCCCGGTTCTCGTTATGAGAACCGGGGGATTTCTATTTACTTTACTAAAAAGAATGTGCCAAGGCACATTTTCGCGCCGAGCGCAGTCGCTTGCGACATTCTTCATCTTCGTGCGAGTGCACATCTTTGGCACGCAGTGCCTTTTATTTTGATAGGAAGTTCCTTCGGAATTTCCTATCAAAAAATGCCCTGCCTACTTGCAGGACATTCTCTTTTCGTTCTCTTTTTTTATAGAAATGTAATACAATCTTCTCCAGATATCTTTTTCAGCACAATCTGGATCTCTTCTTTTGGATTGATCGGCTTCACCAGAATACTCTTCATCCCGGTACGCTTCGCTCCCCACACATCCGTAAAAAGCTGATCTCCGATAAATACAGTGTTTCCTCTGTCCGTTTGCATCAGCTCCATGGCTTTTATATAATTCTTCGTGGAAGGCTTATGCGCGTTAAACACATACTTGCTCTGCACCTTTTCGGCAAAAGGCTTTACACGTGGTTCCTGGTTATTGGAAATCAGGCATGTATCAAACCCGATCTTTGCGCAGCCTGTCAAAAAGACAGATTGCTCTCTCATCTGCCGGTGCTCCATGCGGAACCAGCGTATTGTCAATGTCAAATACCAGTCCACGACAGCCTTCCCGATACATTTTTTCAAAATCCAGTACATAAGTGGACGCTACATATTCGTCCGGATAAAAGGTCTTAAACATGATTCTCATCCATTTCCAGAAGCTTCTGAATCAGATCTTCACAGATCTGCAGAACCGTCTTGTTATCTGTATCTACAACGATATCTGCAGCCGCCTCGTATTTTTCTCTTCTTGCTTCCATCAGCTCGCTCGATATATTCTACATTCTTGTGTCCATTGAGCGCGGTCTGTCGTCACTGTCTTTTACACGGTCAAGAATGGTCTGTGGATGTGCAGTAAGGAGTACTACACGACCATTTTTCTTCATCTCTGCGACATTGCGTTCACGCATTGCCACACCACCACCACAGGAAATGATCACATTCTTCTTCTCCTGCATCTCGATCAGAAGATTGGTTTCCATATTACGGAAGTATTCCTCCCCATAGGTTTCAAAAAATATCGGAAATACTCATGCCTTCGCGTTCTGCAATCAGCTGGTCCATCTCAACCACTTCCATGGCAAACATGGTGCTAAGATAATCAGAGATCGTACTTTTTCCAGCTCCCATAAACCCGATCAGGACAATGTTGTAATCAAAAAGCTTTCTAGCCTGGATCTTCTTACTGTTGCGCTGGATACGCTCAAATACATCATAAATCTCGTCTCTGTGCTTATCATTGTGAAGGCTGAACATCAGTCTCTTCTTCTGCTTTTCTTCCTGTTCCGGCTGCAGGATCGGCATACCATACTCTTCTTTTGTATGCCATGATCTTTTCAATGATCGCATATCTTTCTTTTAATGCCTCTGTGATCTTCGCATCACAGTTTGCAAGCTCTTCACGGTATAATTCCAAATCGTTCATCTATCAATTCCTCGTTTCTCACTCTACTGCTTTCCGGGTGCCTTCAATTGCCCGTTGTATTAAAAACATTATAGCAGACACTTTGGAAGTGAATCAATAGATATTTTTATTTTGCGTTATCCATAATCGCTTTTACATCACTTTTAAACTGCTTCCAGGCATCTTCATTTTCGACAAAGTATTTCGGACAGATTTTCCCTGTAATATCATAATGTCGGATCACATCTTCTTCTGTCAGCGAAAACTTTTCACACAGCCATGCTGTAAGTTGTACCATGCTCTTATAAGTTGCCTCGTTGAACTTTCCGGTCTCATCCGGATGACAGCACTCAATGGACACCGTATCAAAATTCCGTGTATTGGACGCATATGCAACCTCCCAGGTTGGTACGCACTGTACGATTTCCCCGTCCAGTCCTACTACAAAATTACTGCTTGCCTGCGTAATGTGACTGTCCTTCAGTCCCTCAAAATAGTCTCTGTTCTCCATCGCTGTCGAACCAGGATTGGCAGTGTAATGAATGACTATTCCGGTAATCTCATTGGTTGAAAGTCCCGGTCTTGAATATTCATTCACAGTTAACAGTTCTACATCAATATCCGGCTTTTGGCCACTGATCACTTCATCAGAAAGCTCACTGTATGCTCTCTGTGCAAAGATTCCTCTTCCACTGATCTTCATAATAGAAAGTGCAAGAAGCAGTGTGATCAGGATCGTACTTCCCACCTTTATATAACGGCTCATTCTGCGCCTCTTATTCGCCTCATAATAGCTTTTTTCCATCGCCACCCCTGTACAGGTTGGCTCTGGTGTTTTTCTTCTTTCTTCGGTTCATTTCGTCATCTCAATCTTTTGTGTTTTTTGCAAATTTTCTGTTGGAATCCCAACTATATCCAGACTATCATAAAATGGTGAGAAATTGTTGAAAAAATTATTATTTTTTATTAAGGTAGTCGGAAGGGGACGTGTACCCCTCCGAAAAAAACAATTGCCGCTGGATTCAGTTGACTGTTGAAGGTTTGGTGAAGTTTGAAAATAGTTGGATAATGTAAGAGAGAAGAATCGTCTCTCTTACGGAAATGATTCTTCTCTCTTGATTAATTTTATATCTTATTCATCTACGCTGTAGTTTGGTGCTTCTTTTGTGATGTGAATGTCGTGTGGATGGCTTTCTTTGAGGGATGCGGAAGAAATTTTTACGAAACGTCCTGTTGTCTTGAGAGTTTCGATGTCTGGTGCTCCACAATAACCCATACCGGAACGGAGGCCGCCCATCAACTGGAATACTGTATCTTCAACGCTTCCTTTATAAGCAACTCGTCCTTCTACACCTTCCGGAACCAGCTTCTTCGCATCTGTCTGGAAGTAACGGTCTTTGCTTCCATTCTCCATTGCTTTTGCGATAGATCCCATACCACGATATACTTTATATTTTCTACCCTGATAGAGTTCGAATGTTCCCCGGGCTCTCATCACATCCTGCAAAGATACTTCCCATCATACATACATTTGCTCCGGCTGCGATTGCCTTTGTCATATCTCCTGAGTACTTAATTCCTCCATCTGCAATGATTGGAATTCCCGACTCTTTTGCCTTTTGCTTCGTAGCAGTCCATAACAGCTGTGATCTGTGGTACACCGATACCGGCTACGATACGAGTAGTACAAATGGAGCCAGGTCCGATACCAACCTTTACTGCATCAACACCTGCCTCGATCAGCGCTTTTGTTGCTTCCCCTGTTGCAACGTTACCTGCGATCACCTGAAGATCCGGGAATGCATCCTTGATCATTCTTACGGTACGAAGTACATTTGCTGAATGTCCGTGAGCAGAATCAAGAACAACCACATCAACCTTTGCTTTTACAAGAGCTTCTGCTCTTTCAAGACAGTTCGCTGTAATACCGATCGTCGCACCACACAGAAGTCTTCCCTGCGCGTCTTTTGCTGACAGTGGGTATTTGATCTGTTTCTCAATATCTTTAATTGTGATCAGACCTTTTAAGTTAAAAATCTTTATCTACGATCGGAAGCTTTTCTTTTCTTGCCTTTGCAAGAATCTTCTTTGCGTCTTCCAGGGTGATACCTTCCTGTGCTGTTACAAGACCTTCGCTTGTCATGGATTCTTTGATCTTCTTGGAGAAATCTTCTTCAAACTTGAGGTCACGGTTCGTAATGATACCTACCAGCTTTCTTCCTTCTGTGATCGGAACTCCGGAAATACGGAACTTCGCCATCAGTTTATTTGCATCCTCCAGTGTATGCTCCGGAGAAAGGAAAAACGGATCAGTAATAACGCCATTCTCGGAACGCTTTACCTTGTCCACCTCTTCTGCCTGCTGTTCGATTGACATATTCTTATGAATGATACCAATTCCCCCCTGACGTGCCATTGCGATCGCCATACGATGTTCGGTAACAGTGTCCATTCCCGCACTCATCATCGGTATGTTAAGCTTAATGCCCTTTGTAAGATAAGTTGATAAATCAACCTGATTTGGAATTACTTCTGAATAAGAAGGTACCAGAAGTACATCATCGAAGGTGATTCCTTCTCCAATAATCTTTCCCATGATTTTTCTTCCTTTCTCTCTCGTCTGTAATTTTGATTATCTGCTATGATAACGCATAAATCTATGCTATGTCAAGTCCTTTATCGAGTACATTCGTCCGTCCGTGACAATCACATTTCTACAGATCACTGATAATTTTACGTAACCGTCTTTCTGATGCAATTGTACCCCGGAACCTGCAAGCTTTTTCTGCACGGGGAATTATTTGCAAAATACTTTTCTTGGTGCCAGCATCTTCAGTCCTTCACAAACTGCCTTATTTGGCTCAAAAATAATTTTTTTCTTTTCCCCGTTATTTACAACGATCAGCTCATATGTATCTGCCCCCGGCATACCTGAACTGTAATCGTTTCCTTTCAGCCCTTGATAAGGTCTGAGTTCCGGCGAACCGAAGGTGCCATCATCTCAAGATCCGTCATCTCCATGGAAAACATACTTTTTCCGAGGGATTTTGCCATAATCTTATCAATATCAAGACTCCCATTCACAAATAAATACTCATATTCAACATCCATACTCCGGAACAAAAACATCCAGTGCGATCATGATCACCGGACCAATTATTCCGAATGGGATCATAAATATAAGTACGACCGACAGAACAGTAAGTATGATAAGTATTGCTTTGATCAGCGTCGTCGAAGATGCTTTCTGCCTCTTCACCAGCTGTTCTGTGTAAAAATCACCCATATCCTAACCTCCAAATTTATATATTAGAACTATTGTAACACTTTTATAATAAAAAGAAAACTCCTCTTTCGAGGAGTTTTCTAAAATCATATTTTTAGCTTACATCATGCCCATTCCCGGAGCTCCGCCTGCCGGCATAGCCGGTGCATCTTCTTTGATGTTAGCAACAACGGATTCTGTTGTAAGGAGTGTAGATGCTACACTTGTAGCGTTCTGCAATGCGCTTCTTGTTACTTTTGCAGGATCAAGGATACCTGCTTTCACCATATCTACATATTCTTCATTGTAAGCATCAAAGCCATTTCCCGGTTCAGACTTCTCTTACCTTGTTGATGATAACTGCGCCTTCAAGTCCTGCGTTAGCAGCAATGTGGAATAATGGTGCTTCCAGAGCTTTGAGGACTACTTTTGCCCCTGTCTTTTCATCACCTTCCAGAGTTTCTGCAAGTTTGGCAACTGCTTTTGATGCATGGATATAAGCTGATCCACCACCGGAGATGATACCTTCTTCTACTGCTGCTCTTGTAGCTGCTCAAGCATCTTCAAGACGAAGTTTTGCTTCTTTCATCTCTGTCTCTGTTGCAGCACCTACACGGATAACTGCAACTCCGCCTGCAAGTTTTGCAAGTCTTTCCTGCAGTTTTTCTCTATCGAAATCAGATGTTGTCTCTTCGATCTGAGCTTTAATCTGTCCGATTCTGGCTTCCGATTGCAGCCTTATCGCCCATACCATCAACGATGACTGTATTCTCTTTTTCAACTTTAACAGATTTTGCACGTCCAAGCTGTGCCATTGTTGTATCTTTCAGTTCCATGCCAAGCTCTTCTGAAATTACCTGTCCGCCTGTTAAGATTGCAATATCTTCCAGCATTTCTTTTCTTCTGTCGCCATATCCAGGTGCTTTAACTGCAACAACATTGAATGTTCCACGCAGTTTATTAACGATCAGTGTTGTAAGAGCTTCTCCTTCGATATCCTCTGCAATGATAAGAAGTCTTGCTCCCGCCTGAACGATCTGCTCCAGAAGTGGAAGGATTTCCTGAATGTTTGAAATCTTCTTATCTGTGATTAAGATATATGGATCGTCAAGATTTGCTTCCATCTTTTCCATATCAGTGCACATATATGCTGAAATGTATCCACGATCGAACTGCATACCTTCTACAAGGTCAAGTTCTGTCTTCATTGTTTTGGACTCTTCAATTGTGATAACGCCGTCCTTAGATACCTTCTCCATAGCGTCTGCTACCATCTCACCAACACTGTCATCACTTGCTGAGATAGCTTTGCTACTCTTGCGATCTGCTCTCTGTCCTGTAACTTTGCTACTCATCTTTTGATAGCTTCTACAGCACAGTCTGTTGCTTTCTTCATACCTTTTCGCAGTATAATGGGGTTAGCGCCTGCTGCCAGGTTCTTCATACCTTCATTAACCATTGCCTGTGCTAATACGGTAGCTGTTGTAGTACCGTCACCGGCTACATCATTTGTCTTGGAAGCGACTTCTTTAATCAGCTGGGCACCCATGTTCTCAAATCTGTCTTCCAGTTCAATCTCTTTTGCAATAGTAACACCATCATTTGTGATCAGTGGTGCTCCGAATGATTTATCCAGAACTACATTACGTCCTTTTGGTCCGATTGTTACTCTTACTGTATCAGCAAGTTTATTAACGCCTTCTTCCAAAGCTCTTCTTGCTTCTGCACCATATTTAATTTCTTTTGCCATTTCTATCACTCCTTCTTAAATAAAATTCTGTTCTGATCTGAAAATCTGATTTTTATCTGTATATGATATCCTGCCGGATTATCTGATCACTGCAAGAATATCATTCTGTTTTACGATGATGTATTCTTCGTCATCGATCTCAACATTTGTTCCTGAGTATTTGGAATAGATAACTTTATCACCTACTGAAACATTCATCGTAACTTCTTTTCCATTTACCATTCCGCCTGGTCCTACAGCGATAACCTCTGCCTGCTGTGGTTTTTCCTTAGACTGTCCAGGGATCACGATTCCTGACTTTGTAGTCTCCTCTGCTACACACTGTTTTAATACAACTCTGTCACCTAATGGTACTAACTTCATTATAATTCCTCCTAACTCTATTTGTTAGCACTCAATAAAATCGAGTGCTAAAACTTTCTAGGTATAAGATAGCACTCTCTTTTCTTTTTTGTCAACATTCGATTTTGAATTTTATAATTACTTTAGATTTATTTCATAAAATCCATTCGTCACCTGCAGGGACCAGAATCATACCTGCACGGTTCTCATAACGCTCCTTTATCATCCCTGTACACACAGTCTCACAAGTGATCGTCCGGATCCGGCATTCATATACTGCATCCAGTGAAATATCAGAAAGACTGCCTGAGCGCAGGATCAGATGTACCTGCTCCATCTCCTTCATGATATTCTATGACTGTTGCCTCATAAATATTCTCATCTTTTTCCTTATCTTCTTTCAGATACTGTACCATCGTAAGTAACAGCTTTATCTCCATCATACATGCTCTCTTCTCTCCTTTTTAAAATATAATTCCCCGTTAAAGAAAAGGGCATCAGATTTGTCTGATACCCCTCTTTTACTTTTATCCTTAATTCATTTTTTCTTTTTGATCTTATCCAGTTCTTTGAACACGTAATCATTCACAACCTTTGATGTAAAGTTCCTTTCATACCGGATGAACGGGATTCGATCACACCTGCACTCTCGAATTTGCGGAGTGCATTGACAATTACAGAACGGGTGATTCCCACACGGTCTGCAATCTTGCTTGCCACCAGAATCCCTTCCATTCCGTTAAGTTCATCAAAAATATGGATGATTGCTTCCAGCTCAGAGAAAGAAAGGGTGCTGATCGCAGATTGTACGATCTGTTCTTTTCTGGTCTCTTCTGCACTCTCTTCATTAACAGAGCGGAGCATCTCAAGTCCCACGACAGTGGTTCCGTACTCACTCAAAATGATGTCATCAATTTCGTACACATGGACTCTTTTTCTGTATAAAAACAAAGTTCCAAGTCTCTCTCCTGCAATGTTGATCGGAGTAATGATCGCCTGATATCCCTGGGATACATCAGCTGTAAATCCAAGTGTCTGCAGATTAACATTCTCTTTTGTGGAAAGAATACTTAGAAGACGTTCATTTAACATCGGATCAATATGTTCTCCCACTTCGTCCTGCAAAGCTCATGGATCTCCGGGACTCCTTCGCATGTGCTGACACCGAGTACCTTTCCTTTCTTACTGACTACCAGTACATTCGATGCCAGAATCTCTGTCAGAACTTCACAGATATCTGTAAACACAACTTTGCTTGAATTATTATTGTGCAACAGTTTGTTAATTTTTCTTGTTTTATCCAATAGTTGTACGCTCATATCTGCCTCCATATATTTTTATTAAAAATGTGCGTTTCCGGTCGCATTTTTCATGAATATGAAATATTGTTGAAATTATGCACACAAATTAGTCAAAAAAATGTGTACACAAATATATTATCATACAATTCTGAATAGTTCAATGAAATTTGATTTATTTTTCATCTTTCTCTTTATTTTTACCACAAACCCACACTGTTCATTACCGCAGACAAGTTTATTTCCCTTTTCTACCATATAACTTCCGCATTCCGGACATTTTTCTTCTGACGGCTTCTGCCATGACATAAAATCACATTCCGGATTGTCCTCGCAGCCATAATAACGTCTGCCTTTCTTTGTCTTGCGCAATACAATGTCTTTTTCCACATTTCGGGCAGGCAACTCCGATTTTCTCCAGATACGGTTTGGTGTTGCGGCATTCCGGGAATCCCGGGCATGCCAGGAATTTTCCATGTGGACCGTATTTGATAACCATATTTCTTCCACATTCTTCGCAGACTACATCGGTTACCTCATCCTCGATTTTAACTGTTTCCAGCTCTTTTTCTGCTTTTTTCAACCGCTTCTTTCAGATCCGGATAGAAATTGCTGATAACCGATTTCCACTCTACCTTTCCTTCTGCGATCATATCCAGAAGTCCTTCCATATAAGCGGTAAAAGTTGACATCAACAATGCTTGCGAAAGACTGCTTCATAATATTATTGACCACTTCACCAAGCTCTGTCATATAAAGATTCTTGTTCTCTTTTGCAACGTATCTTCTTGTAATGATCGTAGAGATTGTTGGTGCATAGGTACTCGGACGTCCGATTCCAAGTTCTTCCAGTGTCTTTACAAGAGATGCCTCGGTGTAATGTGCAGGTGGCTGTGTGAAATGTTGCTTATAGTCAAAGGATTCTTTCGTCAGTTCTGAATCTTTATCGATACTATTGACCATTACATTTCCACTCTGTTTTTCCTCATCGCTTTCCACATATGCCAGACGGAAAACCTTCAAATATAATCTTAGATGCCGATACCGTAAAACGGTAATCATCTGCTCCAATTTTAACAGAAGTTGTCTCATATTTTGCCGGTCTGCATTCTGCTCGCCACAAAACGCTTCCAGATCAGCTGATACAGACGGAACTGGTCTCTTTGTAAGAGATTCTTTGATTTCTGCCGGAACACGGGTAACATCTGACGGGCGGATGGCTTCGTGTGCATCCTGAATATTTTTCCCGTCATTTTTCTGCTTCTGTTCCGATGTAGTCTCTGCCACATACTCTTCTCCGTAGGCTTTTCCAACATAGGCTCTTGCATTTGCATCCGCCTCCTCAGAAATACGGGTCGAATCCGTACGCAGGTAAGTGATAAGACCGACCGTTCCACTTCCTTTAATATCCACACCTTCATAAAGTTGCTGTGCGATACGCATCGTCTTTGAAGTTGCAAAATTCAGTGCTTTGGATGCCTCCTGCTGAAGGGTACTAGTCGTAAACGGAAGCGGTGCTTTTTTTTACTTCTCTCCGCGTTTTTACATCGACCACTTCATATTCTGCTTCTTCCAGATCTGCAAGAATCTTATGCAGTTCTTCTTCGTTATGGATGGTGATCTTCTCATCCTTTGTTCCATAGAATTTTTGCTGTAAGAGGCTTCTTTTCTCCCTTTACCTTGAAATTGGCGTCCAGTGACCAGTATTCTTCCGGAATAAACGCTGCGATCTCATCTTCCCGGTCTGCAATGATGCGAAGTGCCACAGACTGCACACGACCGGCACTAAGTCCTCTTTTACTTTTGCCCAGAGAACCGGACTGATCTTATATCCCACGATACGATCCAGCACACGACGCGCCTGCTGCGCATCTACCAGATCCATGTCGATATCACGTGCATTTTTCAGGGATGCCTTTACCGCACTTTTTAGTGATCTCGTTAAAGCTGATCCGGTATACTTTCTTTCCTTCCAGTTTAAGTGCTTTCATCAAGTGCCAGGAAATTGCTTCTCCTTCGCGGTCCGGGTCAGTTGCAAGATAAATCTTATCTGCTTTTTTACTTCTTTTTCTAAGTCCTGCAAGGATCTCACCTTTTCCTCTGATTGTAATGTATTTCGGCTCAAAGTCATGCTCCAGGTCTACTCCCATCTGACTTTTCGGCAAATCTCTTACATGTCCGTTTGATGCCATTACCACGTAATTCTTTGCCGAGAAATTTCTTTATGGTCTTCACTTTTGTCGGTGACTCTACAATCACAAGATAACGTGCCATATATTATATTCCTCCATATTAACAGTGTCAGATCATTTAGCTCTGACATAATAATTTTTTGATCTTTCCTGAATGCATCCTTTCAACTGAAGAGATACACAGATTCCCATCACCTCCTGTGGAGTAAGTCCGGTTTCTCTCTGTAAATCATCCAGCCCCCGCGGATACAAACCGAGCTTACTATACACCAAATTTTCTTTCGTTTCAAGCTTTATTTTATTTTTTTCGTGTCTGATATAATTGCGATTTTCTTCTTTAGCGACCCTTTTATAACCAGTTCTTCCAGCAAATCTTCTTCATTCAAAAGAATCCCTGCTCCTGCCGGATCAGGCGGTTTACAACCACAGCTCAGCGGCTCTGTCACCATCCCCGGGAGAGCATAAATGTCTCTTCCTTTGTTCAAGAGCCATGTCTGCTGTAATCAGGGATCCGCTCTTTTCTTTTTGCCTCCATAACAAGTACCACATCGGCAAGTCCGCTGATCAGACGGTTTCTTGCCGGAAAATGCCAGGCAACCGGTGGAGTTCCCGGTGGCTGTTCAGACAGTATGCCTCCCCGCTTTATTAAATCTTTTATAGAGTCCTTTATGTGCCGCAGGATAACATACATCTGCTCCGCCTCCCAAAACCGCAAATGTTTTCCCTCCGACATTTAATGCAGCCCGGTGTGCCATTCCGTCAATTCCCAGTGCCATTCCACTGATGATCTGATTCCGCTCTCCGCAAGTCTTTCAACAAAGCGAAGCGTCATTTTCTCACCATAGCTGCTACATCTTCTGGCACCCACCACTGCCACCGACGGCATTCCCTCCCGTGGCATCTCCCCCGATAAAAAAAAGAGTGCATACGGCATTCCCGCAAGTTCTTCAAACCGTTTCGGATAATTGTTCTGTCCCCGGACTGCCATCTGAATTCCCCGGTCCACCACTTTTGATACGCTTCCCTCCAATTCCTTTTTTTCTTACTTTCTTTCAGAATCCCCCACTTTTTTCTGTAATTATCTGTTCTCTGATCCCTTTTTCTTCTATATAATATACTGCTTCCGCAGATCCGTTCTTTTCTGCATAATTCACACTTTCTGTCACCTGTGATTCCTTCCACACACGCCAGCCAGTATGTATACCACATTTCACTCATTTCTCTTATCCCCAATATTCTTTATCCATAACCCGATAACCCAGTGCCTCTCGGAGTGTCACAATATCGATCTCCTCTTTTTCCTCCATATCTGCGATCGTCCGTGCCACCTTCAACACTTTATGATAGCTTCTCACCGTCAGCTTCATCACTTCATAAGCCTGGCGCATCATCCGTTCTTCTTCTTTCCCAAGACGGCAGTATTTTTCAATTTCATTTTGCCCCATCTGTGCATTTTTTGTCAGCTTTTTCTTCTCGAAAACGATCCATCTGACGCATTCTTGCAAGCATCACTTTTCCTCGCATGGTTCTGGAATCCATCCCTGTTCCCTTTCCGGTCAGTTCTTCATATTCGACCTTTGGTGCCTCCATGCAGATATCAATCCGATCCAGAAACGGCTGGCTCAACTTTCCCTGATAATTCCGGATCTGCCCGGGCGTACAGGTACATTGGGGACCAGGAGCCATTCCGCAGGGACATGGATTCGTTGCAAAGAACCAACATAAAGTCTGCCGGAAAAATATAAGCTCCCTTGTCGCCTTGCCAGATGAATGCATTTTTTCTTCCAACGGCTGCCTGAGCACTTCCAGAACACCTCTCGGAAACTCCGCCAGCTCATCCAGAAAAAGGACACCTCCATGCGCAAGTGTTGCTTCTCCCGGCGATGGGATTCGTCCGCCTCCGATGAGCGCCGCCCGTGTCACAGTATGATGGGCCTCCCGGAACGGTCTCTGCCAGATCAGCGGATTCTTTCTTTTAAGCAGTCCAGCCGTACTGTAAATCCCCGTGATCTCCAGACTTTCTTCCCGGTCAAGCGGTGGTAGGATTGTCGGGATCCGTTTGGCAAGCATCGTCTTTCCGGAACCAGGCGGACCGACATAAAGCAGGTTATGTCCTCCTGCCACCGCCACCATCGTTGCTCTTTTTACTGCTTCCTGTCCCTGAATATCACTATAATCTATGTCCCATTCTTCCGTTCCATGAGCCTCTTCCCGGTCAGTTTTCTCCATCTGAGGCATATACTCACCCTTCAGCCATCTGCATACCTCCTCCAGAGTCTCTGCCCCAAAAATCTGTATTCCCTGCGCCAGCCTTCCCTCATCCTCATTTGACTTCGGAATCACACAATATCTAAAACCAGCCTTCTTTGCTTCCAGAACAATCGGAAGGATTCCCTCTACCGGCTGCAGACTTTTCCATCCAGTCCGAGCTCTCCTGCAAGTAAAATATCCTCCACTGCTTTTTCCGGGAAAATCCCCATTGCCCCAAGTACTGCAACTGCAATTGGAAGGTCAAATACCGATCCCTTCTTGCGGACACGTGCCGGCGACAGATTGATCACAATCTTTTTCGCCGGCATGGTATAACCGGCATTACGCATGGCAGTTCTTACCCGTTCTGCTGCTTCCTTTACCTCAGAAGACAGATATCCCACCATATGAAACATTGGAAGTCCGTTCCCTGCATCTGCCTCTACCTGCACAAATTCTACTTTCAGCCCCAGAATCGTTGCCGAATGTACCTTATAAAATCCCATATTAAATTCACCCTTGCCTTTCCCCGGCAAAAGTTCAGAAGTTTTATTTCAGAAAATGTATGGCGAAATGCCATGAGTGATTTGCTAAAAGAAAACCGATATCTTTTAGAAAATGTATCCTTATGATAGTATGGGTAGGGGATTTTGTCAAGATGATTGGGAGGGGAAATTTGTGGGAGTAGGTTGTGAAGTCATCGTGGGAGAATCATCTCTTTTGATTCTCCCACGATGACCGCCGTACTTTACTGGCAAAGTTTTGCCTTGCTGTATCATAGATGGGACAAAAATGCCACTGCACAGGTGGGATGGAACCCCTGTGTGCAGTGGCATTTTCTAAATAAGCATTATTTGCTTAATCTTTGTTTCATGTATTCGTTGGCGTTTAATTCCAGGGTGTCTTCCAGTGGCGCAAGTGGTTCTATTTGACCGTATTTGCGTTCTAGGGCAGTTTGTAATATAAAATCGCAGAGTACCGGGTTCTTTGGTAAAAGGGAGCCGTGCGAATAGGTTCCGAAGACATTTTTGTAGCGGGCTCCTTCGGTTTGGTCTTCTCCGTTGTTGCCGTAGCCTTTGAGCATTTTGCCGAGTGGTGATACGCCTTCACCCAGGTAGGTCTTGCCAGAATGATTTTCAAAGCCGACTACGACAGCTCCACTGCTCTCCGGGAGGGTCTCAAACATATAATTGCCAATCATACGCTCTTTTGATCCAACGGTATGAATGTTGATCGCGCCGGTAAAATCGAGCTGGACACCATCCCAGGTCTTATAATACTGGCCAAGCATCTGATAGCCTCCGCAGATTGCGAGGAAGGTCTTTTCATCTTCCACAGCCGCGCGGATCTCTCTTTCGCTTTTCCGGTCCAGGTCTTTCAGAAGGACTTCCTGTTCAAAATCCTGACCTCCGCCAATGAAGAAGATATCATAGCGGTTTGCATCCAGCGTTTCTCCGATCGAGCGACCTTCTACATTGACCTTGATTCCCCGATCCTCCATACGACGTTTCATTGTGATGATATTGCCCCGGTCTCCATACAGATTAAGGATGTCCGGATAGAGATGACAGATATTCAGTTCCATAATTCCCTCCTTATTCGTAAAATGCCTTGATATCGGTATGCTTGCTGATCTCGCCGCGCAGATCAAACATAGCGGTATAAGTTGGCATAATAAATGTCGGTGTCTCATCCGCTCCGATTGCTTCTAAAAGGTTCTCATAGTCGCGGATCACTTCAATCCGTCCAGTGTCAAATCCTGCATATTTCAGGCGGAGCGCCATATCATCTGCACGGACTCCGGATACCAGAATACGGGTAAAGCGTGCGCTCTGGCGGGCAAGTGCTTCAAAAATCCACATCCCAGATCCAACTGATATCGGTTCCATCTGCATAACGGTCGTTCAGAAGGAACGCAATCTTGCACTCTTCCTCATCATTAGAGATCTGGTTGATGACCTGATTGTACCCTGCCGGGTTCTTGACAAGCATCATACGTGCTTTAGACTTGCCAAGTTCAAACTGTTCCGCACGTCCGAAACCACACTCAAATCTGCTGAGTGCATCAACTGCTGTGTCTTCATCGATTCCAACAATCTCCGCAGCAACGCAACACAGGCTGCCGCATTGTAAATATTGTAACCTCCCGGAAGATTAATGTGCACATCATGGTTATGCCCGAATGCATTTAACACGATATCCGAAGAATCTGCTCCGGTACGCACTACCTGCGTCACGCCAACCTGCGGTGTCTGCCGGTGATATCCACATTTCGGACAGCGGAAACCGCCAAGATGGCTGTAAGTTCTGTAATCGTATTCATATTCTGTCTTACAATGAATACAGTACACTGCATCAGACAATTCAAACGCTGTCTCTTTGTAAATCGGCACATCCACCCCGAACCATACAACCTTATTCGGTACATCATCTGCAAGAGATGACGTCAATGAACAGTCCGCGTTCAGGCACAGGGTTGCATCCGGTACGTGGGTAATTCCTTCGCGGATTGCATTCAACGTGTGAGTGATCTCCCCATATCTGTCCAGCTGGTCACGGAAAATATTGTTGACTACCAGACACTCTACCGGCAAAGATCTCACTGGTCTTGCGGAACGCCGCCTCATCGCACTCGATCAGTGCGTGTGTGTAGGAACACTTGCCAGAAAGACTGCAGTGCTGTGCAAACACCGTAATGATCCCAGTCAGAAGATTGGCACCGGATTTATTTGCGAAGTACTTATATCCGGCTTCTTCAAATGCCTGCTCGATCATACGGGACGTGGTCGTCTTTCCATTGGTTCCGGTCACTACCGTAACCTTCACCCCACGTGATAATTCCTTTAAAATATCTTTGTCAATTTTTAATGCGATCTTGCCCGGCAGGTTCGTTCCGCCTCGTCCCATCCATGCCGCAGGACTGCATTGGATGTCTTACAGGCAAGTACCGCTAATCTTGTCCTTATTCCCATAATTTTTTTCCTTTTCTCTCGTAATCTCATTTCTTTTGTAAAACATATCTGCTACTACATGATTCAACGCTCATTATAACGCATTTTCAGACGTACCACAAGCGCAAAATAACCCGAATGGAAAAGCACAGAACATTTCACTTTTACATACAATGTTAGTAACTCTATTTTGAGGTAATCGTATTGAAATCCTTTCCTCCGCCTCTTACTCCAAAAAGAGGAATCCGAGCTTCTGAGACGCAGTGCAGACAGTGACAATGAGGCCCGTCATATTCTGATCGAGCGCAATCTCCGTCTGGTCGCTCATGTCATAAAAAATATCAGCATCTGGAGGACGATACAGAAGATCTTCTGTCCATCGGAACCATCGGCCTTATCAAAGCAGTTTCCACCTTTAACCCGGACAAAAAAGCCCGGCTTGCCACCTACGCCTGCCGCTGCATCGAAAATGAACTTCTGATGATGCGCGCACCAAGCGGAAAAGTAACCGGGAAACCTCCCTATACGAACCGATCGGTACAGACCGTGAAGGGAATGAGATCCGCCTGTATGATGTCATCGAATCTGATGAAGAAGATGCCTGTATGCGACTTGCTCTGAAAAATGATATTTCTCTTCTCTATGAAAAACTGGAATCCGTTCTCACCGACCGTGAACAGCTGGTACTGAAAAAACGCTACGGTCTTTATGGTGAAAAAGAATATACCCAGAAAGAAGTTGCGCCTTCTCTTGGCATCTCACGTTCCTACGTTTCGCATGAATTGAAAAAGGGGCGATCCAAAAACTCCGCCCCTGCTTTCTTCCTTCTCATTTTTAATTTTTGCCGGTCTAGATCCTGTCTGTCTATTTTTTAATTCATGATGCTTCTTTCACACCGGCAGACAGGACACTCTACTCAAACATTCCTATACCAAAAGCAGAATGCCAAGTCCCAGAAAGACGCTACTTACAATCACAAGCCCCAGCAGAGTTTTCTTTTTCTCTCTTGGCAGAAGTCCCCTGTCGTATCCCGGCTGCCCTTTATGGATCAGGTAATTCCCCGCATAAATCAGAAACGGTCCTGCCGAAGCATACATAAAATACACCGCCACCGTCACAAGCAAAAATGCCTGTCGATGCCATAGCTTCTGCACTTTCCATCTGCTCTGAAGCCACACTGGAAGTAAGCTGTAAAAGCAATGTCGGCAACGCATTATTGATCAGATGGAATAGCATGTTATAAAACATGTTATCCGTCTCGGCAAGCAGATATCCCATGGCGATTCCAAGCATCGCTGTCGGCACAAACCGCCAGAAGCTTCCGTGAAATGCACCGAACACTGCTTGCACTGATCAGAATTGCCGGCCATGGACTCCTAAAGCCACGAAAACAGCTGAAAAGCCCGCCTCTGAATGCTATTTCCTCAAAAATCGCCGGCGTGACACAGATCAGAAGAAATGCAAGTCCAAACGGCAGTCCGCCGGATAATTCACTCACACTTTCTGTAGCCCCACTCATCTGCTCCGGAAATACATAAAGCAGGATCGATGTCGGAATCATCGTGATCAGAAGGGTTCCGATCCACATCAGCAATGTTCCGACAGTCTTTGCGATCGTCGGTCTGTGAAATGGAAATGCACGCTTTACGTCTTCCCTGAAAAGCACTACTATTCCAAGTGCCAGCACCGCAAGAAGACCCTCATACATTGGAATTCCCCACTCACCAAAATAATAGACACAAAATCCGGAAAGCCAGAATATATCCACGCCGTACAGAAGGATCAGTACGATCGCCGCATATGGCTTCCACGTTTTTATTCATCTGCTTCCTCTTTTCTTCTGAGAATATCGTACTTGTCAGCCCTACCGGAAAGTTCTACATACAGTACCTGCTTCGGATGTGGTGCACTCTCCTGTTCTTCTCCTTCTTCATTTACGATCCGTTTTACCTGAACCTCCACGTTATCTCCGTTCGGTTTCATGATTCAATCGTCTCGCCCACCGAAAATTTATTTCTCTGTTCGATCTTCACCATACCGTCTTTAATCTCTTCTGTGATTCCAAGATATGTGTACTCCCGGATATAGGTGTTGCTGTCATAAATCTGTGCCTCTTCCGATGGTTTTCCAAAGAAAAAATCCAGTTGTAAACTGCCGATAGGTACAATTCGAGATCTGATCCAGATACCACGGCATATTTTTTCTGTATAATTCCGGGTCTTTCTGATAATCATCAATTGCTTTCCGGTATGTTCTCGCTACAGTTGCCACGTACAGAGCCGTTTTCATTCTTCCTTCTATCTTAAAGCTGTCAATCCCCCGCATCGATAAGCTCCGGTATATGTTCGATCATACAGAGATCTTTTTGAATTGAAAATATACGTTCCACTCTCATTTTCATAAACCGGCATATATTCTCCCGGACGGGTTTCTTCCACAACAGAATATTTCCAGCGACACGGATGGGTACAGGCTCCCTGGTTGGCATCTCTGCCTGTAAAATAATTACTGAGCAGACATCTTCCGGAATAAGAAATACACATTGCACCGTGTACGAATGTCTCAATCTCCAGATCATCCGGGATATGTGCACGGATTTCTTTGATCTCACGCATGGAAAGTTCTCTTGCAGATACAACTCTGCTCGCCCCTTGTCTGTACCAGAACATATAAGTTGCATAATTTGTATTATTGGCCTGTGTACTCACATGTCTTTCAATTTCCGGACATACTTCTTTTGCAATCATAAATACACCCGGGTCAGCAATGATCAGTGCATCCGGCTTTATTTCTTTTAACTCTTTGAAATATTCCCGCACACCTTCAAGATCATCGTTATGTGCCAGAATATTTGCAGTGACATAAACTTTCACGTCATGCGCATGTGCAAACCGGATTCCTTCCATCATATCTTCTTTGGAAAAGTTCTTTGCCTTTGCACGAAGTCCAAATGCTTCTCCTCCAATATAAACTGCATCTGCTCCAAATACGACTGCAGTCTTCAACACTTCCAGGCTGCTTGCCGGTATCAATAATTCAGGATGTCTTGCCATTATTTTTTCCTTTCTGTTACTGTTATCTCCTGTTTTTTATTTTCGCACGCTCAGTGCCACCCCATCTCCCAGCGGAAGAATAGACGTCTCAAGCTCAGGATGATGTTTCAGAGTATACAGATACTCCCTCATCCGGCTATGGATCGTGCGGTCTCTTCTTTCCACCGCAAACCGTGACTCAATAATATCTCCGTCCTGCAACACATTATCCGTGATCAGGATCCCTCCCGGCACAAGGAAACGCATCACCTGTTCTAAATATGCCGGATATTGTCCCTTTGCGGCATCCATAAACACAAAATCAAATCCTGCATCATCCGGCATGCCTTTCATAATCTCCAGTGCATCGCCTTCAAGCGAGCGTAATTTTCTGTTCCATACCTGCCCTGGCAAAATTGGCTCTGGCAATTGGAATCCTTTTTCGTAATTTTCGATTGTTGTAATGTGACATTCCTCCGGAGAATATTTTCCCATCAGAATTGCCGAAAATCCAACTGCTGTCCCAATTTCAAGAATCTTTACCGGACGTTTGATCTCCAGCATTACTTTCAGAAAACTTTTTGTCTCTTTGCGGATGATCGGAACCATGTCCGCAAGGGCTTTCTGTTCGATCTCATCGAGAACGGGAATGTCCGCGCTTTCCAGAGAATGGAGGTAAGTCGTCAGTCGTTCTTCTACTATCATATCTTCCTCTTTTTCTTCCAAGGGAATTCTTATCCTATACATTTATCATAGAAGCGCAGACAAAGTTTATTTTCTTTTTCAACTCTGACTGCGCTTCTTTTTATGCAGATATCTTCGCATCTGCTTATTTTCATAAAAATGCCACAGGCATCTTTATATTATACATCCATAATGATCGGAAGGATCATTGGTTTTCTCTTGGTTCTTTTCCAGATAAAGTCATTCATTGTGTCGCGGATCACAAGCTTAATCTTGCTCCAGTCAGCATGACGGCTCATCAGACATTTTTCAACCGCTTCCGTAACAACCTTCCGTGCCTCTTCCATCAGGCTTTCAGATTCACGTACATAAACAAATCCACGGGATACGATATCAGGTCCTGCAAGAAGCTGGTTGGTACGCTTTTCCAGTGTCAGAACAACAATCAGGATTCCGTCTTCTGCCAGATGCTGACGATCACGCAGTACAATATTACCGACATCGCCAACACCGAGTCCATCTACCAGGATTTCTCCTGTGTGTACCTTATCTAAAACTTCTGCACTTTCATCATCCAGTGCGAGTACATCACCTGACTTGAGGATGAAAATGTTGTCCTTCGGAATCCCAAGAGATTTGGCAATACCTGCGTTCGCTTTCAGATGACGGTATTCTCCGTGAACCGGAATTGCATATTTTGGTTTTACCAGTGAATAGATCAGCTTCAGCTCTTCCTGGCACGCATGTCCGGATACGTGCGTATCCTGAAAATAACATTCGCTCCCTTTTCAGAGAGTTCATTGATGATATTCGATACCGCTTTTTCATTACCCGGGATCGGATTAGAGCTTAAAATGATCGTGTCACCCGGCATGATCGAGATCTTCTTATGGATATCTGTGCCATACGTGACAGAGCCGCCATAGATTCTCCCTGGCTTCCGGTTGTGATGATCGTTGTCTTCTCTCTTGGATAGTTTTTCAACTGATCTGTCTCGATCAGCGTATTCTCCGGCACATTCAAATAGCCAAGCTCTGATGCAACCGAAATGATATTTACCATACTGCGGCCCTCTACAACTACTTTACGTCCATACTTGTAAGACGTATTGATGATCTGCTGTACACGGTCTACATTCGAAGCGAAGGTTGCTACAATAATTCTTGTATTGGAGTGTTCGGCAAAAAAGCCGGTCAAATGTAGCTCCCACTGTCCTTTCTGACTGTGTAAAACCAGGTCTCTCCGCATTGGTACTGTCTGACATCAGGCCAGAACCCCTTTCTTACCAATCTCGGCAAAACGCTGCAGATCAATCGTATCACCAAAAACAGGCGTGTAATCCACTTTGAAATCTCCGGTATGCACCACGGTTCCTGCCGGTGAGTAGATCGCCAGTGCGGAAGCATCCTGAATACTGTGGTTCGTCTTGATAAATTCAATTCGGAACTGTCCAAGATTGATGGACTGTCCATGACGCACCACTTTTCTTTTTTAGTTGAGCGGAGAAGATTGTGCTCTGTGAGCTTTTTCTCGATAATTCCCATAGTCAGCTTTGTTGTATAAATCGGCAGATTAATCTCTTTAAGCACATAAGGAAGCGCTCCAATGTGATCCTCATGTCCATGTGTGATCACAAAACCCTTCACCTTATCCGCATTGCTCTTAAGGTAACTGATATCCGGGATTACAAGATCGATTCCGAGCATATCATCTTCCGGGAACGACAATCCGCAATCTACTACAATAATACTGTCTTCATATTCAAAGGCAGTGATATTCATTCCGATCTTTTCAAGACCTCCAAGCGGAATGATCTTAAGTTTTGAGTTGCTTTTTTCTTCAATCTCACACCTCCATATATTTTATGTATCTTATCCGTACATTTAATTATCGTAAAATTCGAGTCCGCCTCTGTGTGCGAACCCCGTTCTTATCTGTCAGAAATATTCTTTTGACAGTTCCGTCTACACTTCAATCTCCACATCCTCCAGAAGCTCTTCGAACACCTTGAGTACGGCATTAAGCTCTACTTCCTCTTCTACCATCTCATAAACGCTGTCCTTCTCTTCCGGCGCACTTGTATCCTTCAAGATCAGGCACTCTGCATCATCCTCTTCTGAATCTGCAACCAGAAGGTAAGTCACTCCATTCAGTCTGGTCTGCTCCACAACAAAAAATTCTTCTGCTTCGCCGCCTTCTCCGCATGTAAACGTTAATTTTTCATTCTTCATATACTTTCCCCTTATCGTCTGATTGTATTCCAAAGCCTGTTACTTTTTGCATACCCAGAGAGTCCAGATATCCCTGCAATATAAATACAGCCGCGATCTGATCCACATACTGCTTGCGGTTCTCCTGTCTTACACCGGATTCCATAAGTGTCCGTTCCGCTTCCACCGTTGTAAGGCGCTCATCCCACATCACGATCTCAATGCTGGTACGCCGCTTCAGCATCTCTCCAAATTCCAGTGCCTTCTCTGCCCGTTCTCCGATATCATTATTCATATGTTTCGGAAAACCGATCACAAACTTCTCTACTCCATATTCGGTTGCAAGGCTCTCAATCCTTGCCAGTGTCTTCCGAAGCTTGTTCTCGTCCTTCCTCGTAACTGTCTCCACTGCCTGTGCCGTAATCCCCAAAGGATCACTTACAGCAACACCTACGGTCTTCGTACCATAATCAAGTCCCATTATCCGCATCATATCTTCAACCTACAGTTCATGTCTGATATAAGCTTTTAATAATTCTTCTACTATCTCATCCCGCTCAACCTTCATCACAAGGCTTCTTGCTCCGTTATAGCTGGTAATGTATGTAGGATCACCGGACATAATGTATCCTACAATCTGATTCACCGGATTATATCCTTTTTCCACCAGAGCATTATATACAATTTCCAGAATATCTTTTGCCTGGATCTGTGTCCTGTCTCTACCTGAAAAAATTGTGTATTCGTTATATCTTTCATCTTACGACCTCCAATACTTCATATTCATTTTAATATAATCTATACAAAAATTCAATGCATAATTTGTGAAAGTGAAGTAAGTTCTATCTCTTTTAACTGATTGGTCCACCGGTCTGCCTGTTCCGGTTCGCATGGAACCCCAATCCGCAGATATTCCTTGGTGTGCCCTGTGACATAATTTTTCCCATCACGTTCTGTCATCTCTTCAAATAGAACTTCCACCTTTTTCCCAAGCCATCCTTCTTCATAGCGTTGCATTTTTTGCGGTTCAGTTCCAGCATGATATTGCTTCTTCGCGTTTTTCATGTTCCGGGATCTGCCCGTCCATCTTCGCAGCCTTCGTTCCCTGGCGTTTTGAATACTTAAATATATGAGTCTCATAAAAATGATGCTGTCTACAAAGTCCCGGGAGGCTTCAAATTCTTCCTCTGATTCCTGCGGGAATCCTACGATCACATCGGTTGTCAATGCCGGATTTTCAAAATACTTCCGGAGAAGCTCACATTTTTCCCGATATTCTGCCGCATCATATCTGCGGTTCATCCGTTTCAGGGTTGCATCACATCCGCTCTGCAGAGACAGGTGAAAATGCGGACATATCTTCGGCAGGCAAGCCAGTTCTTTTGCAAATTCTTCCGTCACGATACGCGGTTCCAGAGAACCCAGACGGATCCTTTTGATCCCTTCAACTCCATGTACCGCGCGGATCAGATCCAGGAGTCCTTCTGTCTGCTTTCCATTTTCATCTTTCCATTCCAGTCCGTAAGAACTGAGATGGATTCCGGTAAAGTACCACTTCCTGATACCCATGTTCCGCAAGTGTACGCACCTCTTCCACTACGTCTTCTTTTTTTTCCTCTGCGCACGCGTCCTCTCGCATAAGGAATGATGCAATAGGTACAGAACTGGTTGCAGCCATCCTGCACTTTCAGATATGCCCTTGTATGCTCTGCTGTCCGGGAAAGATGGAGGCTCTCATACTCCCTTTGTATGGTTAATGTCAATGACCTCCTGCATCTGTTCCGGAATGTCTTCTTTAAAATATTCTTCCAGAAGGCGGATCAGATCCTTTTTTTTATTATTCCCGATTACAATATCTATATTCTCATCCAGCTCACCCATATCCGCCTGCGCCTGCACATAACAGCCGGCCGCTACGATCACTGCATCAAGGATTCTGTTTTCGGGCACGATGGATCATCTGTCTGGACTTGCGGTCTGCCATATTCGTCACCGAGCAGGTATTGATCACATAGACATCTGCCAGATCATGAAACGGTACGATCTCATATCCGTTCTTTTCCAGCAGTTCCTGCATCGCTTCTGTTTCATAAGCATTTACCTTACAGCCCAGGTTGTGTAATGCTGCTTTTTCATAAATTCATCCTACTTTCAATATTTATAACATTTAACGAGAATTTCATTCATTCTTCGGCGTTTTGTTCCTTGACTTTTTATGTATAACTTTTAATATAACTATAGAAAATGAAATCAAGGAGGTGTGTTTTCAATGAAAACCGTACAAATTTCTTTAAATTCTATCGACAAGGTAAAATCATTCGTTAATGATCTTACAAAATTTGATTGCGATTTCGATCTGGTATCCGGCAGATATGTGATTGATGCAAAATCCATTATGGGCATCTTCAGTCTTGATCTTTCTAAACCGATCGATCTGAACATCCATGCTGAGAACCAGGATGCTGATAACATCATCGAACTTCTGAAACCATACTTAGTATAATAGAATGCGAAGTATCAGGACGCAGTACATTTTCTGTACTGCGTCCTTTCTTTTGAGGAGAGCCTGAAAAGCTCCCCTTTTTCTTTTTATTATTTTACGATGATCGTCTCCACAGTATTCACTGCTTCTGCAAACAGTTCATCAATCTTTTCACTTAAGTTTTCTTCTGATTTGCGGATCACTTCTACATTCGGTTTGGTTACCGGATGTTTTGCCACGAAGATCGTACAACAGTCTTCGTATGGAAGAATGGAAGTCTCATAGGTTCCGATCTTCTCTGAAATATCTACGATCTCCTGCTTGTCAAATCCGATCAGTGGCCGATATACCGGCAATGTACATACATCGTTGGTTGCCATTAGGCTCTGCATGGTCTGGCTTGCCACCTGTCCGATACTTTCACCGGTAATAAGTCCCAGGCATCCGTCTTCTTTTGCAAAATGCTCTGCAATACGCATCATATAACGGCGCATGATGATCGTCAGTTCCTCATGCGGACACTGATCATAAATATAGAGCTGAATATCTGTAAAGTTTACTACATGCATGATCGGTCCTGTATATTTGGAAACCTGCTTTGCAAGATCCACTACCTTCTGTTTTGCGCGCTCACTGGTGTAGGGCGGTGCATGGAAATAGGTTGCCTCCAGTCCGACGCCACGTTTGGAGATCATATAACCTGCAACCGGACTGTCGATTCCACCGGAAAGCAGAAGCATCGCGGTTCCATTGGTCCCGATCGGCATACCGCCAGGTCCCGGAATGATCTCGGAATAGATATAAATCTCTTCTCTTACCTCTACATGAAGCAGTACATCCGGGTGGTGTACATCTACCCGGATTTCCGGGAATGCATACAGAATAGCTTCTCCGAGGTCATAATTGATCTCCATTGATTTCTTCGGATAGGTTTTTCTTTGCACGACGGGACTCTACCTTAAATGTGATATTCTTATCCGGATAAACCTCATCCATGTATGCGATCACATCTTTTTCAGTTCTTCAAATCCTTTATCCTCTACGCGGACAACCGGACAGATCCCTACAATTCCGAATACTCTTTTCAGAGCTTCTACCACTTCATCTCCGTCATAATCTCCGTCACAGTCCACATAAACTCTTCCCTGTGCTTTATAAGTATGGAATAATCCATCCAGATCCTTTAATGAATGCTTGATCTGTCTTACCAGCGCATCCTCGAACATATAGCGGTTCTTTCCCTTGATTCCAATTTCTCCATATTTTATCAAATAAGTCTGAAACTTCATTTTTTCCTCCTAATGGCGTGTGTACTTTCTAAGCATCGGTACACAATTATATAATGTTTCCAACGTATAGTCAATTTCTTCTTCTGTAGTAAATTCTGACATACTGAACCGAAGCGTTGCGTCCAGATATTCTTTTCCGGCTCCGATTCCCTTTAGCACTCCGCTGATCGCCGGATGGTTGGATGCACATGCCGAACCGGATGATACATAAATCCCCTTCTCTTCCAGTGTATGAAGAAGAACCTCACTCCGGATTCCTGCAAATCCCACACTGATGATATGTGGTGCACTTGTTTCATCATAAAGTCCGTGGATCACAGTATGATCGATTTTCTGTACCCCTTCGATAAAGTGCTGTTTCAAGGCACGCATA